>Ga0116187_1000482_pt1 | contig 48057 bp, 45 predicted proteins | sample AD_JPNNA6_MetaG_FD_89755 | JGI IMG/M metagenome (GOLD analysis project Ga0116187, IMG submission 89755) | Active sludge microbial communities of municipal wastewater-treating anaerobic digesters from Japan - AD_JPNNA6_MetaG | ecosystem: Engineered > Bioreactor > Anaerobic > Digestate | place... | reverse complement strand
GCGGCCCAGGGGAGAACGGCCCAGAGCTTCTCCCCCGACCTCCGTCCGATCTACCCGGCCGTCGACATATTCTACCCCGAAATGGTTCCCGAGGGCACGAATTCGAGCCCCATCCAGCAACGTTCCCACGCTTTCAGGGATAGGGCCAAAACGGTCCCGCAGCTCCCTTTCGATGGATTGCACCTCTTCCCAAGAATCCAGGCGGAGGATCCTTCGATAAAGCGCGATGCGCACGCTTTCTTCCCCGACATATCCCCGGGGTATCCCCAGGGGAAAGTTGATGGCGATCGCGGTCTTCGAGATTTTACCACCCATCACTGCCGTCAGTTCTTTTTCAAGCAGCGAACAGTACAGGGAAAAACCCACCCTAGGTCCGTGGCCATGTTGGGCCAATCCCAGGAAATCTCCCCCTCCCCGAATCTCCAGGTCCCGCATGGCCAATCGATATCCCGACCCGAACTCTCCCATCTCTCCGATGGCCTCTAACCTTTCTTGGGCCTCTCGGGATAGGGTTTCCCCCTCCGGGTAGAGAAAATAGGCAAAGGCCTGGGCACTGCGGCGCCCGATCCTCCCCCGAAGCTGGTACATTTGGGCCAGCCCCAGGTGCTGGGCATCGTCCACGATGAGGGTGTTAGCCTGGGGGACGTCGAGGCCGCTTTCCACGATGGTGGTGCACAGGAGAATGTCGGACTTCCCCAGAAAAAAATCTTCCATGACTCGTTCCAGCTCTCCGGGGGGCAGGGATCCGTGGGCCACGGCAACGCGCGATCCCGGCAGCGCCTCTCGTAGCCACCGCTCTCGAGATTCCAACTGGGGGATGCGATTGTGCACAAAAAAAGTCTGTCCCCCCCGGGCCAACTCTCGCTGGAGGGCCTTGCGCACCAGCTCGTCTCTCCAGGGAGAGACCACCGAAAGGACGGGGAAACGGTGCTCGGGGGGAGTGGAGATGAGGGATAGGGGGCGCATCCCTCCCAGGGCCAGCTGAAGGGTCCGAGGAATGGGCGTAGGGTGAGGGTGAGGACGTCCACCCCGGGAAATCGCCCCTTGATTTCTTCTTTGGAGAGCACGCCGAAACGGTGTTCTTCATCCACCACCAAGAGCCCCAGCCGGGCAAAGGACACGTCTTTCTGGAGAAGACGATGGGTGCCGATCAACAGATCCACCTTGCCTTCGGCGGTATCGGCGAGGATGCGTCGCTGACGGGCGGGGGAGACGAAGCGGGAGATCGACTCCACCCGCAAGGGGAGCCCCGCCAGGCGCCCTTCGAAGGTGCCATGATGTTGTTGAGCCAAGATCGTGGTGGGCACGAGGAACGCCGCCTGTCTGCCCCCTTCCACGGCCTTGAGCACCGCCCGAAGGGCCACCTCGGTCTTCCCGAACCCCACATCTCCCACCACCAATCGGTCCATGGGGTAGTGGTGCTCCATGTCTTTCTTTACGTCCCGGATGGCCCGGAGCTGATCCTCCGTCTCTCTGTAGGGAAAGGAGTGTTCCACCATGCGCAACATTTCGCCGTCGGCGGGGAAGGCCATGCCCGCCGTCGTCTCCCGGAGGGCATAGAGGTTCGCCAGCTTCTTGGCGGCTTCTGCGGCTCGCTCTCGGGCTCGTTGTACGGCCTTGCGCCACCGGGAACCCGAAAGGGCGTCCGGAGTGGGCTCTTCTTCCGGCAAAGCGGAAAAAGGAGTCACCTTGCCAAATTGGGCCACCGGTACCAACAGACGTTTGCCCTGGGCGAACTCCAGCACGAGGTAGTCCTGCTCTCCCTGGGGGGTTTCCACCCCTTGGGTTCCTAAAAATCGAGAAACCCCGTAATCTTCGTGCACCACCCAGGATTGGGGAGCCAATCGATCCGCCCATTCCCGAGGGACCCCATACCACCCCGAGGAGGGAGAAGAAAGGGATACCCCCACCAATTCCGCGTCCGAAAAGACCCCGCATCGGGAGTCCAGATCTAAAAAGCCCCCCGATAGGGATCCCGATCGCACGTGAAAACCTCGTTGCTCTCCCCAGAGCCGTACGGCTTCGGTGCGGGACACCAAAAGGAGAGAAAATCCCCGGTCGCGCCAAGCCGCCACAAAGCCCTCGGCATCTTTGATCTTTCCCCGAAAGGGGGGAAGCTCCTGGATCGCCATCCGATGATCTCCCGGGGCCAGCGCACGGGAAACGCGGAGGCGGGGGTGGCGGAAGAGGGATAGGGCCACTTCCTGCCAAGGGGGAATTTCGGGGAGGTCCTCCTGTTCCCGCAAGCCGTTCCAGAGCTCTTCGTAGAGATCCCCCTGGAGTTCCACGTCTCGGGGCTCGAAAAAAACCACAGGTACGTCTTCGGGGATTCGCTCCGCCGCAATCCCCCTTCGAAGACTCCGGGAATCAGAAAGGCGCCGGAGCTCCACCGTCCCCAATGAACCTACGCTTCGCTGGTTCTCCGGGGAAAAGTAGCGAATACTGGAAATTTCATCATCGCAAAACTCAATCCTCAGGGGAAGGGGCTCCGCCGGATCGAAGACGTCCACGATGCCCCCCCGGGAAACCCACTGTCCCGGGGCCCAGACCAGGTCGCTTCGACCATAGCCTCCCTCCGTCAGCCAGGCCAGGAGGCGATTCCACCCCACGACCTCCCCCTCCCGCAGAGAAAGGGTCTCCGTGCCTTCCTCGTAGGGGCCCAGGAGCCCCCCCGGAGTGGCCACCAGTACCCCTCCTCGGTGGCGCCAACGACGGAGCGTCTCTCCCCGCTGCATCCAGTAAGCCCGGTTCCCTGCGGCCTCCGGACCCAGAGGAAGCTCTCGAAGGACCGACAGCGTTCCTCCTGATTTTTCCGGATCCAGGGCCTTCCAGTCCTCGGCAAAGGTCTCCATCTGCCTCAGATCCGCCAGCACCACCACCATGGGCCCCTTCGGATGGGCACAAGCCCAGGGGCGGGCCCCCCCCGCCGTCGCAAGGTGAACGCCCGCCCCGCCATACCACGCCTCGGAGGGCAGGTCCCAGAACTGTCCTCCCCCATCCCTCCACGCCGTCATACCGATCCTCCGAAGTCTCCTCCATTACGAAGACGCAGACAAAACTTCCTTCCCCGCTCCGGCCCTTCGTCCCTTTCTAAAAAGGGCCGGGGTAGACCTCCCCACGGACGGGATCTTAGCCCTGGATCTTTCCCGCCCCGTTGACCCGGCCCATGGCCCCCTCGAGGCCCTCGGCGATCCACAACTCCACCGCGCGCACCCCCCGGTCCACCACGCCCGGCATCGCCTCCCGTTGGTCCCGAGGAAAGGCCCCCAGCACGAAAGACACCAAATCCCATCCCGCCGGGAGGGGGCCCACCCCCACCCTCAGACGAGGGACCTCCAAGGTCCCCAAGGCGCCAAGGACAGAAGCCATGCCGTTATGCCCCCCCGACGACCCCTTTCCCCGGAGCCTGAGCTGGCCGAAGGGCAACGCCACGTCGTCGTACAACACCAGAATCCTCTCCGGCGCCAAGCGGTGGTAGGCGACCATTTCTCGCACCGCCACGCCGCTTAGGTTCATGAACGTCACGGGTTTGGCACACAGCACCTTCTCCCCGTCGGGAAGGCGTCCCTGCCAAAACAGCGAGGAAAATTTGACCGCTGGAGTCCCCATGCCGAACTTCTCCGCCACAGCGTCCGCCACCATCCATCCCGCGTTGTGTCGGGACCAGGCGTACTCTGGGCCCGGGTTCCCCAGCCCCACGATCAGGCGCAACGCTCCGCCCTTCCCCGGAGAAAAAAACCCGCTAGGACAACAGCGGACCCCTTAGGCCGCCCCGTCCTTGTCTTTTTTGCCCTTCTGGACCACTTCCACGTCCATGGAGCCCGCTGTGGCCTCCGCCTCTTCCTCTTCTTCGGCCCGGGGCTCGCTGATGAGGGCCACAAAGTCTTCGGGACCCAACAGGACTTCGGCGCTTTCGGGCAGGGCGCACTCCCTCACGCGAAAGCCCTTTCCCTTATCCAGGGAGGCGGCGTCGATGACGATGTCGTCCGGGATCTCCCGGGGAAGGACTTCCATCTCCACCACGCGGTGCAACAGCTCAAAGACTCCCCCCGCCTTGATCCCGGGGCATCCTTCCCGGTTAATCACGCGCACGGGCACCGCCACGCGCACCTTGCGGTCCCGCACCAATTGGTAGAGATCCAGGTGCAACACCTCGTCGGAGATGCTGTCTCGCTGCAGATCCCGAAGCAGAGCCATCTCCTGTTTACCGTCGGGGAGCGTCACGTCTAGGCGCAACGTCTCCCAGTGAGACTTACGCAGGTGGGGCAAAAGGCTCTTAGCTTGAAAGCGCACCGGCATACCGTCTTTGTAGTCGGGGCCATAGAACACCGCTGGCAGGTACCCTGCCGCACGCAGCTGGCCGCTTTTTTCCTTGCCGATCCCCTCTCGGGATTCCAGCGTGATAGGGATGAATCCAGACATGAAACATTTCCCCCTTCCAAAATTGAACTCCCCGCCCCTCGGGCGAAGGAAGCCGTGACCCTAAGCACCGAAAAGGATGCTGACGGAGTGATCCGAGTGAATGCGGTCGATGGCTTCGGCAAAAAGAGGGGCGATCGACAGCTGTACGATTTTATCCGGTTTCTCGTCCGGGGGCAACGGAATGGTATTGGCCAGGACCATTTTTTGGATGCACGAGGCTCGCAGGCGCTCCAAGGCCGGTTCCGATAGCACCCCGTGGGTGGCACAGGCGTAGACGCTCCGAGCGCCTCTTTCTACCAGAGCGGCGGCGGCGTTCACCATGGTTCCGGCGGTGTCGATGATATCATCCACCAGGATGACATCCTTTCCTTGGACGTCGCCGATGATCTCCATCACCTGGCAAGAGTTTGTCTTCTCGTAAGATCGGCGCTTGTCGACGATGGCAAGATCGGCATTGAGCTGCCCGGCAAACTTTCGGGCCCTCACCACTCCCCCGACATCGGGGGAGACCACCACCACCTCCCCCTGGTCGATACTCCCTTTGAGCTGCTCCCGGAAATGGGCTGCCAAAAGATGCATGCCGGTGAGATGGTCCACGGGAATGTCAAAAAAGCCCTGGATCTGCCCCGCGTGCAGGTCCGCCGCGATGACCCGATGCACCCCCGCATGGGTCAGGAGGTTTGCCACCAACTTCGCCGTGATGGGCTCTCTCCCCCGAGTCTTTCGGTCCTGCCGGGCGTAGCCAAAGTACGGGGTGACCACGTTGATCCGATAGGCCGAGGCCCTCCGGAGGGCGTCCACCATGATCAAAAGCTCCATCAAATTCTCGTTTACAGGCCGACAGGTGGACTGCACCACGTAAACATCGGCCCCTCGCACACTCTCTTCGATGGAAATGCCGATTTCTCCATCGGCGAAGCGAAAGCGCTTGGAAGACGCCACGGAAACTCGCAAGTGATCCGCAATTTCCTGGGCAAAGGCCGGATTAGCCGAACCGGAAAAGATCTTGATCTCCCGCAACCGCGTAACCATTACCCCTCCTCCTTCGCCCGGCGTCGGGCCTTCCACCCTTCCACGTTACGCTGCCGGGCCCGACCGACCGCCAGGGCCCCCGGAGGCACGTCTTGGGTGATGACCGATCCGGCGCCGGTGGTCACGTCATCATCAAGGCGCACCGGAGCCACCAGCATGGTATCACTGCCGACAAAGCAACGATCACCGATGATGGTGGGATTTTTCCTGACTCCATCGTAATTACACGTGATGGTCCCCGCCCCGATGTTGGTCCCCTCTCCCACAGTGGCGTCGCCGAGGTAGGAGAGGTGGGGGACCTTGCTCCCCCTCCCCACGATGCTTTTTTTCACCTCCACGAACTTTCCCGCGAGGGACCCTGCTTCGAAGCAGCTCCCGTCTCGAATGACGACGAAGGGCCCCAGGGAGACTCCATCGCGCACCACGCTATCCTGGAGGCACACGTAGGACACCAAGCGACAAGAGCGCCCCACCTCGGCGTTCCTTAGGATACTTCCCGAGCCCACCGTAGATCCTGCGCCGATGCGGGATTTGCCGAAGATCTGAACTTGGGGCGCCAAAAAGACGTCCTCTTCCAGCACCACCTCGGGCCCCACCCATACGGAGGAAGGGTCAAGACACCGCACGCCGTTCCCCATGGCCTCCCCCAGGATACGATCGCGAAGGACGGCCGTGGCCGCTGCTAGCTGGCGAGGGTCGTTGACTCCTTCTAGATCCTCGGCCTCGGGCCAGAGCACGGGGTCCACACCCCGCCCCGTAGCACCCAGGGCGTGCACCACGTCGGTGAGGTAGTATTCTCCCTGTTGATTGGCCGGGCTAAGGGTTTCCAGGGCTTTCGCCATGAGGGGAACAGAAAAACGGTAGATGCCGCTATTGACCTCGTCCAGGCGCTGCTCTTCCGGAGTGGCATCTCGGTCCTCCACGATACGAACCGCTCCCGCCCCCCGCACCACCCGCCCGTATCCCCGGGGATCTCCCGCCCGGAAGGACAGGAAAGCCCCCTCTGCCGTCGATTTATCCAGGGCCCTTAGGGCCTCGGGGGTGAGGCAGGGCATGTCTCCGTACAAAATAACCAGCTCGTCCAGGGACTGCCACCAACCCCGGACCTCCATCACCGCATGCCCCGTACCGAGCTGCTCGCGCTGCCAGAGGACCTCCACCTGGGGCCAATGAGCTTGGAGGTAGGCCTGGACTTCTTCCCCCCCAAAGCCCACCACCACCGCCACGCGATCGTAGCCCGCCCCCAGGGTCGCCCTCAGGGGGTAGGAAATCATCGGCTCTTCCAGGATCGAGTGCATGACTTTGGGAGTCGCGCTCTTCATACGGGTGCCCTTTCCGGCCGCCAAGACAAGGGCACCTCGCCTTACCGCGTTACCCATGGGTCTCACCCCTTCGTTAACATGCCGATAAATCGGCCTCGCGGCGCGAAAGAAAGCTCCCGAGGAAACCGCACCACGACCACACAAAAAGGGGCCCCGGGTAAAGCCCCTTTCCCAGATCTGAATTGGCTGGGGTGGCTGGATTCGAACCAGCGGATGGAGGATCCAAAGTCCCCTGCCTTGCCTCTTGGCTACACCCCAATACGCCCGCAGTTTTGGATTATCTCGCGACTTTTTGTGATTGTCAAGATTGGTCGCTCCTCCTTCCGTCGACAGCCTGTGGTCGCGTCCGAAACCGCTCTTGGTGCCGGGCGCGGCCCTTCTTTCCCCCGGATCCCTTTTCGATTCCTTCCCAACAAAACAAAGAGATGTTTGTTTTTTAACGATAAGCACGGCGCTAGCCCCCGGATGGGATTCGCCATCCTGGAGCTCTTGCCAAAGGGGCGGAGGGGACTTATAATGCTTTTAAGCTACTAAGGATATCAAATAGCCATGCCCCTCTCCCCGGGGCCCGGGACGACTTAAGGAGGATCTCTCATGTGGACTCTTGAAGAAGGGCTGCAAACGCTAAAGGCTCAGGGAGCCAAGATCACCGCTCAGCGCATCGCCATACTGAAACGACTGGAGGGGCGCAAAGATCATCCGTCGGCGGAGATGCTCTACAAGGAGTTGCGAGCGACCTTCCCCACCATCTCCTTTGCCACCATCTACGGCACGGCGGAGCTCCTCGCCCGGGCCGGGCTCATATCCATCCTCACCATCGACGACCGTCATGTGATCTTTGATCCCAACGCCGCCTTCCACGGACACTTCAAGTGTTCCCAATGCCAGGGCGTAGAAGATATCCCTCTGCCGGAAAAGGGCCTGCCCTCTTTTGGGGGAGACCGGCCTCATCGGGTGGACGAGGTCCAGGTCTTTTTTTACGGAGTCTGCCCCTCCTGTTTGGCCTCCGCCCAGGAACGAGCAGGAAACGCCTGATTTTCCTCGGCGCCGCATCTCCAGACGGTCCAGAACCAAAAAGGTTCTGGCCCGTCGTTTTTTTCCCCACAAAAACCTTCCATGGTGTATTATTGGACGGAGCCCTGGGCTCCCACCCCGACGATGGGACGGGGGTCTTTTTTGTGGGCCATTTCAGGGTCGGGCAAAAAGTAGGCTTCGGTCCCCTTCGGCGCCCCGCCGAGAAAGCCCTTCGCCAGCGAATCCCCATCGTCGATGGGGGGGATTGGTTGTTTTGTGGAAACGGGGCGGGAGACCTGGCAAGCAGCACGATCCCCCGAAAATAGGCGTGTCCCTCGGAAGGCTAAAGGGACGTCCCTTCCTAGTTCCTCGAGCTTCTTCGAAGGGGTGTCGTCAAGTAAACGGGGCAGAAGCGGGGCACGACTTTTTCTAAAATGGGAGCGGAACCATGGCGCGATTCGCCCTAGCGGCCTTCATGTTGTACGGCCCCTTTCTCTGGTGTGTCCTCCGCCGAGAATCCCCCCAGAGGTATGGCCTGACTTGGCGCTGGGATCCTGCCCTGGTGCGGTCGGTGCTCTTCTGGTGCGGGTTCACCCTGATCCCCCTCACGGGGGTGGCGTGGTTTTGGCCCACGGGGGGCATTCCTCGCACGATACCGTGGGGAGGGGTGGGACAACTTGTGATGGCGGGCACCACCGCCGCCATCGTGGAAGAGATCTTCTTTCGGGGTTGGGTCCAGTCTTCCCTCAGACCCTGGGTGGGAACGATGGGACGGGTGGTGTTGGTGTCGGCTCTTTTTGCCGCATCGCACATGATTTTCCAGAGTCGTCCCCTCTTCCTCGCCACATTTTTCCCGGGGCTTATCATGGGGTATTTGCGAGAACGGCACGACACCGTGTCGGCTCCGCTTCTGTACCATGCCCTGTGTAACGTCTGGGCCGTATGGTTTTTCCCGAACCCATAACGTCCTTTTTGATATCCTCCGACCCCGTCAGTGGGAAATCTAAGCCCTAGTTCCCTTCGGTGCTCCCGGGACTTTTCGGCTGTTTCTCTGGGGCCTTTCGGGGATAATTTTCCGAGGAGGTTGCTATGCCAAAAGTTCTTAGGAGCTCCGGTTACCCATGATCTCCCCCGACGCCACCGTGGGCCTTGCCATCAAGGACCCCAAGGTGCGCATGGCCCTGGAAGGGCTCCTGCGCTCCCTGGGGTTGGCGTGCACGACCTGGGATGATCTGGGGGATGTGGTCATGGGCGTGGATCACCTGGACGCCCCTCTGGAGGTCCTTTTTTTAGGCTGGGGGCAGACCCAGGAGGGAGAGGCCTCGCAGATCCAGGCGATCCGGCTCCACGCAAGGGGTTCTAGTACCCAGTTCTTTGCCTTGTCGCCGGAGTGGAGCGACATCCGCGCCCGGATGCGCGCCCGGGTGGCGGGGTGCGACGATCTGCTGGCCCTTCCCCCGGACCCCAATCAAATCCGTCGAGCCCTGGGCTTTCCCGTGGAAGAAGTTTCCGCCCCGAGCCCTGCTCCCGCCCCCGTACCGGAAAAAACGACGGTCTCTGAAGATACCCCCTTTCCTCCGGACTTTCGGGTCCTCGTGGTGGACGACGCCGCCGTGGTGCGGGTAGGACTCAGTCGTCTGTTGTCCAAGATGGGGTGTGTGGTGGTGGAGGCGGAAAATGGCCAGGACGCCCTAAGAAAGCTTCCTTCGGCCAACCCGCACGTGATCATCACCGACCTTCTCATGCCCTACATGGATGGCTTTGGATTCATGCAAAACCTTCGGGAAAAGACCCAGTGGGAGCACGTTCCCGTCATCGTGGTATCCGGGTATGGAGACAAGCCGCGCCTCATCCAGGCCCTGCGCCACGGGGCCGTCGATTTTATCGTCAAACCGTTCAAGCCCGAGGTCATCAGGCAAAAACTGCTTAACATGCTGCATCAAAAAAAAGACTGATATCCCCCCGAACTGCCGACCCCTTGGGGGGGAAAAGCCTCCGCCTTGAGAACAACGGGGCTCTGCAAAGGAGACCAAGTCGCACCCTGGCGTCGGCGCCAGGAGAGGCGCTAAGGCCCCCCGAAAGATCCCTTGGGGAGGGCCTTGGCCGTGAGAGGTCCCAAGAGGTCAGACCTTACCTTCGGGGAAGGTCTGACCTCTTTTACTCCTTTACCCTTACTCCACCGTCACGCTTTTGGCCAGATTTCGGGGCTGGTCGATGGGGCATCCCCGCGAAAGCGCCACGTGATAGGCGAAAAGTTGCAGGGGGATGACGGTCAAAAAGGGCGTCAATTCCTCCTCCGCCCAGGGCACGGCGATAACCTGTTCCACGTGCGACGATAGGAGCGTATCCCCTTCGGTCCCCACCGCCAACACGGGGGCCTTCCGGGCCCGGGTCTCCTGAATGTTAGATATGGTTTTCTCGTACAAGCTATCCCGGGGGGCCACCACAAAGACGGGGAGCTCGGGCTCCAGGAGGGCGATGGGGCCGTGCTTCATTTCCCCGGCGGCGTAGGCCTCCGCATGCACGTAGGAGATCTCCTTGAGCTTCAGCGCCCCCTCCAGCGCCACGGGGTAGGAGTGACCCCGGCCGAGAAACAGGAAACTCCGCGCCCCCGCGTAGCGAGCGGCGAGCGCCCGCACCGAGGCGTCAAGCCGGGTGAGTAACGCCTCCACTCGGTAGGGCAGCTGTAAAAGCCCCTCGGAAAGTCTTTTAGCTTCGGCGGAAGACACCCCTCCCCGCTTCAGCCCAAGGTAGAGCGCCAGGGCATAGAGGGTACCCATCTGCCCCATGAAGGTTTTGGTGGCCGCCACTCCTATCTCGGGCCCCGCCCGAAGGAGCAGGGTGTCGTGCACCTCTCGGGCTAGAGTCGACCCTCGCACGTTGGTCACCGCCAGGCATCGAGCCCCTTCACTCCGGGCCTTCCGCAAAGCCGCCAGTGTGTCGGCCGTCTCTCCGGACTGCGATACGAAGATAGCCAGCGTGTCGGCGTCGGCCCGCAAGGGACGGTATCGGTACTCCGAGGCGATGTCGGCGAGCACCTCCAGGCCGGTCCAGCGCTCCAGGACCCTTTGTCCCACCAGAGAGGCGTAATGGGCCGTACCGCAAGCCACCACGTGAATTCGTTTCCAGGATCGTATGAGGGCGTCATCCCAATCCAGCTCCCCCGAAAGATCTACCCCCCCGGGGAAGATCCGCCCCTTGAAGGCCGCCCGAAGCACGCCTCCCTGTTCGTGTATTTCTTTGAGCATGTAGTGAGGGAAGCCGTCTTTTTCCGCCATGGTCACGTCCCAATCCACCATGGATCCGGGGCGATGGATCTCTTCCCCCGTAGCGTTCCACATCGTCGCCCCGCAGGGGCCCAGACGGGCCATATCTCCGTCTTCCAGGTAGATGACCTCCCGGGTATAGGGCAGAAGGGCGGAAACGTCCGAGGCACAAAAGGCTTCCCCTTTCCCCAGCCCCAGCACCAGCGGCGATCCCCGCCGCACACAGAAAAAATGGTCCGGATCCTCACCGTCCATGATGGCCAGGGCAAAGGATCCCTGGAGGCGTCCCTGGAGTTCCCTTAGGGCCTCCGGCATAGAAGCAATCTCTCCCATGATGCGAGCCAGAAGCTGCACCACCACTTCGCTGTCGGTCTCGGAGGAAAAAATGGCGCCCTGTTTTTCCAGTTCTTCCCGGAGTTCGCTGTAGTTTTCCACGATGCCATTATGGACCAAGGCGAAACGATGGCGGTCATCCGCATGGGGGTGGGCGTTGGCCTGGGTCACCCCCCCGTGGGTAGCCCAGCGGGTATGGCCAATGCCCCGAAATCCGTCGAATCCCGCTGCGCGCACCGCGTCGGCCAGCTCCGCCACCTTGCCCACTTCCTTGATGGTGCGTAATCCTTCGGCGGTCCATACTGCCAGCCCCGCAGAGTCGTACCCTCGGTACTCCAGCCGCCGCAGCCCCTCCAACAACACGTCACAGGCGTTGCGAGGTCCGACGTATCCCACGATACCACACATAAAAACTTTCTCCTCTCTAGCCGTCCGCAGAAGGTGGCACGGGCTTTGTTCCGGGATCACTCGCCGGAGTTTGTCCCTGCCTAGGAGCCCTTCCAGCTCCCTGGGGCATCCGCCGAAGGTTCGATACTCCCCAGACCTCGTCCACCGCCTCTTCTGTCCCGTCTTTTCGGGCGGGATCGAAGGACTCTGGCGGTTCTGGCGCTTAACCAAAACGCTAAAGTTTTTTTGACATGGACCACCCCCTCCTAGGGCCCCGGGCGGAAAAGAAGCCCTCCATCGAAAAAAAATTATCGGGGACCGTCGAGGGCTCTATCGCCAAAGGCGACGGCCTTACGCTTCATCCCCCAGGACCTCTTGAAGAATTCCCTTGAGTTCCGGATCCTCCCACGCCATGGTGATGGTGGCTCGGAGCCATCCCTGCTTAGTGCCGCAATCCAGGCGCTTTCCCCGGTACAGGTACCCCCAGATGGGTTCCCGGAGGAGGAGGGATCGCAGGGCGTCGGTGAGCTGGTACTCCCCCCCCGCTCCGGGGTTCAAGGAGCGGAGCTCTTCGAAGATCGTGGGGGACAAGACGTATCGCCCCATAATGGCGTAGCGGCTCGGAGCCCGACCCGCCACGGGCTTTTCCACCATATCCTTGAGGCGGAACACCCCGTTTCCCACATCGTCGGCGGCCACAATGCCGTAGCGGGAAGTGTCTTCCGGGGACACTTCCTCCAGGGCTATCACCGACCCCCCGTGGCACTCATGAACATCGATCAGCTGCTTCATCACCGGGGGATCTCCCCGCATGACGTCGTCGGGGAGGATGACGCCGAAGGGGCCATCTTGGCACATGAGTTCGCCGCAGAGCACGGCGTGCCCCAGCCCCAAGGGCTCGGATTGACGGACGTAGGAAAATCGCGCCATCTGGGTAATGTCGCGCACCAACCGGCACAAATCGTCCTTACCGCGACGCTCCAACAAGTCCTCCAGCTCCCAAGAGCGGTCGAAATAGTCCTCGATGGAGCGCTTTCCCCGCCCCGTGACGAAGATCACGTCGCCACACCCCGAAGATACCGCCTCTTCCACACCGTAGTGGATGATGGGGCGGTCGATGAGGGGGAGCATTTCCTTTGGGGTTTCCTTCGTTGCGGGCAAAAACCGGGTTCCGAGGCCCGCCACGGGAAAAAGACACTTGGTGACCTTACGGGAAAAAGCCATCTCTATCTCCTTTAAAATTTTTTAATTTTCTGCGTTCAGAGCGCAGATTCGGGCCTCTAGATCGTCACTCACGGCCTGCACCAGCGTGGGATCTTTGGCTTCCACCAGGATGCGCACCAGGGGTTCGGTGCCGGAGGGGCGCACCAGAATACGACCCACCCCCTGCATCCGGGCCTCGGCTTGGTTCAGGAAGACCTGCCAATTATCATCCTCCAGGATGCGACGCTTGTCCTTCACGTGGAGGTTGCGCAAAATTTGAGGGTACCGGGCGAAGCGGTCCACCAGGGTGTCCACGTCCTCTCCCAACTCCCGGCAGGCCCTCAGGAAGAGCAGGGCCGAACAGAGCCCATCCCCCGTGGAGACGAACTCTCGGATGATGATGTGCCCCGATTGTTCCCCTCCCAACTGGCTTTCTTCTCGTTTCATGGTCTCAAGGACGTAGCGATCTCCCACGGGGCACCGGAACACGGGGATGTGTTCTTCTCCCAGGTGCTCCTCAAGGGCCATGTTGCTCATCACCGTGGCCACCACCCCCGACCCCAGGGTGCCGCGACGGCGCAGCCAGCGAGCCAGGACCCAGAGGAGCACGTCACCATCCAGGGTGCGACCCTGGCGATCCACGAAGAGCACGCGGTCCGCATCGCCGTCGAAGGCCACCCCTAGTTGTCCCCGGTGCTCCTTGACGCACCCCACCAGGTGGGACATGTGCATGACTCCCACGTCTTCGTTGATGTTGAGCCCGTCGGGGCGATCCCCTGTCACCACCGTATCCGCCCCCAGGAGGGCGAAAAGGGGGCCCGCCACTGGTACGGCCGCTCCGTGGGCGCAATCCACCACCAGGCGGCCGGGCCAAGTATGCTCCCCCGCCAGGCTTTCCAACCAATGCTGGTAGCGCTCCCTCAGGAAAGCCCCGTCTCCCACCACCCCCGTCGAGGCTCCGGTAGGGCGCCAGTCGTCCAGGAGATGGTCGTCCATGTATTCTTCTATGGAGGCTTCATCTTCGTCAGAGAGCTTGCATCCTTGGGAGTCGAAAAACTTAATGCCATTGTATTCCGCCGGGTTGTGGGAGGCGCTGATCACCACTCCCCCCGAGGCCCCCACGCTGCCAATGGCAAAGCTCACTCCCGGAGTGGGCAACACCCCCACCGTGAGGGCGTCGGCTCCGGCGGACATGAGCCCCGCCATCGTGGCCGCCTCCAACATGTCTCCGGAGCGACGGGTATCTCGCCCCACCACCACCCGAGGCCGGGACACCCCGCGGCGCACGAGCCACCACACGAAGGCCCGGGCCAGATGAAGCGCCATTTCCGGCGTCAGCATCCCGCGATTGGCCACGTCCCGTACGCCATCGGTCCCAAAAAGACAACGAACCCTACCCGATCCCGTCAACATGACAATTCCTCCAGGCTTCTTCAGATTTCCCTTCTTTCATTCCACCAAAGCGTAAACCGTTACCATGGGAGGAGAGATCTCCACCACTTCCACATCGGCACTGCGTCCCCGGAGTCTCACCGGCACCGTTACCCGGCGGGATACGAGGTTTGTCACTTCCACGTAGGCCCGAGGGGCTCCGTCACCGCTCAAGACCCCCACGAGGCCCCGGAGGGTCACTTTCACCTTGTTGGGGTCCACCTTCCATCGGGGGTAGATGCTCCTTCCTTCCACATCGACGGGGACCGACGAAAAGGTCCGGGAGATCAGCACCGGGCGCACCGTCGCCTGCACCTGTACCGTGGGAAAGGGATAGACCGTGAGCCCTTCTCCCGGAGACAGGATGTTGGCCGAGAAGGTGGCATTGCCTCTCAGCCCCGACACGTCCACGCTTTCTATGTCAAGAAAAGACACTCCGGCCAGCACGGAGGAGGGGCCCCAGACCGTGGCTGTGGGCGGACGCACCGTCACCATGGCCAAGGTGTAGTTGGGGTCCACGTCGCCAAAAACGTGGGCTCGCAGGGGCACCTGCTTCTGGGGGAGCTCTCGGGAAAGTTCGAACCGAAGTCTCACGTCCTTCGGTTCCATCCACACCCGATCGTCTCGGAGGCCGGAGAATTGGGCGCTGAGCGGCAGAGACATCACTCCGTCTCCGTCGTCCACCAAGTCCTGCGCCCGAGGGGCTGCCCAGACTTCCGAGATGCGCCCCAGCGAAGTGTCGGGCCCCTTCAGTAACACCTCGGGGGGATCCAGGCTGGCCGCCACCAGGGCGTACCCCTCGGGAAAGTCTCCCTGCACGCGCAAGGTGATGGGCATGGTTTTCTCCACGTTCCGGGAGATTTCCACCCGCACCGACGACGGGCTGACGGTCACCAGGGAAATACCGGAGGGCAAGACCGGCGTCACGGGTAACGTATATTTTCCCGGCCCCAGATCCCTTATGGCCACGAAACAGCTCAAGTTTTCTTGGGTCAGGCCGCGCAGGGGGGCCACTTTTCCCGTCACCTGCACGTCGACGAAGGACGAAGGGTTGTTAAGGGATAGCCCCGGCCCCAATCCCTGATACTCCAGAGGCAGGCGAAAGCTTTTAACCGTTTCCGATGTCCGATCCCCCGCCACGTAGAACCACAGCAACATCGCCAACCCCACGGAAATGATCTGGAGGAAAAAGCGGGAATCCAAAATATTTTCATATCTACTGTTTTTTCTCATGCGCTTCTCCCTGCGGTTTGGGCGACGAAAAGAGACGTTTTACTTTCTCGAAAAAGGGCATCGTTTCCTGCTCGTTAGAAAAGTAAACCAGCAGCATTTTCCTCAACTGGGCTTCTTTGAGATCTCGGGCCAGGTGCCCATTGGTGGCCAAAGAGATCTCTCCCCGCTCCTCGGAGACCACCACCGCCAAGGCGTCGGAGACCTCGGACACCCCCAGGGCGGCCCGGTGGCGGGTACCACAGGCCCGGGATAGGTTGACCGTGTCAGAGAGGGGGAGGTAGCACGCGGCCGCCAGAATCTTCTCCCGGTCAAAAACCGCCGCTCCGTCATGCAATGGGGTCCCGGGCCAAAAGATGGACACGATGACTTCCTGGGTGATCTCCGCGTCTAATTTGACGCCGGAGCGCCACACGTCCCGTAGCCCCGTCTCTCGCTGTAAAACCAGCAGAGCTCCGATGCGCCGGGACTGAAGGTGGATCAACGCCCGCAACACCTCGTCCGCGAAGGACTCCGCCCTCTCTTGAACCAGGCGACGGCGCCAGATATTTCCCCGACCCAGCTCCTCCAATAGGCGCCGTAGCTCCGGTTGGAAGATGACGGGGATCGTGAAGAGCAACACTCCCATGAGCTTCCCCACGACCCAGGAGAGGGCCTCCAGATGGGCCACCTTGGCCAGAAGGGCCGCCACCGCCAGCACCATCATGCCCTTTACCAGCTGCATGGCCCGGGTGTCCACCAGGAGCAACAACAGCCTGTAGAGGATCAGGGCAATGATGGCGATATCAAGCACATCTTGCCATCGGATGTCCACAGCCATGGGCGTCATACGATCCCCCCTTCCATCCCTAGGCTCGATCTTTTGGATACACCCTCCGGTGGCGGGGCCCCCGGAGGGCGGATCCCATTCTACGGGGTTCCTTCACCCAGGGCAACCTCAAGCTCGACCGGCAGGGGCGTTTCGCCTTAAGGGAGGGCGTAAGGCCTCGGCCCTGGCGGGGGAGAAGAGGGGTATCTCAAGAGGTCCTCCGAGGATCATTTCCCCGCCATCTTTCGGAGAACGGCCAAATTGCCCCCGTCCCCCGGCCCGTCTTTAGGGGTCTCTAAGATGCAGGGAACTTCATCCCAGCGATCATCCTGGAGCACCAGCCCGAAGGGGCCCGCGCCCATCTCCCCCTCCCCCACGTGGGCGTGGCGGTCGCGGCGGCTTCCTCGGGGGGTCTTGCTGTCGTTGAGATGCCAGCACCCCACTCGATCTTCGCCCACGGCCTTATTCACCGCTCCCATGAGGTGTTCGTAGGTGGCGGGGGTGCGAAAATCGTACCCCGCCGCCCAGAGGTGACACGTGTCCAGGCATACCCCGATGCGGGGGTGGTCTTCCACCATGTCCAGCGCGGCGGAAAAGTGCTCCAGTTTCCCCCCTAGGGTGTTTCCCGCCCCCGCCATGGTCTCCAGGAGCAGGCGCACCCGCGAGTCCTCGGTGGCATCCAGGGTCCGGCACAACGCATCCCCCAGGAGGGTCAACCCCTCGGCTTCACTCTCTCCCCGAAAGCTTCCGGGGTGCAGCACTAAAAGGTCAATGCCCAAGGCGTCGCATCGGCGAATTTCCCTCACCAAGGCGTCTAAACTCTTGCTCCGGAGCTCCGGGTCCCCCACTAAATTTATGAGATACGAGGCGTGGGAGACCACTTCCTTCACGGAGCTCTGCCGCCACCGGCGAAAAAAGGCTTCGCTCTCCCCCAGGGAGACATCGGCCCCATGCCACTGTAGCTGGTTTCTGGTGAAGATCTGGATCGCCTCGCATCCCAAGGCCTCTCCTCGGTCAAAGGCGCGCCCGAGCCCTCCGGCCACGGAGACGTGGACTCCCAGGAGGCCCATCAGGATTGCCCCTCTTTGTCCCGGGACCTCGAGGGGCGGGCCAGGATCACCGTAATCTTACCTTTCCGCTGAACACGACCCCCCGGATCCCATCCACCGTGACCAACATCCCATCTTCTAGGATCCGCAGGGCATCCTCGGCGCTCACCACGCAAGGTATGCCCAGCTCCAGGGCCACGATGGCGGCATGGCTCGTGAGCCCCCCCTCTTCTGTGACGAGGGCCGACGCGCCTTGCATGGCCGGAAGAAAGCTTTGGTCCGTCTGAGGCGCCACCAGCACGTCTCCGGGGCGCATCTTCTCTCGGGCCTCCGAAGCCGTGGCAGCCCGACAGACCCGTCCCGAGGCCTCTTTCCGGATGAGGGATAGCCCCTTGAGCAGGATGCGCCCCACCGTGTGGACCTGCACCATGTTGGTGGTGCCTGGGATGCCCACGGGGACCCCCGCCGTGACCACCACCAGGTCTCCTTCGGAGACGAGGTGTCTCTCCAGCGAGGCGGCCAAGGCTCCCTCCAGGGCTTCCTCCGCTGTGGCGGCGTGGTCCTGAAGGATGGGATAAAGCCCCCACACCAGGGCGAGCTTCCGCCAGGTCCTCTTGATGGGGGTCCCCGCGAGGACGGGGCAAACCGGGCGGAACTTGCTCACCATGCTGGCGGTGCTGCCGCTTTCGGTGAGGGATATGATGACTCGGGCCTTCATCTCTTCGGCGATTCGCACCGCCGCATGGCTCACGGCGTCGGGGACCGTGGTGGCGGCGATGGGCACGGTGCATCCCCTCTGCCAACGGTCCCGTTCGCTCTCCACCCGAGTGACGATGCGTCCCATGGTCTCCACGGCCAACACGGGGTATTTGCCTTTGGCGGTCTCCCCCGAGAGCATCACCGCATCGGCGCCGTCCAAGATAGCGTTCGCCACGTCGTTGGCCTCCGCCCTGGTGGGACGGGGATTTCGTATCATGGAGTCCAGCATTTGGGTGGCCACGATGACGGGCTTCCCTTGGGAGCGGCATAGGTCAATGATGCGCTTTTGCACCAAGGGGACGTCTTCGGTGGGAATTTCCACCCCCAGGTCTCCCCGGGCCACCATCATACCGTCCACCACCTGGGAGATCTCCTTCAGGTTTTGCACCGCCAGCTTGGTCTCGATCTTGGCGATGATGCCCAAAGTCCCCCCAAAGTCTTCCAGGACCCGACGGACGTCCATCACATCCTCCCGGGTCCGAACAAAGGAGACGGCGATGTACTCCATCTGGTGTTCCACGCCCCACCGGATGTCTTCCACATCCTTGGGGGTGAGGGCGGGCACGGACAGGATGGCGTCGGGGACGTTGATCCCCTTACGCTCCCCTAGCTCTCCCCCCACCAGCACCAAACAGGTGATCTCTTCGCCTTCGACGTGCTCCACCCGGAGGTGCAGGGTGCCATCGTCAATGAAAACGTCCATCCCCGGGGAGAGCTCTTGGGAAAGGCGGTCGTAGCTCACGGAAACCCGGGCGGCATCTCCTTCTTCCTCCCGCGTGGTCAATACCAGGGTTTTCCCTTCCACCAACGTCACCGGGGCGCGTTCCTTCAAGGTTCCCGTACGAATTTCTGGGCCCTTCGTGTCCAGCAACGTGGCCAAAGGCCTCCCCATCTCCTGCTCCACGCGACGTACCTGCTCCAAGTTCAGGGCATGGGTCTCGTAAGACCCGTGGCTGAAGTTAAACCGCGCCACATCCATCCCCGCCGACGCCATGGCCCGAAGGGTATCGTAGTCACTACAGGCAGGACCCAGGGTACAGACGATCTTTCCTCTACGCATGGTCACCCCTCCCGCTCTCGGCCACCCCATGGCGCGTCAATACCCGAGCCTTCCCCCGAATTTTCATGGCAGAAGTGTGCTCGGTGAACTGAGAAATCCACACTTCGCCCCGGTCCAGCTTTTCCGTGTGCGTAAATCGGGTCTCGTGTCCTCGGGTCAGGCCAATCACCGTCACCCCGTCTTCTAAGGCCTGCACCACGATGAAATCTCCCAGGATAGACTCTCCCCCCGCCCCTAGCGCTTCGCGACCCTGTGATCCCGGCATCTTCGCTCTCCTTCTCCTTCCGGCTCCTCCGGCTCCTCCTGCCCCTCAACACACCAACTCCACCCGCCCCTGGGAAAGGTCTTTCAGCTTCTCGGGGGAAAGCACTCCCTTCTGAACTCGTAGGTCGCGCAATCGCAAGAGGGCCATCGTCGAGCCGTCCTGCACTTCCAAAAGCACGGGGCTCTTCCCGGGGAAATTCTTCAGCTCCCGTAAGACCTCTCGCACCACCTCCGATGAAATCCCCCGGCCATCCACCCGAAGCCGCACCTGGGGGACCTGATCTCTCTCCACGACCTCCAGGGGGATGATTTTTTCCGCCAGGAGCACTGTATCCCCCCGCTCCTGAACTCTTCCCGTCACCACCACCACATCGCCCACGGAAAAAATTCCCCTCATCTCCGCCCAGTTCCTAGGGAAGCAGACCACTTCCACCTTGGCGTCGGGGTCTTCCAGGATCAGGACCCCCATGGGATCGCCTTTTTTTGTGAGGGCCTCTCGACGCTCGGTGATCATGCCTCCCACCGATACCAGCGAATCCGGTGCCTTCCAAAAGGACAGATCGGCGATGACGCAGTTTGTAAAACGAAGCAGGCGATGGACGTAATCGTCCACCGGATGCCCCGAAAGATATAGCCCCAAGGTTTCTTTTTCCATCTCCAGTCGCTCGCGAGGAGTGGGTTCGGGCACGTCGGGCAGAGGAGGGCGTTCTTCTTCTTCGCTCCCCGAAGCCCCGAAGAGGGATCCCTGCCCTCCGTCGGAGGACCGCCGGGCCAACAGATCCGATAGGGATGGCAGGGCTTCCAATAGTTGCCTGGAATTGCCCCCCAGCCCATCAAATCCCCCGGACCGGATGAGGTTTTCCACCACTCCCCGATTCACCACTCGGGTATCGACGCGTTTCAGAAAATCCCAGAGGGACGAAAAGGGACCCTTTTTCCTCCTGGACGATAGGATGGCCTCCACCGCCGCGTCCCCCGCTTTAGATATGGCGCTGAGGCCGAAGCGAATCGCGTCACCCACCACGGTGAAGTCGGCGCCGGATTCGTTCACGTGAGGAGGTAAGACGGCGACCCCCGCATCCCGCACACTTCGCACGTAGCGCGCCAGGACGTCGATGCGAGAGCCGATCTGGCTGGACAAGACAGCGGCCAGGAACTCGGCATGATAGTGGGCCTTGAGATAGGCCGTCTGGTAGCTTATCATGGCGTAGGCCGCGCTGTGGGACTTGTTGAATCCGTACCCTGCGAACTTCTGGATGACGTCGAAGATCTCCTCCGCCACCCTCTCTCCCACGCCGTTTTTCAGGCACCCGGCCACGAACTTACCCCGTTGTTCCCTCATTACCTCTTCTTTTTTCTTCCCCATGGCGCGCCGCAACAGGTCGGCCTCTCCAAGGGAAAACCCCGCCAGCACGGCGGCGATCTGCATGACCTGCTCCTGGTAAAGGATCACGCCATAGGTCTCTCGGAGGACTTCCTGGAGCTTGGGATGGGGGTACTCCACCTCCCGGCGTCGATGCTTACACTCCACGTACTGGTCCACCATGCCGCTTTCCAGTGGACCCGGTCGGTAGAGCGCCAGCACCGCCACCAGGTCCTCAAAGGCATCGGGGGCCATCCGACGCAGGAGCTGCCTCATGCCCCCCGATTCGAGCTGGAAAACTCCCAGGGTGTCCGCCTGCTGCAAAAGGGCATAGGTCTTTTCGTCGTCCAGAGGGAGCTTCTCCAGGTCGGGGGGGATTTTCCCGTTGCTTTTTATGTTGGCCAGCGTGTCTTCCACAAGGGATAGGGTCCGAAGGCCCAAAAAGTCCATTTTGACGAGGCCAAGCTTTTCCACGGGTTCCATGGCGAATTGGGTGACGACTTGGTTCTCTCCTATGCGACACACGGGAACGACGTCCGACACCGGGCAAGGGGCAATGACCACTCCGGCGGCGTGCTGCGAGGAGTGGCGAGCCAAGCCCTCGATGTGGGAGGCGATGTCCAAGACCTTTCGCGCCAGGGGATCGCTCTGGACGAGAGCCTGAAGATCGGGAGATTTCTCCTGGGCCTCCTGAAGGGATTTAACTCCGTCCGGCACCAATTTGGCCAGGTGATCCGCCTCCGCGTAGGGCATGTCCAAAGAGCGGGCCACGTCCCGCACCGCTCCTTTGCTCATCATCCGGCCGAAAGTGATGATCTGAGACACGTTGTCCCGGCCGTACTTCTGGACGACGTAGTCCAACACCTCGCCCCGACGTTTGTCCGATAGATCAGTATCAATATCGGGCATGCTGATTCGCTCGGGATTGAGGAACCTTTCGAAAAGCAGCTTATGATGTATGGGGTCCAGCTCGGTGATGCGGAGGGCGAAGGCCACCAGAGACCCGGCGGCGGAACCTCGCCCGGGGCCCACGGGGATGCCTCTCGTTTTGGCCGCATTGATAAAATCGGCCACGATGAGAAAGTATCCAGCAAAGCCCATGCGATTGATGACTCCCAGCTCGTACTCCAGGCGCTCGATGTACTCCGGAGACGGCGCCCCGCCCATGCGATCCCTCAATCCTGCGCGGCTCAGGCGCTCCAGGTGGCTTTCCAGGGTCTCCCCCGGGGGGACGGCAAAGTGCGGCAGGCGGTATTCCCCAAAACAGAACTTGACGTTACAACGCTCCGCGATGGCCACCGTGGCGTCCAGGGCTTCGGAGACCTCAGCGCCGAAGAGCCGATCCATTTCTTCGGGGGAGCGGAAGTAGAAGTCCGCCGCCCCAAAGCGGTATCGCTTAGGGTCGCTCATGGTGCTTTTGGTCTGGACGCAGAGCAGGATTTCGTGCCAAGAGGCATCTTCGGCGTTAAGGTAGTGGGCATCGTTGGTGGCCACCAGAGGAATACCCGTCTCTCGGGAAAGGCCTATCAGGGCCTTGTTTACCCGGGCCTGTTCGGGGATGGCGTTGTGCTGGATCTCCAGGTAAAAATTCCCCTTGCCAAAAAGGTCGTTATAAAAACAAGCCCTCTGCCGAGCTCCCTCTTCGTTTCCCTCCAGGATCAAGGCGGGGATCTCGCCTCCCAGACAGGCGGACGAGGCAATGAGCCCCCGGGCGTAGCGGGCCAACAGGTCGTGGTCCACCCGGGGTTTGTAATAAAATCCGTCGGTGTTGGCAATGGAGACCAGTTTTACCAGATTGGCATATCCCGCATCGTCTTCTGCCAGCAGAACCAAGTGGTTGTTCCGGGACCCCTTGTCCCGCCGGGTGTGCCCCTCGGGATCCACGTAGACTTCGCAGCCTAAGATGGGCTTCACTCCCGCCTGACAGCACTTTTCGTAAAACTCCACCGCGCCGTAGAGCACCCCATGATCCGTCATGGCCACGGCGGGCATACCATACTCCGCCGCCTTACGAGCCAAGTCGCCGCAGCGGATGGCTCCGTCCAAAAGGCTGTATTCCGTGTGTACGTGAAGGTGCACGAAGGGTCGAGTCATTCTTCGTCCTCCCGATGTCCAGCGATCTCCGCGTCTTCTTCCTCCGACCCCAGCTCCCGACGCACCATCAACACCTCCGCCGGGGCACAGGAGAGGATCTGCTCCAACGCCGAAGGTTCCGAGGCTTTCGGGGTTGGCAGATTCTCCGGTCCACCGGAGGGCAAGATTTCCCGCACTCGATCCGGGATAAAGGATTGCCAGGAGGGGGTTTCCCCTTCTTTCTTTTCCTCTTGCTCTCTTTCGCCCTCCGTTCCACCGGGGAAGACGCGACGGTGATCCCTCCAGCGCAACTCCACACTCCGAAGGCCGAGAAAGAGATGGGCGGCTCGAACCAGGAGAAGACTCCCCTTCCCCCCTCCCAGGGCATGAAACACCAAGGGAAAATCCTCCGGGACATCTAGTATCAGCCGGTCTTCGTCCCGAAGGGCCCGGAGCCCCAAAAGGGCCGCCCCGATTCCCGGGTCTTGCCTTTCTAGGGCGGCCGCCATCCGCTTCCACCCCTCCGGAGAGGGGTCTGGCGTCGACGGAGCCTCGGGAAAGGCCTCGCGTTTTTCCTGGGCTGCGACCTCCGGAGTCCCTTCTGAAGGGGGGGGCATGCCCCCCCCAGGAGCCTCTTCCTGCGGGAGACGGAGGGGCTTTCGTCCCTCGCGCCCTTCGTCGCGGCCCGGGGGGGGTAGACCCTTATCGGATGCGGCGGAGGGCCTTTCGTTGGATTCTTCTTTTTCCGAAGGAAGCGGAGGACGAGGGGTGGGCCTCTCCTCGCCCTCCGGAGCCCCCCCTGACTCCATGGTGCCCACCAAAAGGCCCAGCACCACCTCTCCCCGGACCCCGGAGCGGAGACGGGGAAGCCAAGAGGCACAAAATTGCATACCCCTCCACAGGCGCCTCCGGTCCCAGTGGGGCGCTTCGGCCTCCACAAAGGCCCGCTCCCGGTCAGAAAGGCCCCCTCCTTCCAGGGCCTTCGCGGACCAGGAAGAGACCACCCATAGGTCTTTTAGTAGGAGAAAGTATCCGTCCAGGAGGCGCTCCAGGGAGGCCCCCCGAGAAAGCATGGCGTGAAACTTCGCCATGGATCCTGCGGGGTCTTTCCGAAGTACGACCAGAGCCTGTTCCAGCTCGCTGCGGCTCGCCCCCCCTAGAAGGTCATCCACCCCTTCCCGAGAAAGGTGCCCCCGCCCCAGGGCCAGGGCCTGCTCCAGCAGGGAGAGGGCATCCCGAGCCCCCCCATCGGCCTGGCGGGCGATCTCCCACAGAGCATCCTCATCCCCCGAGGCCCCTTCGGCCCGCAACACCTCCCGGAGCAGGGCCACCAAGGTATGGCCCTCAAGACGCCGCACGGGGATGTGCTGGCATCGGGACCGGATGGTCACCGGCACCTTGTGGGGTTCCGTGGTGGCCAAAAGAAACACCACGTGGGGAGGGGGTTCTTCCAAGGTTTTAAGGAGGGCGTTGAAGGCGGGCTCCGTCAACATGTGCACTTCGTCCACGATATAAATCTTAAATTTACCAGAAAATGGGGCCAAGCCCACGTGGCTCTTAAGCTCTCGGATTTCGTCGATACCTCGGTTTGACGCCGCGTCGATCTCCAGCACGTCCATGCTTTCGCCGGAAACAATGGCATGACATTGGGAGCATGCCCCGCAAGGCTCTCCCCCTTCCTGGAGATCCAGACAGTTTAACGCCTTGGCCACTATGCGGGCCACGCTGGTTTTGCCACATCCCCGAGGTCCCGAGAACAGGTAAGCGTGCCCCATGCGACGCTCTTCTACGGCGTGCCGCAACACGTCCACCGCTGCAGATTGGCCGACGACATCAGAGAAACGCTGGGGACGGTATTTTCGGTACAGGGTCAGATAACCCACGGCGTGGGCCTCCTTTGCGCCGCAAAAAAATAACCGGAAAGGGGTTCTCGGACTCCGGCCGATCTGCGACCTGGGGCCATTATGGCAGGATACCCCTCGGGAAGCAATTTTCCCACGATGTTCTTCCCTTCAGCACAAAAAAACCATGCCGAGCCCTTGCCCGGCATGGGAGCACAGTAGAAGGCAACTTTTAATCGCCATCCTCGCTCTCCCCGGAGATAGGGGGAGTCCTCCGGATGGAGATCTATTTTAAGTACTGACCCAAGGGGTGTTTACGGCGGGCCCCGTCAAGGACTCGTACGATCGCCTGGCGAAAGTCCTTGAGCGACGAGCTCCCTGGCGGAAGGGGTTCGCCCAGCAGACGCACTTGACCGAGGCGCAAAAAGCTCCCCTGGGGATGGGAGACCACCTCTAGATCCGCCGGGGGAAGCTCTAGCTGCAGTGCTCCGTCCAGGGCGTCCGTCAGGGATCGTCGGTCGGCGGAGGACCACTCCTGGGCTGGACAACGCCACACCTCGTCTCCATCTACCCGCAGAATCCACCAGGTCCCTTCTTGTTCTCCCCGCACCCGCAGGAGGTTCAGAGGGCCCTTCCGGTGCAGGGGCCACCGGAGGTCTCTCATGGTCTCGATGATGTAGTTGACGCGATCCATGGTATCGGGGTGATCCTGGTAGACTCCGGGATCCAAATAGGGGTGTTTGAGGCGCTCTTCCTCCAGCCGTTCCAAGAGCGTCACCATGGCCGCTGGATCGTACTCTCCCTTTCGGAGCAGGTCGAGTCCTTGGCGATCGGCCTCTTCTTCCAGGTCTTGGCTGTAGTTGCCCATGATGGCGACCTGAACCAGGTTCGCCAAGACCATGGCGGCGACTTCTCCCCGGCTTGCCACCGCCACCAGGAGCGACAGCAAGGACAGCCGGGAGTTCCGGGCAGATTGGATCATGCCATGCTTCCTGTCGGTGTGCACCAGCTCATGGGCCAAGACCCCCGCGAGCTCCGCGTCGCTACGGACGAAATCCAGCATGGACTCGGTGACGTAGACGATACCCCCCGGAAGGGCGAAGGCATTGGGCCGCCGATCTCCGGAAAGGGAGATGCAACGGATCTCGAAGGGAAGGTCACGGGTCAAGAAGGGGGTGAGGCGCTTTCCCACCATCGCCAGCCTGGCGAGCACCGCTGGATTCCCCACACGCTGGCCCGAGGCGTCGACGGTCTCAGCGATCTTGCACCCGAAGGCAATCTCTTTTTCATCGTCGGAGGTGAGGGCCTCGGCCCACGACCCCCAAAGTAGGCAGAGCAAAAGGGCGGCCATGACCCGGCGGCCCCGGCCTCCCCATTTTCTCAAAACGACGCCCCCAAAAGATCGCCCTCTCTAGGGAGCAGAGCTCGCTCCCCCCGTCCGGGCATAGGTCTTAAAGGCTTCTTTCCCCTTCTGGAACTGGCGCATCCGGGCCCGCAGAGCCTCTAGGTGGGCTTCAAGGGTCGCCTGCACCGCCCTCTCTCGCTCCAGGGTCCTCCGGGCCACCTCTCGAAGGTTCTCCACCAAAACGGAGATTTCCTGGTACGAATTATGTCCCATCTTCCGAGCCAGGGTGTCCCAGAACTCCGCACTCTCCCGTCCTCCGTCCACCTCCAGGAGCACCGCACAGGACCTCCAGGACTCCTGAAGAGTCTCCTGCTCGGAAATGAGGGCTTGTTTTTCCTGCAACGCCCGCAACAGCCCCTCCCAGTCTTCCGTCTGGATGGAGAGCTCTTCCTCGGCCACTTTGGACTCGAGCCGGTCGTAGAGGGCAAGCTCCCGGGTCAAGAGGCCTTTCAGGCGCTCTTTAAGATCAACCAGCAACGTTCAACCCTCCGTGCAGCAAAGGACGTCCCCCTGCCGCCACCATGTTCACGGCCTTCGGCCCGGGGACCGCCTCCTGGGGTAACGCCATCGGTTCTTCTTCTTCGGCGTGAAGCTTATCGGCGACCTCCTGCCAGGTCTGACGCAACTCCTGTAACATGGTCCGCACGGTCACCAGGCGGTCCATATCTTTTTGTACGTTGGCGTGAACGAGCTCGTAGTACAGGAAGTCATAGAGGTTCATGAGCTGCTTCGCCACGTCGCCTCCCACTTCCACGTTGAGGGTCACCATGAGCTCCCGCACCACCGACTGGGCCCGCTGAAGGGCCTCGTTGGTCTCCTCCACGTTCCCTCGCCTCATGGCCTCCTCGCCCATCTTACACGCCTGAATGCCGATATCGTAGGTGATGAGGAGCAACTGCTCCCGGGACGCGGTTTTGATCTGGTTTATTCTATAGGTTTCCTGGGCATGCCGGACCTGTTTGTCGTCCATATTCTCCCCTCCCCCCACGCTCCAGTATCGGCACTCGGCCCCCGAGACATGATCTCCCGGTCAGCGGTCCTCTTCTTTTTCGCCGTCCGTCAGGATGCGTTTGAGAAGGTCCCCCCGGTTTACCGCCCCCACGAGCACTCCGTCTCGCACCACAGGGCTTCGCCGGGCATTTTTCGATATCATGGCCATGGCCACGGAAAAGTCGCTGTCATCTTCTTTGAAGACCGTCACGGCGGTGTTCATGTACTTCGACACGGGCTCTCGGCCGATGCGCCGGAGCCGCGCCTGGAATTGACCGATGTCGGGTATGGTCGAGGCATTGGAGAGATACTCAAAGTAGCCCGGCAAGGCCGCCCGGACGATGTCTTCTTCGCTCACGAAGCCCAGGACACGCCCTTCATCGTCCACCACGGGCACCCCCGAAAGGCGATGACGAGTGAGGATCTCCACCACCACCCCCACCGCCATATCCCCCGTCACCGCCGTCAAATCCCGATCTATGACGTCTCCGATCTGCATGGATCACGCCCCCCCATCCGACTTCAGGCCAATTTTTCCAGGTGGACCTGGTCCATGATCGCCTCGACTTCTCGACGACCCCGAACGCCCTTTTCCACGTGGAAAGAGTCCTCTTGGGCACAGGCCATGGCAAAGCGCAGGGTCTCATCCACCGGCATACGCTCCGCCCGGGCCACCACCAGCCCCGCCATGAGGGCCTCGCTGGACCCAAAGAGGGACACCACGCCCTTGCGGTCCATCTCCGCGAGAAAGACCCCCTGGGGGGTGTGGAAGACGTAACCGTAGGTTCGATAGGAGGTCAGGGCGTAATCCACCCCCTTTTCATGGACCCGGGAGACGATCTCAATGATTTTGTCCAGGGAGGTGGTGGCGATACCTGCCACTCGGGACATGTACCGGTGATCCACTTTCACCACGGTGGGCACCGCCTCCAGCACCGCCATGAGGGCCGGGCCCTCGGCATCCACAAAGGTGGCGATGTTTCGATCTTTGGCTCTATTGACCAGGTCTCGGTAGATATCCTGGGGCACTCCGGGGGGCAGCGACCCCCCCAAACATACCATGGAACAACGATGGAGCATGCGCTCGTAGTTGGAGAAAAAGCGAGCCAAGGCCTCTTCGGGGATGTAGGGGCCGAGTTCCGCCAGCCCAGTTTCGATATGTCCGATTTCATCCACGATATAAACGTTCGTACGGGTCTCCCCCGACACGTGGACGAAGTTCGTGGTGATGTGCGCCCGGCGGAGCGCGTCTCGGACGTACTCGCCGTTGAACCCCGCCAGAAAGCCCATGGCGGCGTTTTCGTAGCCCAGCTGCTGCAATGTCATGGATACGTTGATCCCCCGGCCTCCGGGGGTCCGTTCCACCCGTCGATCCGATCGGAACCACCCGCCGGGATGGAATTCCGGCAGCAAATATCCTTCGTCCACGGCGGGATTAAGGGTTACGGTAACAATCATGGAGCCCACCTCCTCACGAAATCGACCACGACCCTAGGAAGGGCGCGATCCCCCCCTCGGCCCCCAAAGGGTCGGGGGCGCTCCAAAAACAAGCGCCCCCTCAAGGGTTAGCAGAAATCCTGAACTTCTTTCAGGGAAGAGACCGCCGCTTTCTTTACCACCACACCCTTGTTAAGCTCCACCAGGGCCGGAAGGATGGCAAGTCCCAGGTGTTCCACCATGCGGGCGTTTTTGTAGCCATCCACCAGGGCGATCTTTTTCCCCGAGGTGGCGCACCACTCCTCCACGGCCCCCGTCAGGCGCACCTGAGGTTCGTCCACGCTCGAGGTGAAGAGGGCCACCACGCGCTCGGGGTCCAGCAAGGTGCTCCTCAGGTGGAGCTGCTCGGAGATATACCCGTAGGCGGCCATGGCGGCCACGGCGCCGTCGCTGGCGGCGGTGATGACCTGGCGCAGGAACTTATCCCGCACGTCCCCGGCGGCGAAGATCCCCTCTACGGAGGTCTCCATCCGGTCGTTGGTCTCGATCCACCCCGCTTTGTTCACCGCCACGAGGCCCTTGAGTGGTTCGTCGTTGGGGACGCTCCCCACGAAGACGAAGACCCCCGCCACGGGGAGTTCGCTCTTCTCCCCGGTTTTGACGTTTTTGATCACCAGCTTCTCCACCATGTCGCCGCCTTCGATGGCCTCCACCACGCTGTTCCACACGGGCTCAATCTTGGGGTTGGCGAGGGCCCTCTCCACCGCCACGCGGTCCGCCCGGAAGGAGTCTCGACGGTGCACGATATAGACTTTTTCGGCAAATTGGGTCAGATAGCAGGCCTCTTCCACGGCGGAATTTCCGCCTCCGAGCACGGCGATGGTCTCCCCTTCAAAGAACGCCCCGTCGCACACCGCGCAGTAGCTCACCCCCCGGCCGGTGAATTCCGCCTCCCCAGGGCATCCCATCTTCTTGTAGCTCGCCCCCGTGGCCAGGATCACGGCCTCGGCCTCGATATCTCCCTCTTCGGTGACCACCACCTTGGCACCGTCGCGAAGCTCCACCTTTCGCACCGAGGAATCTCGGAATTCCGTGCCAAACTTGACCGCGTGCTTACGGAAGGTCTCCGCCAGCTCCGGGCCGCTGGCGTGTTCCACGCCGGGCCAGTTCTCGATCTCGTCGGTGACGTTGATCTGCCCCCCGGGGACTCCCTTCTCCAGGAGCAACACGTCCAACCCCGCCCGCTTGCCGTAAATCGCCGCCGTCAATCCCGCAGGCCCCGCGCCGATGATGACCAGTTGCCGTTTTTCCACTTCGTTTTCCTCCTTCACGTTCGACTCTCTCCGGCCCCCTGGAGCCGCAGGGAAGAGCTCCCGGGCCTATTGTACGCCACCGGGGAGGTTTTTTTCCACACCACTCCCCGCACCTCGCCTTTCAAATCGTAAAAGAAACGCTGCCACCGCAAAGATGCCCCCCCGTGGTCTCGCAGCCACGCCGCTTGGGCCTCGTCTCCCACTTCCACCGCCAGGTATCCTCCCTCCTTCAGCACGGTGGAAGCCCAGGGGCAGATCATGCGGTAGAAATCCATTCCGTCGTCGCCCCCGTCCAGAGCTTCTGCGGGCTCGAAGCGCCCCACCTCGGGCATCAATCCCGCCAGACGGAGGGAGGGGATGTACGGGGGGTTGCTCACCACCAGGTCCACAACCCCGGGGGCAAGGGAAAGATCCTCTGGCGCCTTCCCGTGGACCAGGTCGACCCGGCCGAGCACCCCCAGGGAACGCAGGTTCCGCCGCGCCCAAACCAGGGCCCGAGGCGAGGCCTCCACCGCCACCCCTCGACTGGCGGGACGCTCCAGGGCCAACGTGGCCGCAAGGCATCCGCTTCCCGTACCCCAATCGACGAAAAGGCCCCCGGGAAAGACCCCGAGGACCGTTTCCATGAGGGCCTCCGTGTCATCCCGAGGGATCAAGCATCCAGGGCCCACAGCAAAGTTCCGTCCCCAAAAGCCCTTCTCTCCCAGAATGTAGGCCATGGGCTCCCGGGAGGCCCGTCGGGACAGAAGCTCCCGAAAGCGATCCTCCTCCGAAGGAGATAGGAGCCCTTCCGGGTGCGCCAGGATATGGGCCCAGGGTCGGTAAAGCACCTCTTCCAGCAAAAGGTCCACGTCCCGCTGGGGGTCCACCACCCCGGCGGCGGCGAGGATCTCCGCCCCCCAGCGCCGTCCTTCGTCTACCCGCACGGCACCGTCATTCCAGGGCGCTCTGCTGAAGCCGGGCGGCCTGGTCGGCCATGGTAAGGGCCTGGATCATCTCATCCAGATCGCCCTCTAGCAGCAGGTCCAACTTGTGTAACGTGAGCCCTATGCGATGGTCGCTGACCCGGTTCTGGGGAAAGTTATAGGTCCGGATGCGTTCCGACCGATCCCCCGTGCCCACCTGACCCCGGCGCTCCGCCGCCTGCTGGTTCTGTTGCTTCTGAAGCTCCAGATCGTAAAGCCGGGCCCGCAGGAGCTTCATGGCTTTTACTCGGTTTTTAAGCTGGGATCGCTCGTCCTGGCAGGTCACCACCAACCCCGTGGGCTCGTGGGTGATTCGCACGGCGGAGTCGGTCATGTTGACATACTGCCCTCCGGCCCCGCTGGCCCGGTAGGTATCTATTTTCAGGTCTTCGTTACGCACCTCCACCTCCACGTCGTCTACCTCAGGGAGCACCGCCACGGTGGCGGTGGAGGTGTGAATGCGTCCCGAGGCTTCGGTAACGGGAACCCGCTGAACTCGGTGCACCCCGCTCTCAAACTTGAGCTTGCTGTACGCCCCCAGGCCATCCATGCGAAAGATCGCTTCTTTCATTCCGCCGATGCCCGTTTCGCTGAGCGTCATTACTTCCACCCTCCACCCCTGCCGTTCGGCAAAGCGGGTGTACATGCGGAACAAATCTCCGGCAAAGAGGGCCGCCTCGTCTCCCCCCGCCCCTCCTCGAATCTCCATGATGACGCTTTTTTCGTCGTTGGGGTCGCGGGGCAACAGGAGGCGCCGGAGCAGGTCCTCGTCCTGGATCAGAGCTTCTTCCAGCTCCTCGACATCCGACCGAGCCAGCTCTTCCATCTCCTCGTCCCCACAGGACGCCAACTGGCGGGACTCGGCGAGCCTCTTCTGGCGCCTTTGGTAGTCCCGAAAGGCATGAACCACCTCCTGGAGGTCGGAGTGCTTTTTTGCCAGTTGCTGCAACTCCTGGGGCGAAGCCTCCGCAGCGGAATCCGCCATGCGACGCTCCAAATCCTCGTAGAGAGCCACAATCTCTTCAAGTTTTTTTGTTATCTCCATCAGCGCTCTTCCCCTCCCGGCGGCGCCTCTCGCCCCGAGTCCTCCGAGGGAGGCTCTTCCAGAGCCGCCTGGAGTGACGCGATGCCCACCGCCAACTGGTCCCGATTCGGTTCTCGTGTGGTGAGATACTGCAACGACAGGGCGGGCCCCATAACCAGGGACCCTACGCGGGGAGAACGACAACTCCACCGGATAAACTCATACGATAGGCCGATAACCAGGGGAAGGAGCACCACCCGGGAGGACAAGCGCCACCACAGGGGGCCATTTCCCGCCAAGGCAAAGACCACGATGCTCACCACCACCACCACCAATAGGAATGACGTGCCGCACCGGGGGTGAATTCGGGAGAACTTCTCCACGGAGTCCGGCGTCAGCGGCGCGTCGTTCTCGTAGGCGTTGATGGTCTTGTGCTCCGCCCCGTGGTAGGCGAATACCGTCCGGATGTCCCCCCACAGGCCAATGACCGCCAGATACCCGATAAATACCAGGGCCCGTAGCACCCCTTCCACCACGTGACGCACCACAAGCGAAGGTCCCGTCCAGGGAGTCAGGAGATCCGCCCCCCACATGGGAAGGAGGAGGAAGAGTCCCACCACCCCTCCCAGAGCCACCAAAGCGGAGAGAGCCAGGTCTTTTCCCGTTAGTTTCTCCTCTTCTCCCAGGGCGATCTCCGCCGAGCGGGAGAGGGCTTTCATTCCGGTGGAAAGCATTTCTCCCATCACCGCCAGCCCCCGGCAGACGGGCCATTTCCACACTCCTCGGGCCGCCCAGGGGGCCAGCCCCCAAGAGGTATGCCAGATGTCTCCCTCCGGACGGCGCACCGCCAACCCCCATCGCCGGGGACCGCGCATCAGCACCCCCTCGATCACCGCTTGACCTCCCACGGGGATCTTTTCCACCCCCAGAGAAAAAAGGCCCCAGAAAAACGTCGTCAGATCAATCCACCGCATGGGCCAGCACATCCTCCGTATCCACAAAAGGCCTACCGCAGGGGCGATCTTCGCCGCAAGCCCCTGTCTCCACACAGCCGGGGCCCGCCACGGCAAAGAGGCCCGGCGCCACCTCCCGTACCAGCCTCAACATCTCCCGAGCCAGGTCCCGAATCTCCCATTGGGCCCGGCGGCAGAGGCGCAGCCGGAAGAAATGGAGTAGCTCTCGGGCGTTCATGGTAACCATCATGCGGGTTTCTCCCCCGTGGGGCAGAACATACCGGGCATCCTCCCGGGGAATGCCCAGGGCGCCGAGGCGGCCGTAGGCCAGAAGGGTTTGGGCAACGGCCTCTTCAAAGACCTCTCGGGCCCGGGGGTGCTCCCTTATACTTCGAGGCATCACCACTCCGGCCTTCTCCTGGGAGACATAGCGCTGGCTCTGCTGCGAGTAGCTCGCCAGCCGATGCCGCACCAACTGATGGGAGCACACCCGGCTTATGCCGTCCACCGCAAAGGAGAAAGACGCATGCTCGAAGGTGGAAAGATGGCCGCTACGGCGGAGCTTCTCCAGGAAAGGTCGAACGCGCCCTTCGTCAAGGAAAACTTCCGCCAGATCCCGGGCGGAAGCAGGACTATAGCAAAGGCGAGCCGCCGCCGCCACCAAACGGTCCGGATCCGGGGAGCAAGAGAGGAGCGACACCTGACACCCCACGACACCCTCCTTTCTCGCAACCTCCCATCGGAGGACACGACAACAGAGGGGGAGCGTCGGCCCCCCCTCAACCCTGCACGGAAAGCTACTGCTGCTGCGCCTGTTGCTGACTGAAGGCGGCGTATTTCTTCTGGAACTTCTCCACGCGCCCCGCCTGTACCATCTTGCCCTTCTTACCCGTGTAGAAGGGATGGCACGCAGAGCAAACGCTTACCCGCATCTCGCCCTTATGGGTGGAAGAGGTCTCGAAGGCGTTGCCGCAGGCGCACTTCACCGCACACACACCATACTTAGGATGGATATCTTTCTTCATTTTTTTGCACCTCCATGGGAATGGCCCAAGCAAAAAGCACAAAGGGAATAGTATCGGCTCCAGCCAAAGACGTCAAGGGCTTTCTGGCAGACCGGCAAAGATTTTTCCCTCCCCCCTCTTTCCCGAGGCGTTTTTCGCCGGGGGAGAGGCGTAGATCAAAAAGGCGAGCCCGTAGCAATCCAAAGGCATGGACGACCGGCCGAAGGATTTTATCGGCCGGGTGTGCTACCATAGGGCCGTGGGGGGAATAAATCCCCCCGCAGGTTGACTAAAAACGAGGTGAGACGTGTGGGACAGGTACAAGTCATCGTGGAAGGCATCACCGCCAGCGGGAAAACCACCGTGGTAAAGCTCCTCACGGAACGTCTGGGGCTCCAGCAGATCGGCGAGGAGTTCCGGACGCAGTACGCCCTGCTAGAACGCTACGGGCGCGACCAGCGCTGGTCATTCCCCATGCAGCTCAATTTTCTCACCACCCGCTTTGCCCAATATCTCATGGCCTCGGAATCCCATGACTTTATCCTCGATCGTAGCATTTTTGGAGACATGAACTACGCCGATACCTACCACAAACTCCGCTACTTCTCCGAAGGGCAGTATCAGATGTACGTCCAACTCTTCGAATTTCTTTCGAGCTACCTGGTTATGCCTCGGGTATTTATCTGGACCACCTGCTCCTTCGGCACCATGATGAAGCGCATGGGGAAGGCCCCCGGTGCCTCGGAAGAACCCTCTGGAGAGGAATTCCTAGAGGAGCTCCACTCAGTCTATTCCCGGTTCATCGCCAACCTTCCCCGGAATAAACGAATGCGGTCCTACATGGTGCTGGATACGGACACCCGGGACCTCGTTCACGACAACGTTGCCCGAGACCAGCTCGTGGAAGAAGTCCGTCGGTTCATCGCCCCGGAGGGGGAAAATCGCTAAATTCCCCTACCCAAAGCCTCCGTCGGGACGGTCCCGGCACCCCTGGATCGACGCCTTTCTAACACCCCCGCAAAGCCCATGCTCTTCCCTATCGAAAGGCACCCCTCGGGGCGCCGACGGCTTATCTAAAGGGTCCGCACCGCCGAAACTGACGAAGAGGCCGGGGTTTTCTTTCGGGGAACCCCGGTGCTTTTACCCTGCGGAAAGGGGGCCTTTCCCATGCGCGTTGACCCTAAAAACATTCCCGTAGATCCGACGACCTGGCGCCCCATCGTGCCCAAGGAACCGGAAGACGTCACGCCGGAAACGCTCCGTCAGGCCTGGGAAAAGACCCAAGGGGCCGTCGCCCACGAGCGGGACCAAATTCTGGAGCGCCACGAGAGGATCGTCCAGGCCTCCCAGGAGCGCCAGCGAAAGGAACGCCAGAAAAAATTACTAGATCTGGAGAAAAAAGACCAGGCCGAGAGACGGCACGACCGTTTTGAGACCCTGGCTCAGGAGCAGCAGCTCTCCCGAGAAGCCCAGGACCGCCGGGGGGAGCGCCGGAGGGCCGAGGAAGACGCGGCCCTTCAAGAGTCGACCCCCCATCGCCCCTCCCTGATCACCCCCGGGAGGGAGGGGGAATCCGTCGAAGGAGACCAACGGCGACGGCGGGCCCACCAAGAGGCCCGGGACGCAGCGGCGAAGGAAAGAGATCTTCCCGAGACCCCTCCGCGCAAGGGCCACCGCTTCTGGACCTTTTGACCTGGGGCGGGGCCCCTATTTCTGCGACAAATCAGCGTATGGCGAAATCGAATGGTCGAAAGCTTTTGAACCGTCGCCGAATCTAAACCCTTATCGGGCTTTAGCGCCGCCCCCCATGGGCCCCTTCTGCGGCCTACTCCGCCCCGGGAGGACCTCCGGCAGGTTATACCACGACGAAGGCCCCGGAGATCTCCGGGGCCTTCGCTTGGGCTCTCCGCTGGCCTATACGGGTAACCTACTTAATTTCGGGGATGGCCATGCCCTTTTCGGCGTAGTACTTCGCCGCCCCGGGGTGGAGGGGGACGGAAAGGCCCTGCAGGGCGGTCTCCAGGGTGATGAGCTTGGCCTTGGCATGGACCTTATCCAGCTCCCGTACGTTCTCCCAGAACGCCTTAGTGAAGTTATACACGAGCTCCTCCGAGAGGTCTTCCCGGCAGATGAGCATGGCCATGACCTGGGGGGTCACCGTATCGTGGTCCACGCCGGAATAGGTGTTGGCGGGGATCACGCCCTTGGCGAAGAAGGGATACTTGGCGATCAGCTGATCCAGGAAGGCTTCGTCAAAGTTCACCAGGTCGATCTTGGCGGTGGTGGCCAGGTCCATGATGGACGCCACGGGGTACCCTCCCACCACGAAACCCGCATCCAGCTGCCCGTCCTTGAAGCGAGCGGTGGTATTGGCAAAGTCGAGGAAGTCGGCCTTCACGCTGTCGTAGGTCAGGCCCGCCACATCGAAGATCGCCCGCACGTCCCCTTCCACTCCGGAACCCGGGGCCCCGGCGGAAAGGCGCTTGCCTTTGATGTCTCCGAAGGCCTTTATGCCCGCGTCCTGGATGGAAATGAGGTGCACGTGCTCCGGATAGAGCACGGCCACGCCCCGTATGTTCGCATAGGGCTTGCCTTCAAACATGTTTTCGCCCTTCCATCCCCAGTAGGCGATGTCGTTCTGGGCGAAGGCCATTTCGATCTGGCCACTGCCAATGAGGTTGACGTTGGCCGCCGAAGCGTTGGCTGTCTCCGCCGTGACCTGCACGTCGGGCACGTGGCTGTTTATGATCTCCGCGATGCCGCCCCCCAGGGGATAGTAGGTCCCCGTGGTTCCGCCCGTGGCGATGGAGAAGAATTCCTTGGCTCCCGCCCCCGCCACCGTGCCCAACACCATAAGAACCACCAATACCGCGACTCCATAACGTTTCATGAGCACAAACCCCTCCTTTGATGATATAGTCCCTTAGCTGACGCCTCTTCCCTCCGCCGCGCCGCTCCCCATGAGCCAGCGCCGCCTTTAGTATAATATGTCTCCGGCGCACAGGCAAGGCGAAAGTGCTAAGACCAGATCTCTCGTCGTTCCAGAGGTTCTTCAGGTCGTCAAACTCCAAGAAACTTTAATACCCTTGAACCCCCCGGAAGAATTGATTAGGTTCTTATTATAATCTCTCCCCAGAGGGCCCATCCGGAGCCCCGTAGCTCAAAGAAGGCTTCGGGATCTCCGTCTTCTCGGCGCCACAGTAGGCAATCCCCCGGGGACAGAACAAAGGGCTCCCCTTCGAGAGAAGGTCCCCGCCCCCCCACCTCCCCCTGAGCGGCAAAGAGGATCCCCACGCTCTTTTTGCTTCGCAGAGTCCCTTCCTCGTCGAGGGAAACAAAGCGTAGCATCGCCTCACCTCGGGCCCGGTCCACCATCAAGTTGAAATCCCTACAAGGAGATCCCAAGAGGATCCCTTCTGTGGGGACATCGCCGGGAAAGGATCCCACCCTCCCCCGAGGAGAAAGGCGCTCGGGCTCTTTTCCTTCCACCCGGAGCTCCAAATCCCCCCCGTCGAGGATCGCCAGCAGGCGGTCGTAGCCGGGAAAAATAGAGAAGGGGCCCGACGAGGCCACCGGGGCCGTACTAACGCGCCAGAGAATCCGCGAAGGTCCCTCCCATGACCCCCCCGGGGGATCCAGGGCGATCTCTTCCGTCACTCCCCCGCCGTTTTTCCAAGGCATTTTTCGGTAGTCTTCCGGATGGAGCTTCAACCAACGCAATTTTCTCCTCCTCCTCGGGTTATCTCTGGGCGTTTTATCAAAGAGATTCGTTTCGTTTGGAGAAAAAAGGGGTATGGGCCTCGATCCTAGGCGATAAACATGGCATCTCCGAAGGAAAAAAACCGGTACCGATCCTCCACGGCCTTCCGATAGGCCCCCATCACTCGATCGTATCCCGCGAAGGCGGAGACCAGCATGAGAAGGGTGCTCCGGGGGAGGTGAAAGTTGGTCACCAGGGCGTCCACCGCCCGAAATCGAAATCCCGGGGTGATGAAAAGCCCCGTGTCCGCCGTCCCCGGCCGCAGGGTGCCATCGTCCGAGGCAAAGGTCTCCAGCGTCCTCACCACCGTGGTGCCCACCGCCACCACCCGCCCTCCCCGCGCCCGGGCGCGGGCCACGGCATCGGCGGTCCCCTCCGGCAGAAAGCAGCGTTCTTCGTGCATGACGTGGCGGCGGACATCGTCGCTTTCCACGGGGCGAAAGGTCCCCAACCCCACGTGAAGGGTGACGAAGGAGATCTCCACACCCCTTTCTTCCAGCCTCTCCAAGAGCCCTTCGGTGAAATGAAGCCCCGCTGTGGGGGCGGCGGCGGATCCCTCCTGCCGGGCGTACACGGTCTGGTATCGCCCCGGAGGGGCCTCCGTGGAACGGATGTACGGGGGAAGGGGGACCCGGCCCTCCGCCGCCAGGACCTCTCGCACCGTCCCCGAGGTCAATTCGAAGCGCACCTCCCGCAGCCCTTCGCCCCGGCGCTCTCCCACCACGCCCCTTCCTCCTGGGATAATCACCTCCGCCCCAGGATTCAGGCGCCGCCCGGGACGCACCAAGGCCTCCCACAGGGTCTCTTCGGCGTCCAGGGGGCGTAGCAGGAGCAACTCCACCCGGGCCCCCGAGGGCTTGGCGCCCAGGAGCCGGGCGTGCCACACTCGGGTGTCGTTAAGGACCAGAAGGTCCCCGGGGCACAGCAAGGTGGGGAGGTCGGAAAAACGTCGGTGACCCAGCTCTCCTCCCTCCCGGGGGACCACCAGGAGTCGGGACGCATCCCGGGGCTCGGCGGGGTTCTGGGCGATCAGCTCTTCCGGCAGGTCGTAGTCGTAGGACGCCGTGGCAAAGAGCTCCGCGTCACCGTCTGTCGCCGGAAGAGTTTCTCCCCGCCCCCGCCCTCTCTGGGCTTTAATAAGCGCTTCGAAGCTTGGTGCCTGGATAGTAGTGCCCAAGGATTTTCTCCGCTTTCCCTCCGCCGTCGGCCAGGGCCTTGGCTCCCCACTGGGACATGCCCACTCCGTGACCCCACCCCCGGCCTCGGAAGACAAAGCCCTTCCCTGGGGCCCTCCGGTCAGGAGCCTTGGAGGGAAGGGGGGGAGTTTTGGCGCCCCTCCCTCCCCGGGCCAGGGCCTCTGCCATATGCTGGGCCCGCGTCTCGGGATGCATGAGCATGTCCATGAGCTCCGCCGTGGTGAAGGCTCCCTGGCGCGTCATCGCAATGAGCAGATCCCCCTCTTCCACGCTCTCGGAGAAGTAGGAGGCCTCTTCTCCTTCGCCGGAAGGGGTTTCTTCCGGCATGGGGGCCCCAGAACTCTCGGTGGTGCCCGCAGTCAGCTCAAAGACCGTACTTCGCAGGACGGAGGCTCCCACGGCCATGCGAAACTTGTGGGACGACACTACGGCTTTTCCCCCCGTCCCGCAGATCTCCAGGCGTACCGCCCGGCCGAAGGGGTCCTTTTGCGCCACAGTCATTCCCGTTACCGTCCCCACGCGCACGTCGATCCTAGCCAGGGCCTCCTCCACCTGGGCCGGGGAAAGGACCAGGTGCCAGCTAGAATAGGGCGACGTGTAGGCCACGGGTTCGGCCTGGGCCTTGAGATAGGGCACGCTCCCCCCCCAAACGTCTCCCACATTCGCCGTGGCCCCTCCGCTGTCCGAATGATAAGGAGTGGCGGCAAGCTCTTTTCCCACGGCAAGCACCATGCCTTGAGTGGCCTTTACGGCCTTGTCCGTATGGGGGTCCTCCGCATTGATCCCCCGATAAACCTGGCAATGGGTGGTGGCACAGAGGTCAAAGCCCTGGCTTCGATGACGCCCCAACCCCTTCATGGCGAAGGTTCGGGCCACGATGGCCTGGGCCCGGAGAGATTCCGGAGGCCAGGCGGGGTTTGTCTCCATCTTGAGCACCCCCCGGAGGTAATCCTCCATCCCCAATACGTTGACCACATTACACCCTTTGGCGGCGGGGACTAGTTTCAAAACTCCCCGATAGGGGTGCTTATCCCAGATGATGGGGGCCGGGCCTTGGGCGGTCACGGGAAGGGTAAGGGAGCCCTTGGGGGTCTCCAGGCGACTTCCGGAGCACGTGAAGGTCGCCGATTTTCCCACGGAAACTTTTTTCCCCTTGGAGTCCTTAAGCACGAAGGGTTTTGTCGAGGATAAAACTCCCTGGGAAATCCCCACCCCCACTCCCACGGCGATGGGTTTTTCCGCCGCCTCCGAGGACACCCCCTCTCCAAAGAGGACTAAGATCATCCCTAATCCCAGGATAAGGCCTTTTTGCCAGCTATTTTTCACGTTACTTCATCCTTTCTTAGCCTTCCGTAGGCCCCTTAGCCGCCCTCTGGCGAAGGGGACAGGGGAGGGGCGCGTTACCGCTGCTTTCTGCCCTGGAGCCCTAGCGTCCCCAACGCTGCCACAGGTACAGAAGCAGGGTGCCCCCCAGGCTTAGGAGGACCATGCTCCCCAGGGGGAAAAACACCACTAGGTTCTTCCTCCGGAATATCAAGTCTCCCGGCAAACGCCCCAGAGAGATCCCCCACCGTTCCAGCAGCATCAATCCGAGCCCCAGGGTCAATAGGGCCGCACCCAACCCCACCAGAATCTTCCCCAGCCCCCCCATGGCTCCATTACTCTTCCTTTCCCTCGTCGCCCCGCCCCAACTCCAGTGTGAGCTGCTTCGGGCCAAAATCGGCTGGTACGGGGTGCCCCAGATATTCGAAGGCCCCCGCCGTAGCCCGGCGTCCCCGGGGAGTGCGCTCCAGGAGCCCTCGTTGGATTAGGAAGGGCTCGTAGATGTCTTCCAGGGTCTGGGCCTCTTCGTTCATCGCGGCGGCCAGAGTGGTCAATCCCACGGGGCCCCCGCCAAAGAGCTCCACCACCGTGCGCAAAAAGCGACGATCTCCTTCGTCGAGGCCGTCTTCGTCCACTCCCAACATTTCCAAGGCCCCCCGGGCGAGGGCTCGGGAGATGGAGGGATCCTGCCTCACCTGGGCCACGTCCCGGACGCGCCGGAGGAGCCGCAGGGCCACCCGGGGGGTTCCCCGGGCCCGGCGCCCCATCTCCATCGCCGCATCTTCCTCCACGGAAACCCCCAGGGATCGGGCCCCCCGGAGCACGATCTGGGCCAATTCCTCCGCATCGTAAAGGGAAATCTGTTCCACGATGCCGAAGCGAGCCCTTAGGGGAGAGGTGAGGAGTCCCAGTCGCGTGGTGGCCCCCACCAGCGTAAAGGGGGGGAGGTTGAGCCGGAGGTTTCGTGCCATGGGTCCCTTGCCCACCACGATGTCGAGGGCAAAGTCCTCCATCCCTGCGTAGAGGGTCTCCTCCACCGCTGCGGGCAGGCGGTGGATTTCGTCGATAAAGAGCACGTCCCGGGACTGAAGGTTGGAGAGGATGGCCGCCAGATCTCCGGAGCGCTCCAGGGCGGGCCCCGTGGTGATGCGAAGCTCCCCTCCCATTTCTCGGGCGATGATCCCCGCCAGCGTGGTCTTCCCCAGCCCCGGGGGGCCGTGGAACAAAATGTGGTCCAGGGGCTCACCTCGCAGCCTCGCCGCCGCGATGTATATGGTCAGTTTTTCCCGGAGGCTTTCTTGGCCAATAAAGTCTCCCAAGGCCTGAGGGCGAAGGGGCAAATCCTCTTCGTTTGTCCCCAGGGGGGCATGGACCAATCGGTCATCGGACATGACCTCTTTCTCCTTTCCCGAAGCCCCACTCCTGCTCCGATCTCGTCATTTTCGCAAAGTCTTTAGGGCAGCCTGAAGGAGCTCTTCGTCCGTGGCGGGGGGAGGGGAGAACTCTGCGGTGCGACGCAGGGCTGCCACCGCCTCGCTCCGGGAAAATCCCAGGGACTCTAGGGCTTCCAGCACCAGAGCTCCCGGGAAATTCGCCGGGATCCCCGGTTCCCCTGCGGCATAGGATCCCAGCCGCTCCCGAAGCTCGAAGCAGAGGCGCTCCGCCGTTTTTCTCCCCACCCCCGGGGCAGAGGAGAGGGTCGCCAAGTCTCCGCTCAGTATGGACCGCACCAGGGTTTCTTCCTCCAGAGTTCCCAAAAGGGCCATGGCCACCTTCCCTCCCACGCCCTTCACGGAGGTCAGGCGCTGAAAGAGGGATCGCTCGCTCTCCCGCAAAAACCCAAAAAGGGCCACGCCGCTTTCCGAAACCTGGAGCGCGGTGAAAAGCCTAAGGCTTTCCCCCACAAGGGCCCGAGATCGGGCGGCCCGGGAAACCTGGAGTTCAAAACCCCAACCCTGGACATCCAGCACCACCAGGGGCCCTTCCACCGTTTCCACGGTGCCTTGAAGATAGCGCAGCATATCCTGTCCTCCTATCCGTTCCAAGCCGTATTAAAGGCCATCACCGCGATCCGTCGCCGGAGGAGTCCTTCCGCGCTGATAGGGCGTCATACCGGTAGAGGGCAATCCCCGCCAGGGCGATACCCAGGGCATCGGCGGCGTCGTCTGGCCGGGGGAGATGATCCAGAGAAAGGATCCTTTGCACCATGCCTTGAACCTGGCCCTTGGTGGCGTTCCCGAAGCCCGTGACTCCCATCTTTACCTCGTTGGGAGTCACTTCCTGCAGAGGGATTCCCCGACGGGCCCCCAGAAGAAGGACCACCCCCCGAGCCTGCCAGACCATCTCCGCCGTGGTGGCGTTTCGGCCAAAGAAGAGCTTTTCCACCGCCACCACATCGGGGGTCGTACGGTCCATCACCCGATCCAGGTCGGAGAAAAGCCGGAGAAGGCGTTGGGGCAACGCCTCCCCCGGCGGGGTTTCCAGACATCCGTAGGTTTCGGCGGTGAGGGAGGAATCTCGCTGAACCACCAGGCCAAAACCCAACCTCCCGAGCCCCGGGTCGATGCCGAGACAGCGTAGGGGCATCAGTCTGCCAGGGCCTCCAAAATGTCATCGGGGATGTCGGCGTTACACGCCACGCTCTGGACATCGTCGTGCTCCTCCAGGGCGTCGACAAGTTTGAGAATCTTTCCCGCCATATCCTTGGCATTGATATCCACGGGGGTCTTGGCCACAAAGCGAACTTCGCTGTCCACCACCACGTATCCAGCCTTTTTCAGAGCCTCCAGCACCCCGTCCAGCTCCGCCGGAGCCGTGGTCACCGTGAAGCTCTCTCCGTCCTCTTCCACGTCATCGCCCCCCGCCTCCGCCACGGACAGGAGCAGTTCGTCGGGATCCACCCCACCCTCCACCGTGATGAGCCCTCGCCGCTCGAAGTTCCACGCCACGGAGCCCCCTTCGCCCAAGGTTCCTCCGTTCCGGGTCAAGAGCGCCCGGATCTCCGGCGTAGTGCGGTTTTTATTGTCCGTGGTGGCCTCCACGATGAGGGCCACCCCGCCGGGGCCGTACACCTCGTAGACCACTTCCTCGTAGACCGCCCCTTCGATCTCTCCCGTGCCGCGCTTGATGGCCCGATCGATGTTGTCCGACGGCACGGAAACGGCCTTGGCTCGCTCTATGGCGGTCTTCAGGCGCATGTTCATGGCGGGGTCTCCGCCCCCCTCTTTGGCCGCGATGATGATAGCCCTCAGAAGCCTCTGGAAGGCCGCCCCCCGCTTGGCGTCCTGGGCTGCCTTACGGTGTTTGATATTTGCCCACTTAGAATGTCCCGACATGCTCTTTCACCTCATCGCAAAATGTCTTTAAAATTCAACAAAACCGCCTCGCGACAGCTCTAGCTATCCTTATAAATCTTCTCATATACTTTATTTTATGCCGATTCTTGCCTCATCCCGCCCTGTAGTTCCTGGAAAATAACACCTCACGCCGCTTTATCGATGGGCTCTTCGGGCGAAGGGTCGCTCCGCCGCCGCAGGCCTAAAAGAGTGGTTCACGAGGGGATGGGGCACACGGGGGGCATGTGGCGCTTGTGCTCGGACTGGCTCCGGGCACGGGCCACAAAGTTTTTAGCGGCCTCATCCCCCTCTCCCGTCAGGATGACTTCATCGAGCTCGTCATACCGCACGCCCATTTCCCCTTCATCCGTCTGTCCCGGCCACAACCCCGCCGTGGGGGGCTTTTCGACGATGCGACGGGGAACCCCCAGGAGGGTCGCCAGGGCCCGCACCTCCCCCTTCACCAAATCCCCCATGGGGAGTAGGTCTACCCCCGAGTCTCCGTGTTTGGTAAAATATCCCACCACCCATTCGTCCTTGTTAGAAGCTCCGCAGACCAAAAAGCGGCGATCCCTCGCCAGGGCGTACAAGACCGTCATCCTCATCCGGGGCTTGACGTTGGCCAAGGCCAGGGATGACAATGGACCTTCGATTTCTAGGGCCCTCGTCAGAGCGTCGTAGGGGGCCGAAAGGTCCACCTTGGCCCATGGGAGGGCAAGGGCTTCCGCCACCAATCGGGCGTCTTCCTCGTCCTGGGGGTCGCTGTGGCAAGGCAACATCACCGCCAGCATGGCGTCGCCGAAGGCGATCTTCAAAAGCGCCGCCAACACAGCGGAATCGACGCCGCCGCTCAGCCCCACGATACCCCCCGCCATACCACAGGCGGCCGCCCTTTCTCGAAGCCAGGACACCACCGTATCTCTCACCAACGCCGCTTCCCGGAGACTCGCCACGTCCCCACCCCTCTCTCTCGGAGATCGGCACGACAACACATTGTATCACATCTGCCTTTAGGGCAAAGGCCCCTTCCAAGGGCCGCCATTCCATTTAGGAAGGCTGACTCCCTAGGAGTAAAAGGGCCCACGGGGGGCCGAAGCCTCACTCCCCGCCGCCGGGCCCTTGGTTGGGGTTAGGGAGTCCCGTGGCAGAGGCAAATTCAATTATCAATAAGGAGAGAGACCATGCCCTTGGCCCTGGTAATGGATGGATACGTGGACGAGCCCGCCTGCTTCGGCGTTCCCCCCTACATATCTCCCTACGTGCGCTACGCCTTTGGGGCCCTAGCCCTGGCGGGGTTGGATGTGACCTATCTCACCTGCGATACCTGGCGCCGAACCCCCCTGGAAGACCTGTGGCGTGAGGCGGTCCTGGTGGTCGTCATATCGGGTCTCACAGTCCCCGGACGCTACCGAGGGGGTAGCCCCCTCACCCTCCGGGAGCTTGAGGCCTTGAGCTCCCTGCCTCGAAGTGGCCCTTTGGTGCTGGGAGGGCCCATCCGCCATGGTTACGCCCTCCAGGGAGGAGTTCGCGCCCGAGACCTGCCTCCTCTGGCCGTGGATTGCCTCTGCACAGGGGACCCCGAGGCCGTTTTGGCCCACTGGGGGCGCACGGGCCAGCTTGTGCCCGGACTCACCCGCACCTATGAGGAACTGCGCCCTTGGGCCATCGCCGGGGCGGCGCTGGCGCCCCAACACCCCGATTTCCCTTGGGTTATGGCGGAGATGGAGCTTTCCCGGGGGTGCGACCGCTCAGAGGGACAGTGCAGTTTTTGCACCGAACGGTCCCCCGGAACCCATGAAGAACGTCCCCCGGAGGACGTGCTAGAAGAGGCCGAGGCCCTGGACCACGTAGGCGTATCGGCCTTTCGCCTGGGGCGCTGCGCGAACATCCTGGGATATGGGGGGAGTTTCACCCCCGAGGGGCGCCGTCCCGGCCCCGAAAGGCTCCGAGCCCTCTACGAGGGCTTTCGAGAGCGCTGCCCCCGCCTTTCGGTGCTCCACACGGACAACGCCAACCCCCTGACCATCACCCGCTTTCCCGACGCCGCCGCCGAGGCCATGGAAATCATCGTCCGGCACAACACCGCCGGGGACGGCCTCTCCTTCGGGCTGGAAAACGTCTCCGCCCGGGTGAAAAACCGGAATCATCTTAAGGTCTCCGCCGAGGAGGCCCTTTTTGCCGTCCGCATGGTCAACGAGATCGGCGGAAAGCCCAAGGGGCCCCGGCTTCTCCCGGCGTTGCTCCCGGGGCTGAACTTCCTCGTGGGGTTGGCCGATGACGGGGACGACTCCCTGGAGGAAAATCGTCGCTTTTTGGAAACGCTGCTGGAGGAAGGACTCCTCGTCCGAAGGATCAACATCCGCCGATGCATGGTCTTCCCCGAGGCCCCCCTGGCATCCCTCTTGGAACGATACCCCTCCCGGGTGCGGGAGCGAAGTTATCGCCGGTGGAAAGAGTGGATCCGTAACGAGGCCGATCCGGTCTTTCTCTCCGGGGTGGCCCCCGTGGGCACCGTGATTCGAAACGTGCGGGTGGAGGAGCGCCGGGGACACATGGCCTTCGGTCGATCCCTGGGAAGCTATCCCCCCCTGGTAGGAATAGGGGCGGATGACCTCCGGGAAGGGGATCGACGGGACGTGGCGGTATGCAGCCACGGGGGGCGTTCCCTCACCGCCGTCCCCTACCCCGTGGACCTAAATCGGTGCGACCCCATAACCCTCCAGACCCTCCCGGGCATCGGCAAGGCCCGGGCCTCCCGAATTATACAAAGGCGCCCCATCGACACCCTGGAGGAGCTTCCCGATCTGTTGGACGCCCCCGCCGCCATCGTCGAAGCCCTGAGACCTTTTTTATCGTGAGCTCTCCGGAGAGGAGGCCTCGGGATGTTCCATGGCCCTCACTGCTTCGTAGAGCTCCCGACGCCGATGGTCCCACATGGGCAGGGCGCGACGCATGTCCCGCACCTTTCGAAGTTCCAGGTCCACCACCAGGAGCTCCTCCCCATCGCCTCCCTCGGCAAGCACCGTGCCGTCGGGGGCCACCACCATGGAATGCCCCCCCCAGACCTCCCCGCCTCCCTCGCCGCATCGGTTGCACGCCAGCACGTAGATCTGATTCTCTATGGCCCGGGCCTGGACCAGGGTACGCCAGGCCAAAAGGCGCGACCGGGGCCACTCCGCCACCACCGCCAGGACGTCGATGCCCCCCAGGGCCAGCGCCCTGATATATTCGGGGAATCGGATGTCATAGCAGATGGCACTGCCCCAGGAGAAGCCGTCCACGTCGAAAAAAAATGGCACCGATCCGGGAAGAAAGACCCGATCTTCGTCCAGAAGGGGAAAAAGATGGGTTTTATCGTAAAACCCCACGGGGCTTCCCGTGTCGTTTAACAGCCAAGTGCGGTTCACCATTCCCCCATCGACGGGCCAAGGAAGGCTCCCCGCCAGGACCCCACTTCTCCGGTCCCGGGCCCAGGCAGCCAACGCGTCCAGAAGGCCCGGGCTTTCCTTCGCGTGGTGTTCCATGCGGGGGTTGTCGTAGGAGCAACTCCATAGCTCTGGCAAAAGCACCATCCTGGTCGAGGGGGGAACTTGAGAAAGGCTCTGGAGCACCGCCTGGCCACTGCCTTTCGCATCGCCCCACAGGGGGGCGGTTTGGGCCAAAACAACCTTCATCTTTTCTTCACTCCTTTGATCCGATCGCGAAAACACGCTGGGGCGCCTTTTTGCGTTTCGTACCGCCGCTCCCCAAAGGAGGCTCTCCTAAACGCCCCCCCATGGGGTATAGTATACCAACAACGCCCATGCCACGGAAGGAGAGGACACGCATGGAATCTGTGGTGCGTTTCAGCGTTTCCATGGGACAATCCCTGCTGGATGAGTTGGACGAGTGGATCGTCCGCAAGGGGATTCCCAATCGATCGGAGGCCCTTCGTCAACTGGTGCGCACCTTCGTGGCCGATTCTCGGTGGGAGGAGGGGCATGGAGACGTTTGCGGCAGCATCACCGTGACCTATGCCCACATGGCCCACGACGCCTGTACGGAGCTGACCCACGTCCAGCATCATTTCGGCGACGTCATCCTCTGCGCCTCCCACGCCCACATGGACGAAGATCACTGTCTGGAAGTCATCCTGGTGCGGGGGGGCGTGGGGCGAGTGCGACGGTTGGTGGAAGGGGTGTCGGGGATCAAGGGGCTGCGCAGCGTCCAGCCCTGCCTCACTTCTTTGGTATGAGCCCCGCCGGATAAGAGGCATCATCGCCACTAGGGAAGGCCCGCCCCCTTAGGAGTCCAGGAGAAAATCGGCTCCTTGTGTTGATCTTTTGGTTTTGGGGACAAAAAAAAGGGGTCCCTTTTGGGGGCCCCTAAAGCGCAAAAAATAAGAGAAGGAAAAAGTTTCCGGCAACGACCTACTCTCCCACGGGTACCCCCCGCAGTACCATCGGCGCTGGAGGGCTTAACTGCCGGGTTCGGCATGGAACCGGGTGTGTCCCCT
>Ga0116187_1000474_pt1 | contig 48596 bp, 51 predicted proteins | sample AD_JPNNA6_MetaG_FD_89755 | JGI IMG/M metagenome (GOLD analysis project Ga0116187, IMG submission 89755) | Active sludge microbial communities of municipal wastewater-treating anaerobic digesters from Japan - AD_JPNNA6_MetaG | ecosystem: Engineered > Bioreactor > Anaerobic > Digestate | place... | reverse complement strand
CAAAGTTTCTACGAAAATGGTGAAGAATGGTTTTGTGGATATCAGTCGAGTCGCAATCCCTTTTAAATGAGGTCAAAGTTTCTACTACAGAGATGTATGTGTTAAACAAAATTGCCCTAAGTCGCAATCCCTTTTAAATGAGGTCAAAGTTTCTACTCTGCAACATCAGAAGAAATAAGTAAAGAGATTGCTGAGTCGCAATCCCTTTTAAATGAGGTCAAAGTTTCTACATATATTCAGGAGCAGGTTCTATAACTCCTTCTAAAAGTCGCAATCCCTTTTAAATGAGGTCAAAGTTTCTACTTTGGCATTAGGTAGTATTAATAATCGGCGATATAGTCGCAATCCCTTTTAAATGAGGTCAAAGTTTCTACTAATAAGGCTCGGAAACCTCGTCACCTAACTGTAAGTCGCAATCCCTTTTAAATGAGGTCAAAGTTTCTACTATAAAATTGGTACACTCATCGAACGAGCAAGAGGTCGCAATCCCTTTTAAATGAGGTCAAAGTTTCTACTTAATATTTTAATAGTATATAAATCTGAATTAATATGTCGCAATCCCTTTTAAATGAGGTCAAAGTTTCTACTTTAAATTCAAATATAATGTTGGTATTTGAAAGCGTCGCAATCCCTTTTAAATGAGGTCAAAGTTTCTACGTAAAAATGGGTAAATAAATGTTTTTAAATATTGCTTCGTCGCAATCCCTTTTAAATGAGGTCAAAGTTTCTACTGCACCCCCACTTTTTTATTTATTATTTCAATATGTTGCAAGTGGGGTTGTACAGCTTTTCTGTTTTCTGAATAGTTAATGAAGAAACATTTCCGAAACATTTCTTTTGTTGACTCCTTCTTGTGCGACAAAACAAGATATTCGATTTTCAAAGAACTAGAAACTATATACAACATATGAAAAATAATTGGAAATTTATTTTAAAATATTTTTCATGCAATCGCAATTTTGTAACAACCAAGCCCAAAACTCGTCCCTTTTCCCACATGTAGTATTTCACCTGCTCTAAGGAAAGGCATAAAAAGTTGAATGTTTCCAGTGTATGTTACCTCACCTATTAGCCCCCCCATCTTCATTCTTGTGTCTTGTCTTGAAGAATATCTTTCCCAATCCCACCATCTCAAAGAGTTATTCACTATGGATATTTTTTCAGCCTCTTCAATCATGCCTTTATGATTGTGTTGTGGTATCCTTTTTTCACAGTGGAAATAGTATAACAATACCACCCGTCTCAGCAGATTGCGAATAAGCATATGAAATGCAAGGTCAACGGTTAGTCTTCGTCTATATAAAATACGAACAGGCGTAATAAAATTCAGCGTCAATGACATTTTGTCATTATATTTAAAATCAAATTCCTCCTGTATATCTATTTTTTTTGACTCAAATGCCCTGATAACCTTTTCGTCAGAATTGTATATTATGCCTTTGTCATTATGGACATTAACCAGGTTGTATTTGCCCCTACCCTTACCTATACCGGTTTTGCCAAGTTCATCAAATGTATATATGAAATATGGCAAATAGTCAGTAGCCCTTCCAATTAAAACGAGCTTAAAAAGGATTGTTTCGCCTGGCTCATATGTCTTTTTTTTATCTTCAGGAGGTCTTATGATAAAGGGATGTGGAATTTTACTGTATCTGTTCATATGCATAAGTTCAGCATCACCATCGGGAAATGTTTCAAAGACATACGCATAGATACATTTTGTCTTCAACATACAATCAGTGCAGTCCTGACGCTTAAGTGCACATACAACCCTTCTGAACGTATTGCCAAACCCACCCCTGAATGTAGAACCTTTGTAATACGGCAGATATAAAGTGTCGACAGCTTCTATTGTAAGAGTCAGTTCGTTGTATGTAATTATCATATTAATCGTTTATATCAATTGTTTAAATTAATCGTTCTGTATTTTAATCCTTTATTGTCAATAAATTATTCATAGATATACCATAACCCCATCTGGGATTCTTTCACCTTTTCCCATTACAGAAACCTTTCCATCGTCTGGCAAAGGGTAGATACGCAGGTCATCCATGCTTTCATCAATGATATCTTTCAATTTTGCTTTTAATTCTAACAACTCATACCATTCAAGTCTACAGTAAAATACAGAGTATTGTATATGAAGGCCTCTTTTTTTCATGGTCTTGAATACACGGATGAGGCGCTTTTCATCTCTTATATCGTAGCATACCAGATAGCCTGCACTCATGATTTTAAAAACCTTTTCGGATTTATTTTATCATCATAAACAAAAGAACGAATTGTGCGCATGATTGCAAAAAAATCATCAATTACAACGTCTATTAAGCCATTTATGAGTTTTTTCTTGTTTTCGAATCTAAGCGCAACATCTCTCATGCCATCCCCAGTAAGCTTTAACCCAGTTGAGGTCATAACGAGGAGTTCCATGTTTTTGTCCGATTTAAAAAACTGTATTGTTTGCAAATCGGCTTCAGGCTCCATTGCGTACATTATATCAAGGGCAAAACCAAAATTATCTCTTCTGTGAAATATTCCTATGTGTGGATCAAGATCAGATGCAAGGATACTTTTCATTACCATTTCGTTGAGCATGTTTTTTACCGTCTCGTTTATTATTCGCCATCGTTTTTTACCTACTGAGGCACAACGGGTAATAAAATCCTTATATTCCTGCTCCCCAAAACCTTTGGATATAAATATTGAAGACACCTGTCTGGATAATTTTTTTACTACCTTGAGCTGCATACGTCTTCTTTCAGCCTGCAGCCATTGATTATATCGTTGAATGTTTCCATCTCTTGCGAGTAAGTGTTTTTGTTCCTCGCTGTGGGAGTTGAGATGATGGTTATGCGGTATTGTAACGGCAAATTCGCCTCTATTTTTGCTCATAAAGGTTACAGGCACGTTGTTATCTGTAAAAAGGGTGATAGTGCCGGCATCCATCTTTACGTTACCAATAATTACAACATGACTTACAAGCCTTGCAGGTACACGTCTGCCTGCTTTGCCGTTCTCCATAATCCATATGGACGGGCCGTCCCTTAGCACCTCCAATCCTCTTTTTTCTAAAATGTATAGTGTTTTATCCATCTTTTACTCCCTGCATACCATAATCGTCCTCTTTTAAAAATTCAGACTCATCAATGTGCCCATCCGATATATTATAGGCAAGTTTTCTCACCTCTTCGACAATCATCTGTCTGATTCCTTTAGCCCAATTTTCATAAACAGGATAAAACTTTTGTCTTCCAGGTTTTTTAAGATAACAACCAGATCTTTCGGTCTCATAAGCAAAGTCACGAGCTGTAAACTCCTTTTCCCTGAACAATGACCATACAAACCTGTCTACATCTGGTCTTATCAATTCCACAATATCACAGGCAAGAGATTCTCTTCCGTATTTAAACTGATGGTAAAACCCGATGGTCGGGTCAAGCCCGATAGTCTCAATCTCCCTGACCGATTCATAGTGAATCATGGTGTAGCACAGAGAAAGCATTGCGTTTACCGGATCTCTGGGTGGTCTTTTGTTTCTGTGTTTGAAGTGGAGGGATTCGGGAAAAATTGTTGTATATGCAGAGAAATAGGCTGATGCCGCTGATCCTTCATAACCGCGAATAGAATCTAAAAACCCTTCGGTAACTTTTATATTGTGTTTTTCGAGGTTTGATTTAATTTCTATTATAATATTTGCTATCCCATTTAACGTCGTATCGGCGTTAGTTATAAATGATCTAAGGTCGGGACGCACTTGGAGGGCTTCATTTAAAAGTGAAGACTGGGATTTTATTTTCCGATGGACAAGATCTAAGGAAAATTCGTTAGGAAAACCGGAAAAGGCTTTTTCGTATTGCTTAAGACGCAAAAAACCGTTATTGTGAAGTCGCCCATGCAGCATACCATGAAATTGAAGTCTTCTGCCTGAAAGAAATATAACAGTAACATTCATATCAGCAAGTTTATTGAGGGCACGAGTTTCAAGGTCTATATTTCCGATTACTACAACCCTTTTTAGTGGGGTTATCGGCACCATGCCCTCTCTTTTGTTTTCCGCATAAAAGGCAAGGACATTACCGTCAAGCCTTATGTGAACATCTTTGCGATCGATATAAAGCGTACCCATAAAAACACCCCAATTAATAGATAATATACAGCCAATATTTAACGGCAATCATACAAAAAAATGACATATACATGCGCCCATCAGTTCTCAGTACAGTCTTTATCCTATATAAAAAAATGCAGGGTTATGTGGTTGAACAGCAATTCCGAGAGTGTGTGTCCTGCTGCGCCCATCCATCGTGAATATATGGATGCGATCCGAAGATATTTCAATCAAATCCATAAGCCCGCTCGATACATCACGAAGCTCCCTGTCTGTCAAAAAACATTCATATACTGATTTTTGGCCACCGGTGCTATAATTTTTCAGGAAATGGCGCACCCTGCTCAGCCGCTTGTTTTCTGTGATATCATAGGCAATAAGATAAAGCGTTCTGCTCATAGATCACCACTATTTTCTATAAAGAAGACCTATCAACATAATTAAAAGAAATATTTCCATCGTTTAACCTCCCCTAATAAAGTTATTTATGGTTTCTGTATTTCTGGCTCCTGCTGTGCTGTTTTGCATTTCATAATCATATGCGCTGGTACATTTTTTCATTTTACTCCTCCATTGTTTAATTTATTTTTTTAGAATAATTCTAATGGAGAAACTGAGATTATTCATTGAAAGAAATATTTCTGAAATATTTCTGTTAATCGATTATTCTGGTGAATGGTCAAAAATCACCACATCCCCTGTGACAGGTGAGCGGTAGATGAGCTTGCGCGCCTTGCCATGAAGCGCATGGGCAATCTTGAGATAAAGCCAAACTGGTCCTGCGCCAGTTAGTACCACATCATTGCCTTCGCCGGCAAGGTCAATGGCCTTCTTAATATAGGCATCAAGGTCGCAGAGTTTGGCGTTTTTGATAAAAAATGAAGATAAATCTATTTCGGTCATTTGAATCATTGGTCTCCTAATGTTTCTTTCATCTTCAAAAGGTATTCCTGAATCGCAGAGATACGGTCTTTGACGGTAATGATATTTTGCCAGTTTATTTTTAAGTACTGATGTATCATTTCGTTTCTGTGTTTCACGAGAGGAGCAATTTTCAGAACGATATCACCGAGAAACTCATGACATGCAAGAATCGTATCTCTGTAAGTTTCGGGGACATGCCTTCCTTCTTTCTTTAGGCATTCTTCTGCAATATCGACCAGACAGAGGATTATATCATTGATTGTTTTGTCGAGGATGCTTCGGATATCCCGATCGGCATAATATGTATCGCGGTCAACACCTTCTTGTTTCTTTAAAAAATAGATAGTGGTCTCATCGAGAAAATAAAACAATTTTTGTACTTTATTCATTTTACATATTCCTTCTGTAACGAATACTTTCTGATTCGTGAAGCACACGGTGAATTATCTCATATAGTATATTACGGTCCGGCTCTACAAGGTGTATCCCCTTCAAGGCTTCCTGGACAATAAACGGTGATTCATCTTCATCGTCGAGTCGGAGAATTGAAATATCTCTTTCAACAGACATGAGAATTGTGTCAATAATGTCTATGACCTCATTTTCGTCCTTTCCCTCTGGATAGACGGCCAGGTCAATATCGGAACGTGGATGAGGGTTCCCTTTCGCGAATGAGCCGTAAAGGATGGCAATGGGGATTTTTCCTTCGTTCTTCAATGTCGAAAGAACGTTTGTGAGGGGGATCAGTTCGGTATAATTAGCTATAACGTTGCTTGAAATCATATGTGCCGCATCCTCTCTATTGCTCTATTTTAATGTTATTATGATTTTCCAACTTTAACTTTTTTGCCACTATTTTTCCAAAATCTGGTACGTCTTTCGGAGGGACAATGACTGTATTGAATTGCGCTGCCCTTGCTTCCACCGCAGGCTTTAATTCGTCGTTCTTCATTATTCCTGACGATGTGGTAACCCAGAAGCTATTGACCCTCAACCCGAAATCTTGCTGCAATGCGCCAATCTTATACAGAATATCTTTGTAATCAAGATTCTGCTGTTCAAGGGTTTTACATTCAACAAAATAGAGTGCATTATCCATCGTAAACATGACATCAAACTCATTTTCAGTGCCTTTGCGGTTTTTCAGTTTCAGTCCAGTCTTTATGTCGTCGATGCCGCTATTAAGATAATGGTGGAGTTCGCAGAAACAGAATTCTTCAAGCCACCCGCCGGTAATATATCTTATTTCAGAACGGGTCATGAGTTTTGAAAGGTTTTTGCCTGAGTAGTGCATATTCATCCGGGCCATAAGCTCTCTTTCCAGCCTGGTTGGATTTTCAAACTCAGCCTGACACAAATAATCTTTTTCGTCGTCGCGGTGTATGCGTAAAGCGCCACCAAGCACTACAAGAAGATTTATTATGTCGCTGTAATTTTCTGCTATCCAACGGGACAACTCTTTTCTTTCCAGCGCCTCTTTGCTGTATTTTTCGAGGTTTTTTGAGTTAGACACCTTTAGTCCATAGGCTGCGAGATACTGACTGACGGACACACGAAGACCAAGCAGTTCCGGCTTGTTTTGCGCCTTCTTTGGAAAAGGGGTGATATACTCATTTTTATTTATGGGGATATAGATCATTTTACTGCCGTAGTCCTTGAAATAATCATACGCTGCAATGGACATGATTTTCGTGCCATTTGTGAGGTTTACAGAAAATTCTGATTCATCAATCTCTTGAATCGCTTCATCAATTTTTCTGTGGCAATCGAGTATTGAATCCCCGAGAACTATTATTTTTTTATGCCTGTTTTCGTAATTGAATCCCATCATCTCCATTACGTCAAGGATTGAGGTTGTTTTTCCCTTCTTTTCCATCTCTTTTGTTGTAATGAAAAGGATCATGTCAGGCTTGAAATGATAGATCCCCAAAATATTTGGTATGGTCTGATCCGATACAAGACATATATGAACATGGTTCATTGGTTTACTCTCCTCTCGTGCTTTATCATACCTATAGTTGTTTTCTGTCCAAAAAAGCTATTCTTCATTAAAAGCAATGATTCTAAAAGCATTGCCGCCGATATGTTCTACGACAATGTCAGCCTGAATGTGTTTTTTCCCTTTGAAAAGTTTCTTATGATAGTGCCCGGGGACAAAGGACCTGTCTGTACCTATTTTTCTTTCTGCTTTCTTCCCTTCAAATACGGTGGACAGCGTTTGATCATTAGGCCTCCAGACGAGAGTAACATTCCGCCAGGTGATTTGTTCAGGAGGATTTTTAATTATGCCGGGCAGAGAATCAACCGTTCCATCCTGAACAGAGCTTGATGATTCATTTATTGTTTCTGACGGTGAAGGGCTTTTAAATTCTTTTCTCACGGTAGCGAAAAGACCTTTCCCTGCATCAAACGGAACTATTTCAAGAACAGCCCATCCGAAAGGGGTGAGTCCATTATTCGCTGTCGGCCTTGCTGTCTCGGATGCAAGCCAGATGGTCGTGCTGCCATACCTGGAATATTTAGGCGGTTCTCTATACCCCTGCATGATTTTAATGTTTCTGTTCCCTTCTATGGTCACTGCTTCTGCACCGGAATGTCTCCCGATTCGGATAAGAAAACATGAATCACCAAAACGTTTTGAAAATGAATCTGCGGTTACGGGCCGAAAACCACACTCTTTTGTTATTGCGACTTCCTGAGCATACAACTTGTTGTAGTGCTGATGGACTGCCTTGAGCAGAGTTGTCTGCTCAACAGGTGTTTTTATGCCTGCCTTTTTTTCCGGTATACCGATGTTTATGATGCCTTCAAAAACACCACCGCTTTCGATAACCTCGAATATCTGCAGGGGACCGCTCGATGCCTTTGTCGCCCAGTCGCTTACCCTTTTTTTCTTATTGACGCCATAGACAATTTTTGTCCGCACCTGTTCAACGGATTGAAAGTCGGACACTTTTACCATTCTGAAGGGATCTGTATCAAACTCTCCCTGGAGAAGCGCTATCTCAAGGTCTTTTGCCTTTTCTTTTGCATCCTTTTTCCCTTTACTGACGGCAAGGTGGCTCAGATATGCCGTTCTTGCCGCACCTTTAACGGATGTCCCGGGAATATACGGCTCATTGGTCTGTGGATTGTATGCAGTTTTATTTATGGTGAACTGATTGATGATCGCCTTTGTATCATACGATGATTTTTTTAGCACGCTCTTGTAATGTTCAAGAAGGCCGGAGGCGATATCTACTTTTCTGCCTGATATTTCCTGATTAAAAACCCGCTTAACAAATTTGTAAATAGCGAGTAAGTTGTCTCCCGAACATATTCTCATAAATTCATTTCTTTGTTCTGCGGTGAGGTGTTTTATGAAATCCGCAGGATCAAACTCCACAAGTTTATTCCTGTTCTCATCAATCACAAAACTCGTCGGTTCGAAGATATCGTCGCAGCCAATATGAATTGGAGACAGGACATGAAGTCTTATTCTAAGAGGTTTTTCCATATTATGCCTCCACTATGACTGGTATATATAATGAATACCCCTGCGTTACAGCGTTCGGTTCAGCCTTTGAGATGTTGGTGACGGCAGTACCGATGTACGGTTTATTCATCGTGCGATCCAGATCCGCTGGCATAAAAATAGCGCCTTCATCGGCCATTATGACAGGGTTTTTAAAAGGATTTGAAGATTTTGCAAGAACATCACCGTGTCTGCCGAAACGTGTAAAAGGAGCAAAATACATCTGCAAAAATGTGTTCTTTTCCGGCACCGAGGGGGCAAGCACATAACATGCATTGGGTGTGTCGCTTCCCAGGGAAGAGAGGCTAAACTCTTCTGCCGATATTACATTAAATTTTCCAAGACCTGTTGACGCATCTTTTCCGAAACCTGTTTCTCCGATTCTTTGTAGCGCCACCCTGGTCTGTTCAATGGATATGTCCTCTCTGAGTCCGGCATAGAGGATGAGTTCAATCTGTCCAAGAAAAACACTCTGATCTGAGACAAACGGCGCAAATCGTCCTTCCCCTGTTGTATTTGTCAGCCTGTTGATGGTGTTGTGTGGTTGTGAAAATTCCACAACGATGGATTTGGCGCCTTTTTTTCTTGCCTCTAACTGCCCTTTTTCCGTTGACGAGAGGATTGCCTCTTCTGCCAACTCTCTGTCAGAAATGTAATCAATTTTTTTAAGGGATTCTATTCTGCCTCCATCTGGGATCTTCATCCATCTTTTTGACTTAAGTACTTTTCTCATCCTGATAATCTCTTTTTTACTCTTTCCCTGAAAATCGAAGAGGCTTGGTAGTGGAATATCAGGCCTTTTTAAAACTCGAATCGTCTTTCCGTTGTTCCCTACCTTAAAAAATGCTGAAGAAATAATCAGAAATGGATTAGTCTCATAGTCAGACAACAATTGATCGATGGTGCGTCCGCCGAACAGGCTTGAATCATAGGCCGCCTGCCAGCATATATGTCCGAATATGGTATCACCCTTCATGGGAGTGCCGAAACCGGAAACAGGTTTGATGGTTATTTCAATCGTTTTCATTTTTGTTGGCCTCTATAAAATTCTTTTGCCGTTCCTTATTATTTCATCGACATAAGGGTCGGGTTCATCGAAATCAGTTCGCGCAAAAGAGTGGGGTTCTATCCGCAAATCAACATTTCTTGTCAATTTAAGCAGTTTGGCATCCTCATTGAATCCATCTATGCTGTCGGCATCCCAGAAAACAGCAAGGTCGATATCGCTGTCTGCATGGTATGTGCCTCTCGCATACGAACCGTAAAGGTACAAACGCCAGACAGGAATTTTATGTTCCCGCAAGAGCCTTATGTATTTCTCAATCACATCTTCGATTATTTGTTTAGTTCCTTGAGTAGCCATTCCCTAACTCCTGAACTTTTCGATTACAAGATGACCGGTAAAAAGCGTCCAGGCATAATGTCCGTTGTAAAAAAGACTCTCCATAGCCTTAAAATCGATGAGCGACGAATCAATCCAGTAATCTATAACTTCCTTATCAGTCATGTCGTTACCCACCGAAAGGGTTCAGGGCTCCAAAATGTTCACGAAAATCATTGTCGTCGAACTCAAATCCGATCCTGCCGTACCCCCTGCTGCCATTCCCGCCAAGCGCATCCATCTCAAGCAGCTTTAGACCCCTGATGAGATAATCATTAAAAAGCTCTTCGTCAGAATCTTCAAGGATCTTGAAAGTAACTGTAAAATCAAACTCAGTGCCTTCGGGAACTCTTTCGATAAACCTCGGATTTGTAGCGGTACCTCTGATTCTATCGATACTGTTTTCTGATTTTACCTCTGAGAGGGGCCAACGGTTGTCCCGGGCCTTCTTCTTCCAATCGACATTCAGATAACAATCACTGAAAGACACACGCGTTGGCCCATAGCCCGACTCGTCATCCTTGTCGCTACCGCTGCTGCCGAATATTTTCAGGATTGCTACAGCTTGTTTTTTTAATTCCTGGTTATTTTCTACCCTTTTTACAGTTTTAGTTGATACTAACCCTCCCTCATCTGCTGCAAATGGAACAAGCCCACTGGCCATCTCCAGCAAAGAACGAATTTTCCCTTTCAGAGATGATCCAGGAATGTATGGCTCCAGTGTGTGGGGGTGCTTTATAACCGGACTATCCGTTCCGCCGATGTGCATTTCCATGTTGCCTGAACCAACATGAAGACCACTTTTTAAGATTATTTTTCCCTGGAGTTTTTTAATTGCTATAAGTTTCATATATATACCTCCTCGGTTTCGTAGATTTTAGCCTTTTTCATCATAATATTTATAAAAACCCATAAATGCTTCAAAAAAGCTTGCAAAGGCATCAAAATCATCCTTATCTTGAATTTTAGATAAAGAATTTGCAATAAAATCTTTAAAACTTTTTGATACCAAATCTCTGCCCATAGCATACGCTGCCTTTGCGTTAAGCATTTTAAGATATGGCAACATCCTGTCAAATTCATCTTTTTGTTTTTCTTCTGATATTCCCTGGAGTATACTTTCAAATCTGATTACTTCATCGTAAAACTTCCTAATCTGTGTGGGTTTATTGGCTTTGCCTTTGCTATTTTGTTGCTCTTCGAATATTTTTTTCGCAACTTGCTCGGCTTTTGAAGAAAAAAGCTCAGGATCAATCTGTTTTTCTTTTTTATTCTTCCAGAAATTAATATCCATCTCTCCCTCCTACCTATTGTTATATAAAATTTGCCACAAAGGTATTTTCATACCTCCGGCGTACTCATCAAGCCACTTCATCGTTGTTAAGACTTCTTCAATTGCCCGTTCTTTTTGTTCATTTTTTAATCTTTTCCCTATGTTTCTTACCACAGAATACTTAAGCCGTGCCCTCCATTTTAAACATTCCATATCTTCAATGTGAATGCTGTATTTTGCTCTTTGTATCTCTTTTTCCTGTTTTGCCATTCCAATAAGCTCGTTAAGCCTAAAAAGCATTGCATTATTGATGACACCATTATCAAACCAGTGCTCAATATTTTCTTTAATTTTCATTAAGTTATCGAACTCATCCCATGTTGCAGTCTCATGAAATATGGTTATGCGATTTTTTCCACTCGCTTTTGATTCACGAAGTGCGTTTTCAGCATTTTCAGAAAGCATCATAACGGGCTCGCTTGGTTTATGGATAGATATTCCCGCTGATAAGGTAACGTCTTTGTTTTTACATACATATTTTTCAAACTTTTCTTTTAAAACAGCAGAAAACTCAATGATTCTGTTCCAGGGACCAATAAGAAAAAGGTCGTCTCCCCCTGCAAAAACTGTATAAATATCTTTAAAACGGTCGTCTGTACTGAGAAGATATGGCACATACACAGTGAAAAAATTATTCAACTGTCTGCTCAGGGTGGCAATACGGGATAGTGTTTGTCTTTCATTACGGATTCCAAATGAAAAAATCAGGCCAAGATTATCAACGTCAGCCTTTAAAACACAAAGAGATTCAATGCCCCTAAATTTATCAGGTTTGTCAGTATAATGAAGAGATTTTTTGGCTATGTGAAGAAATGTTTTAGGCGAACCCTCCTTTATGTACTCAACGAGTTCAAGTTTTGTTTCATTTCGCTTTTTCCCAGCGAGGAGCCTATCATCATAATTGTCTTCATCTGTGTACTTTGGCACATATCCATTTATAAATTTTGTAGCTATCTCTTTTGAAAGTCTTCCATCCTTTTTAATGCTTATGTCCCAGTATTTTAAGAGGTCGCCAGACTTGGACATGCCTCCAAGTTTTCCTTCCACATCAAAGGATATCTGATACGTGCCAAAAATCGGCTCAAGAAGTTTTTCACCACGGATATCAGCACCTGAAGTTGCTATTGCAATCTTTTCATTCTTTACAAGATGCTCTCCCATATAAATATGGTCACGACATATTTTGCATGCAGATTCTTTCTCATGCCCTGCAATTCTTACAAATGCATCATCATGGGATGGTCTTTTCCCGCAAAAAGGACACATGGGATGTATTAGCTTATTGTTGAAAGAATTAAGATAACCTGTTACAGAGCCTCCAGATTCTGATATGTTAAATTTTGTGTATTTTTTTCTATCTATGGTAGTCTGGAGTTTTTCCCAGAGAGAAGGAAAATTACCGGTGACAAAGTCGTTACAAGATGCTTCGACGTAAGAAATACCGATGGAAGATTGACCGTAAAAATTATTTATAAGCCATTCGTTCATGGTTATACTCGCCTTTTGAATGGCTTCTTTCGCTGCCTTGGTGTTTGGTGAAATGAGAGTGAATTTACCCGCCGCATTCAGAATAATCGATGATGAGGGGAGACCTATCTCCCGACACAACATATCTGCCGCTAATTCGGTAATAAGGGACACAGAAAAAGACCGTCCACGCAAGAGTTTTGCAGACGCTCTCCCCGTTGACCCTCCGCTTGTGAATATAAAATCCTGGATTCCATAGAAATCACCATTTACAAGCAAGAATTTCTTATCATCATAACTTTTTATGCTGTCAACATTATCAAGAGAACCGTTAGCGCTATGGTAAACATATAAAGCAGAAGCAAACGAAGCAGTGGTTTTGGCATGATCGAAAAGGGAAATGTCAGGAACAACAAGGCCAACTGTAGCTGATGGTATATGTGATGCGTATATCATAAAAAGATTTTCAAAATGTTCAAACCACAGGGGAATATTTTCTTTGTGCCATAATCTTTCAAGGGCATTTACAAATTCATTAAAAAGAGTACTGTATTCTCTTTTAGCATCATCTCTGTTGAGTATGCGATACTCTGATAAATCAGAAGGAAATATGCTGTCTGGCGTCAACTCTTTGAGTTGATATCTGAATTTGTAAGCATCTAACGAATCATCTCTTGAATTTTCTTCAAGTGAAATGCCCTCCAACAATGGTATAAGACGAGTCTTTGTATAATCTTTGACCTTTATTTCAAGATTATAATCTTCAAATTTCTGACGGTCAAAACCACTGCTTACCCTGTCGGCTATTGCAATAATCCACTGAAGAGGGCTTTCCGGTTTGTGGTGCATTGCGGCAAGATTTATGAAAGAGTCGCCAAGTCCCCAGTTGGCTTTGTTAAATTGGGGAGGAAGATACTTCTCGTTCTCTTCGATAAAAGCTGCAGTATACACAGCATGCTTGTGGGTATACCTGTTTTGTGTTTTATAATATGGTTGATATAATCCGGCGTTATTATTCAAATATTCCTTACTAACCGGCATATCCGCTCTTTCGGCAAATTTCCCGATGTCGTGCAAAAACCCGGCAATAGCTATTTTATAGATGGTATCGTCCATCATTCTCCCTCCTCTTCTCTCATGCAACAATGCCTCTGAGGCTAATAGTTTGTAATTCTTGTTCGTTAAATGTCATTTAAACCTCCATAGATATCGTTCTATGTTTAAAATTTATCGAATTGCTTTGCCTTTTCGTAATAAACAGACTATAATTATGGTCATGACATAACCGTCCAAGGAGTAAAGCCATGACAAGAACCATCTCCCTTGCAGAAGCAAAAAAAAATCTGTCGTCGCTAATTAAAGACGTCGAGGAAAAATACGACAGGTTTACCATCACAAAGAATGGAATCGACAAGGCCATTATCCTGAGTACCGAAGAATTCAAAGGACTTATTGAAACCCTCGACATTCTGTCCGACAAGGAAGAGTGCGAGGCTATAGCACGGGCAAAAGAACAGGTCAAAGCGGGCAGGACTACCTCTCTCGATGCAGTGAAAGAACGGTACAGCCTCAAGTGAAATACGCCATACAGTTTTCCGATGAAGCTATAGCAGATATTGACCATCTCCACCGTTGCGACAGAAAGCTTTTCCAACGGATTATCAAAAAGATAGAATCTCTTGAGGCATTGCCTCTTCAAGGTAAACCACTCGTCGGCAACCACAAAGGCGAATTTTCCCTTAGGATAGGTAATTACAGAATTATATATATGATTGACGAAACTGAGCATATTATTTACGTCCTTACCACTAAGCACCGAAAACATGTTTATTAATTCATACCCTCCCTATTTATTAAACACTGCCTTTACTCCCCTTCCAGTGCCTTCAGTTCAAGCGATTCCAGTTCCGGTAAAGTGCTGCCCACAATCCCCTGTAAGCTGCCATACATCCGACCCGTATTTTTCACCACTCTTTCGATCTGTTTTTCTCTTTTTGCCCATATCTTTTCCATAGCCCGTTTTTCTGCGTCAAGGTCCTTTTTCATAGAAACGAACGCCTCTACAATGCCTTCAATCTGCTGGCGAAATTCAGGACCTGACAGGTATTCATAGAGCATCTCCATTTTGCTGGATTTTCCCTCTGCGCTCGTTTTCGCCTTTGCAACCTCTATAAGCGTAACTCTCAAGGCTTCTGCAAGACCTATGGCAAGCGTAAAGTCTGTAACCCACACCCCGTTTATTTGCCCTATGCCTGTCATGTCTTTGGGCAGGGCAATGGACACTATCACGGCGATATCAGATTTTGCCTCCCTTTGGTCTTCCTTGAGTTTATCTATCCATGCATCGCTCCAAGCCTTTGTCCTTTTTGATTCCCAAATAATTGTCCCGCATTGCTGACCTGATGGGGTACAAACATTCTGAATGACATCTGCGCCTCTCAAACCTTTCGGGACAGGCATAATCGTATCATAAGGGAAATTTTTGTTTAAAAGCTCTTCGAGTTCAATCTCTAATACTTCACCCTGCAACTGTTGAGACCCCTGTTCTGCCTTTCTTTTTAGCTCTTCAATCTGGTTTTTCATTGCCTCTATAAGTTTTTCTTTTTCAAGGTCTTTAAACCTGTGCTGTTCATTGAGCCTTTTTTCAATCTCCTCTTTCAGCTTTTCCCTTTCTGCATCGAGTTTTCGTGTCACTTCAAGCTCAAGGTTCTGTTTTTCCTCTTCGAGTTTTCTTTTATCCTGGCGGAGTTGGAGTTCAAGATTTTTAAATTCTTTTATTTTATCTGTCTTTTCTGAAAGCTCTTCCTGAAGGACTTTCATTTCTCCGGCTGTTTCTTCAAGTATCTTTTTCCTTATGGATTCCTCTGTCTTTTTCTTCTCGGCTGACAGTTTTGCTGCAAAATCCTTTTCGAATTTATCCTGGATTTTTTCAATTTCCCTTGCCTGTTCTTCCTTGAGCTTCTTCAACTCCACTTCTTTTTTAATTACAGCTTCTTCCTTTAATTTGATTTCTTTTTCCCTTTTATTCAGTTCATCGTTGAATTCTTGTTGAATCTTTTCTTTTATCTGGTGAGTAAGAACCTCATCAAGGGGAATCTCACGCCTGCAGTGAGGGCATATGATTTTTGTGATAGTTTCATTCATGGTTTTGTTCCTCTTTTTCATATATCATTACTATAGCAGCCCACAGCCCGTGTAACCATTAAAGAAATATTTCTGAAATATTTCTCAAAACTTCCTTCCTTCTGTCATGCTCGAATGCCTCTATCGGGCATCCATGCAGTTTCTATCGGGGAACCATTACATTTTCTGGATTCCCGCTAAAAGCATGCGGGAATGACAGTGTTGTTGAGCTTTCTGTCCTCTGTCCTCTGCCCTCTGATCTCTGTCTTCCGTCCTTTTGGCTGACGGCTATCGGCTGACGGCTGTTTCTGCCCTCTGACCTCTGACCTCTGTCCTCTGTCCTCTGACCTCTGTCCTCTGTCTTCCGACCTCTGACCTCTGTCTTCTGACCTCTGTCCTCTGACCTCTGACCTCTGTCTTCTGTCTTCTGTCTTCTGTATTCTGTATTCTGACTTCTGCCCTCTGCCCTCTGTCCTCTGTCCTCACACTATCCTTATCTTCCCCTTTTCTACCCTTACGCCGTACTTGCTTCCCGGATACTGTTTTACACAAGATACAGTATATATAGGCTTTAGAGTGTCATCCTCTATTTGCTCGTTAATAGTCTTTTTTATTTTGCTTATGTTTTGGCGAATCACCTCACCTGTTATTCCATCTTTCCATTTTTCAAGAAAATCATTTGTCCGCATCGGGCTGTTTTTATATATACTCCTATGGTCATCCGCAATCTCATCAATAAATTGCTTCGACATCAGGTCATTCTTGATAGTCATAAAGCAGTCCGTACAATGCTTGCAGTAATCTCTGTCGGGATGCTGACAGTTAAAAAGTTTTCTGCGCAGGAAGGCTGTATAGAACATTAATTGTATTGGGAGCATTTCTATTATTGTATCACCAATCTGTATATAACGTTCCAGAAGGTTAACAACAAGTTCTGGTTGTACCATTGCCAAATCGATTGTGCGCTGTCCTTCAAGGACAAGTTCGCGAAAATCCTTGCCCTGAAAGGATATTTTTCCACTGAGCCTAATGAATGGAAGTTCCGCGAGCTCTATGTTTGCATTCTTAGTGTTTAACTGTTTGGGTTTACCATCAATGCCTCTGCCTTGGATAATCCTGTTCTTTTTGGGTTTGTAGAAAAATGATGGATTTAATTCAAACTCTGGCGTAACAAGGACATGATATAGCTTGTCCTGAGGGCGTCCGAAAAGTTGAAGGGCAGCACCAAGATAGAAACTCATCGTCTTCCTTCCCCCTGCAATGGAACAATGAAGCCGAGAGGACGGGTCATTAGATTTATCTCTAACAAGCGATGTAATAAGGTTACCCATTAACTCGTTTTCTTCTTCGCTTCTGATATCATCTATTTCAAAATTGTTCGCACCCTTTGGAACAACAAAAGAGCCTTCTGTGATTGGTATCTGTGGCAAACCCAATTCAAGCATCATTTCCGAAAGTATACCGCTGTCAAGCAATTGCTTCTCGATAAACCTTTTGCCTGTAAGTGTCGTGATAATAAAGATTTCATCAGGATAGATCGGAAGGGTTTTTTGAGAGAGGGCACAGATAGTTTCGGTAATGATTTGAGGGGTAGTTCCTGCGACAAAAATAAATATCTCTTTATATACTTTTTCGATCCTCATTGCAATTTCTCACTTTATACTAAACGTTTGCATATCAAACGTCTCAAACATATGAAAATCGCTAAATTTCTGGACAATTTCTAAAAAAAAGATTTCATCTTATAAAGGATTTTTCTCTTTCTTCGTTCCCCCGGTGAGTAATTTTTAAGTTTATTAGATATTACACTTTAGCCATCAATAATTCAAAACAATTATTTTATGAGGTTATTAGAAGGCTATTCGCGCATCTTTTTTTTAGAAGCTGGGAAGAAAGGGATAAAAGAGCGTCCCCACGGGGATTCGAACCCCGGTTGCCGGCGTGAAAGGCCAGTGTCCTAGGCCTCTAGACGATGGGGACATATTTGGGCCGTGCAAGACTTGAACTTGCGACTCTCTGCTTAAAAGGCAGATACTCTACCAACCTGAGTTAACGGCCCCGCAAGGTTATTAAGATATGAAAATTTTTGTTTATTGTCAAGCTTAATGAAACCATTGTGGTTTCATTTTTTTTAACGTCACATCGAGTAAGTTTGCTCAATGAAAAAACACGTGCAAAAGTTCACGTTCAAAAAACCCTTTATAAAAGAGCACTTCAACTTAGACAAAAATATATGCATTCTATAACTTCATGATATTGCAAAATAAACATTTTGCACGTTTTATGTGATTTTAAATACAAAGATATTTAGTCGGTGCCAAAACTGCTCGTTAATATTAGGTTTTTCATTTGCTCAACATTGGGTCTATTTGTTATTATACCAATAATATTAAGCTGATAGCAACCTTGTCACATAACTTATCAACATGTTTTCAACAGAAATTGTTGAAAACATCCTTAAGCACTTAATAAAAAACCAAAAAACGGATAAATGTTTTTAAGAAGAAGTATTTATTCAGAAATATACCTAAAAGCCCTTGAAACCAATCTTATTGCCAATACTGATACGACACCTGTCAACCATTCCTGCATTAATTTCAAGTGCATATCTTGCCGGAGTCCTCGATGGGATTGTGGTTTCATCGTTTGGCTTTGCAGAACGATAAATATCAGTAACCTTAAGCTTTGAGTCTATAAAAACTATATCAAGTGGAATAAAGGTATTTTTCATCCAAAAGAACCTGATCTCATCGCCATCATATATAAAAAGCATGCCTGCATTTTTTTCGAGGGATTTTCTAAACATGAGACCTTTTTCTTGTTCCATTGGCGTAGCAGCAATCTCTATCCTGAAATCACATAACCTTTTGTTATCATCCTCATAAAATACCAGTGTTTTGCCTTCTGCTAATAATGACACAGGATATACACAAAATATGGTTGCAATCAAAACGATTGCCGTTATAGATGAAAAAACAAACGCATAAACAATTTTCAATAGGTTTGAGCTGGAAACGGTATTTTGTTTTATCGAGCCATCAGTGTTAATCATTTTTCTATATTATAACTCCCATAATAGCAGGGTCAACTTCAGCATTTTACCTATGTTGACAAAATGTAAAAACATATATAATTTAATATCAAATTTAACGGGGGTTCAAGATGAATCAGACAAAGACATTTTTCTTAATGGTTTTTTTGACCATTATTCTTGTCGCCTTGGGGAGCATTGTAGGTGGAAGCTCGGGCGCTTATATTGCGTTTTTTATAGCGCTCATAATGAATCTCGTCAGTTACTGGTTTTCAGACAAGATAGTTCTTGCGATGTACCATGCGAAACCCGTATCAGAAAACGAAGTCCCTCATCTATACAACATCGTCTATAACCTTTCTCAAAAGGCATCTATTCCAATGCCAAAGGTCTATATAATCGAAAATGACAGCCCTAACGCATTTGCAACGGGTCGTAATCCTTCAAACGGTGTAGTTGCTGTGACCACAGGCATTTTACGCATTTTGAGCAAAGATGAACTCGAAGGTGTAATAGCACACGAAATATCACACATAAAGCATAGGGATATCCTTATACAAACGGTTGCTGCAACACTTGCAGGCGCAATCACCATGATTGCAAATTGGGCAAGATTTGCAGCCTTTTTCAGTGGTGGAAGAAGTGATGACGATGATGGTGGAGGAAATATCCTCGGTGTAATTATCTTTTCAATTTTTGCTGCATTTGCAGCCATGCTCATTCAACTTGCCATCTCGAGATCAAGGGAATATCTCGCTGACGAAGGAGGCGCAAGACTGTCCGGAAACCCATTACATCTTTCTGGCGCCCTAAAAAAATTAAGCGCCGGTATCGCACTGAATCCCATGAACGATGCCAATCCATCAACTGCACCTCTTTTTATCGCAAATCCATTCAGTGCAAAAGGTGTACTGACACTTTTTAGCACACATCCTCCAATGGAAGAAAGGATAAAAAGATTGGAGGATATGGCTTATAGAAGATAAGTTCAGCGGCATCCTTAGGTCTGTCTCAGCGCAAATCATCAAAGAAGTAGAAAAGGGTTTTTTCCTTGATGAAACCTTAGACCACTATTTTAAAGAGTATAGGCTTTCAGATAGTCAGAAATCGCTTATTTATGAAATTACATCAGGGGTAATTCGTTGGAAAGGTTTTCTTGACCATATTGTCTCCAAACTGATAAAAAGAGGCATAAAGGATGATATACGATATGTCCTCTGGGTAAGCCTTTATCAGATCTCTTTCATGAAAAAGGCATCTTATCATGTAGTTAACGAAACGGTGGAATACACAAAACAGGAATTTGGCATATATCAGTCCCGATTCGTAAACGCAATACTGCGAAGATTTGTCAGCAACCGAGATGTCTTTGATTTGATTCGACATTCAAAACACGAAATTCGAGATCTTGCCGCTTTTTTTTCTTTCCCCGAATGGCTCATACATAGGTGGATCAATCGGTTCGGCAGGGAATCTGCTGAAAGGCTTTTTGATTTACTTAACAAGACACCTGAATTTGCCATAAGAGTCGATACAAATATGATTAGTAGAGACGAAGCAGCAAAAATATTGGAAGAAGATGGTATCAGAACAAGAAAAGGCGTCTATTCAGATTTTGCAATTTATGTTGACAAGCTTATGCCCGTACTCAAATGTCAAATATTCAAAAAAGGTTTGGTTAGTATCCAAGATGAGACTTCACAGCTTGCAACCCTTGCAATCAATCCAAAAAAGGGTGATTTGATCTTGGATGCATGCGCAGGCCGCGGAACAAAAACACTACACATCAAAGAAATTGCGCCGGATGCCAATGTAATTTCAATGGATAACAGCATAAAAAGATTAAAATCTTTAGGTCATGGTACATTAAGAATCCTTGGAGATGCGCTTCAAAATCCATTTAAAAAGGAATACTTTGACAAAATCCTCATCGACGCACCATGTTCTTCTCTCGGCATCATCAGGAAGCACCCAGAGATAAAATGGAATAGAAAGGAAAAAGACATTATAGATTATGGAAATTATCAACTGGAATTAATCGACTCTCTATGGGACAACCTAAAAACCAATGGATACATCGTTTACAGCGTATGCTCGTTCGAACCCGAAGAAACGCATCTTGTACTTGAAAGTTTTAAAAAAAGAAAGATGTTTGCACTTGAAAACACGCCCCCTTTTCTGTTTAATAAAGAATATTTTCAATCCCTGCCGCAAGAAACAGGAATGGACGGGTTTTTCATTGCAAAGTTGAAAAAATTATGAGGTTCTTGAAACCGTTTTTTTATATGCTGATCTTTTTAATCGTTTTTTTATCTTCAGGATATTTAACGATCAATATCCTTTTAAAAAGACAGACTAATGTAATCTGTCCCGATGTCAGAGGAAAAACAGTAGAAGAAGCCAAAAGGCTTTTAGAAAAAAGCGGTCTGTCGCTAATAGTATCAAGATATGAGCGACGAAATGATGTTCCTCTCAACCATATTACAGTCCAGAAGCCTGAAGCAAATATATCGACTCGTTTAGGCAGGACCGTTATGGTAATTGTTTCGGAGGGTCCTGAATTGATACCGCTTCCTGTGCTCGAAGGCAAATCAATTGCAAACGCTGAAGAAATTCTGAGAGAGCAAAATATTCAAATATCCAAGATAATATACGCACCTCACCAAATGGCTGGCAAGGTTATTGCCCAAATGCCAAAAGGTGGGGAAGATGTTATCAAGGGCAAAGGCATTACTCTGTTGGTTGGAACAGAAGAAAACAAATATTATATTATGCCAGAAACAAAGGACATGACTACACGTGATTTAACCGAAGAGATGAACAACAAGAACATAAAATACAATCTCAATTATATATTGAACGAGCAGATATCAGCTAAAATCAATATAATCGCATCTATTCCCCCAAAAACGATATTCAAAAACGATAAAGAAATTGAAATAAAAGTATTAACTGGAGGATAAAATGTTCAAAATAAAGATTGCACCCTCGATTCTGTCTTGTAATTTTTTGATACTTGAAAAAGAGATTAAAGCGGTTGAAAGTGCAGGGGCAGACCTGATACATATTGATGTGATGGATGGACATTTTGTTCCAAATATCACAATAGGTCCTCTTTTTGTCGAGCATATAAAAAGGATTACATCGCTACCTCTGGATGTTCATCTAATGATAGAAAATCCATCTGCTTTTGTAGATGATTTCGTCAAGGCCGGGGCAGATATCATAACAATCCATATAGAAACTGATAAACATATTTTGAGAACCCTCGATGTCATTAAAACAAGCGGAAAAAAGGCAGGGATAACGCTAAATCCTGCAACGCCCCTAAACAGCATCAAATATGCGATCAAAGAGGCAGATCTACTTTTAATCATGAGTGTAAATCCGGGATTCGGTGGTCAATCGTATATTGATGCAATGGATGAAAAGATTGTGGAGGCAAAAAAAATGATCATGGAAACCGGCAACGTAATAGACCTTGAAGTTGATGGGGGTATTAAGGCAACAAACGTAAAAAAGACTGTTGACTCAGGGGCAAATATAGTCGTAATGGGTACAGAGATTTTTCACAGTGGTAACTATGCCCAAAAAATTAAAGAAGTTAGAGAAATCCTCGGAGAATAAATTGTTACTTGAAAAGCAAAAGGTATACAAGAAGGTTTTCGAAAATGCATGTAAAGATCTAATCATGTCAAACTACGAAAAAAGGTTAACCAATGCTGGTCTCGCTTGTATTGTAGAACCCGATAAATACACAGTTTCGGTTCCATTCTTCGATGAGGTCATAACTTTTGAGGTACCGGGTTTCTCTTTCAAAAGCTCAAAACAGGTAAATATAACATTGGTAACCAAAATTATGATCCTTCATTATATCAATACCGCATCTGGCTCGCCGCTTAGCGGAGAAAAGATAACATACGAAGACATACCTGGCCTCAGAGGCTACCAGCCTGTGTTTGAAAAAAGGGCGGCAAAACCACTTGTCGTTGCATTTGGATACGATAGGCACGCATTTATAGATGCCGGACAGGGTCTTGGTGCGATTCCGGAAGATTACGGAGACGCATCATTTACGCTTTATGCATTTCCGAGAGTTCCGCTCACATTCATATTATGGGAGGGTAGCGAAGAATTTCCACCCTCAGTGAAGATATTATTTGATTCGTCTGTTATAAATTACCTGCCGCTCGAGGACATAACTGTCTTAGCAAAGCTTGCATCGACAAGAATCTTAAAAGAAGCGAGAAAAGGCCTATCTGAAGGTGATTTTTTCTGATATCAGCCCCTGTTATACATGCTCATTGCCTTTGCCTTGCCTTCATATACAAAGACATGCAACGCCTCCACCGCTATATCAATAGATTCATTAAGGGTTTCCACATCATCTTGCTGAAACCTCGAGAGAACATAGTCCTCTGGCGTCATAAAAGGGCTTCTGCCAATACCTATCTTAAGTCTGTGGAATAAATTTGTTTGGAGTGCATCTACAACCGAACTTACCCCCTTATGACCTCCATGACCTCCGTTCCATTTTATCTTGATACGCCCAAAATCCATATCGAGATCATCATGGATGAGAATAAAATCGTCAGGAGATATGTTCATCTTCCTCATAAGCAAAGATACTGGGGTACCGGAAAGATTCATATATGTATCCGGTTTTGCAAGAACGATATTGTCATTGATCCCGGTTTTACAACCACATCTGTTTTTTGTCAGGGGAATCTTAAACCGTTCCGAATACCTGTCAACAACAAGATAGCCTATATTATGCCTTGTATAGGAATATTCAAAACCCTTGTTCCCCAGACCGCATAATAGAAACAAGAGATGCTTATGCCTCCTTCTTTTCTTCGGCAGTTTCGGTCTCGGAAATCTTCTCCTCGTCAACTGGCGGCGGAACCACCGTAACTATTGCAACATCGAGGCGTTCAATGACCTTAACGCCGGGGATTGAGATTTCACTTGCATGAACAGTATCACCTATATCGAGATTAGTAATATCGATGTCGATTTTTTCCGGTATTTCCGAGGGGAGACATTCAACCATAATGGTTCTTAGGTGTTGATCTACTATGCCATTTTTTATCAACCCTTTGGCCTCGCCAACAAGACTAATGGGTACTTCTATCTCGATCTTCCTCTGCATTGAAACCTGTATAAAATCTATGTGGAGGATTTCATTTTTGACGATCCCCCTTTGAATATCCTTTATCATGACCGGTCGTTGTTCAATGTTTCCGTCGTTATCCAACTCCATCTTTAAAATACTGTTTCTCTTTATGTTTTTGCGCAATCTCTGCCAATCTTTCGAAGAGATTGTAATCCCAAGAGATTCAACACCCCTACCGTATAGTACACAAGGTATAAAACCCGCCCTCCTGGAGCTTTTCGCATTAGATTTTCCCCTACCCTTCCTTACTTCTGCTTTAACCAAAAAATCTTCCATTTAGAACCTCCATTTAGTTCATTAAATAGTCATAAACACTTATACAAACAACGAGCTAACAGACTCATCCCTATATATTCTTTTTATTGCCTCGCCAAGTATCGGCGATACATCAAGTACCTTTATTTTGGAAACCTTCTTTGCCGCCTCGGAAAGAGGTATCGTATTCGTAACAATAAGCTCCGTAAGTGAAGAATTTGCAATCTTTTCAACTGCATTGCCAGAAAGCACCGGATGTGTACAACACGCATATACCGCCTTGGCGCCGTTATTGATTATCGCATCTGCAGCCTGCACGATTGTGCCACCAGTATCGATCATATCGTCAAGAATTATTGCTGTCTTGTTTTCCACGTTTCCAACGATATGCATCACCTTTGAAACATTCGCCTTTACCCTTCTTTTGTCAATAATAGCCAACGAAGCATTCATCCTTTTACCTAATTCCCTTGCCCTTTCTACGCCGCCAGCATCCGGAGATACAACCACAATCTCTCCATTGATTCCTCTTATGTATTCGAGTTGAACGGGAAGCGCATAAAGATGATCGACAGGGATATCGAAAAAACCCTGTATCTGTCCGGCATGCAAGTCCATAGCAAGTACCCTTGATGCCCCTGCTATAGTAATCAAATTCGCCACAAGTCTTGCCGATATTGACGTTCTCGGGACAACCTTTCTATCCTGTCTTGCATAACCATAATACGGAATCACCACTGTAATCCTCGCAGCCGATGCCCTTTTTAATGCATCAACCATGACAAGAACTTCCATTAGGTTATGGCTCACCGGAGGACATGTCGGTTGGACAAGAAATGTATCCATGCCCCTTACGCTTTCTTCAATCTCAACCTGGATTTCGCCATCACTGAATTTACTTACCTTAGCGTTACCAAGTTCAACCTTCAAAAATTTACACATCCTTTCCGCAAGCTCCCTGTTAGCGTTTCCTGAAAATATTCTGAGTTTATCCAACTGTTGCCTCCAATAATTTTCTGGGGCGGGAGGATTCGAACCTCCGAATGCAGGCTCCAAAGGCCTGTGTCTTACCGCTTGACGACGCCCCAAATAATAGTATTTAATCTTAATTTAACACTGTGGACAATAAAAATGCTGCCCATACCTTCCAAATTCAACGATGCCCTTTTTGCATTGTCTTCGCTTTCGAAAACACCAAAAACAGATGAGCCGCTTCCACTCATCAAAGCGCCAATTGCCCCAGCCTGTATCATTCTGTCTTTTATTTCTTTAATTTTTGGGCACATTGGAATTGCGACAGTCTCAAGATCGTTCTCCAGCAGACCTGCAACATCGCGGACAGAATAAAAATGCTGTAGCAATCTAATATCATTTTCTTTTTTTGTCAACACGATTTTTAGCCCTTCATAAACAGCCTTCGTACTTATCATTACATCCGGATAAACTATAACATACCAAAATAAAGGCAATTCAATCGGGGCAATCTCTTCACCAATGCCCCTCATCACACATGGCTTTCCGTAAATAAACAGAGGAACATCTGCACCTATTCTTTTTCCAATATCAAAAAGCTCATGGACTTCTATTTTTATATCCCAAAATTTTACAAGGCCGTTCAGTGCAGCGGCTGCGTTGCTGCTCGGCCCACCCAATCCTCCACCAACGGGGATATGTTTTTCAACAAATACTTTTACACCCCTTTGAATATCACATCTATCCCTGAGCATAATAATAGCCCTATAGATAGTATTGGCATCACCATCGGGCAATATGCCTTTGTCGTCTTTTATTATAATCTCGTCGTTTTTTGATTCCTCAAAAGATATCACATCATAAAGCGATACAAGATCAACTATGCTTACTATATTATGATATCCATCCGGTCTTTTTGAAAGAACCTTCAGGAAAAGGTTTACCTTCGCTGGAGATAAAATAGTGAGATGTTTATCATTTTTTATGTCGTGTGCCATGTATCGCGTATCTTCCAATATTGTTTTCATGATCTTCTTTTTTGATTTTCCATCTCAAGACTTAACGCTTTTTATCTTGCCTTTTCAACATGATACTTGTTTATACTAAATTCAGGTTTTGCAATAATATTAACCTTTGTTTCGTATGTATTTTCAATGTTCTCGATTGAAGTTTTTTCTTCTTCATAGATAAAACTCGCCACCTCAGGCGCCAAATAAACGTTCACATTTTTTACTTCTTCTTTTCTACAGAAGCTAAGAAGCTCTCTTAATACCTCATAGCACACGGTATAACGTGATTTGGTATAACCTGCACCATCACAATTAGGACAGACCTCTGTAAGCATATCCACTATGTTGTGTCGCGTCCTTTTTCTCGTTATCTGAACAAGTCCGATCTCACTGATTGGATAAGCAAACGTCTTTATCCTGTCTTTTTTAAGCGCCTCAACAAGCGTTTGAAAAACCATCTCTTTTGACTCCTTATGCTCCATGTCAATAAAGTCAACCACGATAATCCCACCGATATTTCTTAACCTTATCTGATAAGCTATCTCTTTAACGGCTTCAAGGTTTGTCCTCAATATTGTATCTTCGAGGTCTTTTTTACCAAGATATCTTCCTGTATTGACATCGATCACAGTTAGTGCCTCTGTATAATCAAAAACAATATAGCCGCCTGACTTAAGCCAGATCTTTTTCTGAGTAAGTTTGGCAATATCTATCTCTATACCAAAGGCCTCAAAAATAGGATCTTTCTCGTTAAAGTAGATTGCCTCGCATCCTTTTTCAGGCAAGTATTCCTTTAAAAACTCTTTTATCTTCAAATACACCGATTCATTATCAACCACAATCTTTTTAAGGTTATGGGAATGCAAATCCCTTATAACGCGCAAAATCATACCAAGGTCTTGGTGCAGGATGGACGGCGCCCTAACGTGTTTTGCCTTATTATGAATACTCTCCCATACCCTTTGGAGAAAACCGAGATCGCTTGCCAACTCTTCCTCAAGTTTACCCTCGGAAGCAGTTCTCGCTATAAGACCAAATCCCTTTGGGCAAAGATTTTTTAATACAGCAGCAAGCCTCTTTCTCTCCTCTTCCTGCTCAATCCTTCTCGAAACACCTATATGTTGTGTGGACGGCATAAGAACAAGCAATCTGCCGGGCAGGGTAATCTTTGATGTAACGCGTGTTCCCTTTTGTCCAATCGGCTCTCTCGAAACCTGAACAATTATCTCCTGACCTTCCTCAAGAACCCCCTCAATCCTCTCCACTATCTCCAATTGCGGAACAAACTCTGCATCTTCGTATTCTTCATACATTGACTTGTCCAGAAGAATATCACCTACATACAGAAATGCGGACTTTTCCAGTCCCACATCTATAAAGGCGGCATCCATACCGGGCACTATCCTTACAACCCTGCCCTTATAAATGTTGCCAACAATATTCTTATCGTTCTTTCTCTCGATGAAAAACTCAACCGGGATGCTATTTTCAAGAAAAGCCATTCTGATTTCGTTAAAAGTCACATTAATTATCAATTCTGATGCCATATGATTTTCCTGTCCTCTATCTTTATTATTCTTTGGAATAGACCCAATTTCCATAAATTTTTAATGCCTTTCCCGTCCCAGGTGTAAAAACGTTTATTGCCTTGTACCCTCCATATTTTCAACCCCTCAATTTCACAGTCGTTTTGAGATATAAGAATATAAAGATTTTCTTTTAACATATCTTTTAAATTTCCTACAACAACCTCTTGGATTTTTATGCCAATAGGCAGTCTTGCATTTATATCTTTTGCAACATCTTCAATATTGGTATTTATATCACCTGTTTCCATTTCCATTAGCTCACAAAAGCTCTCTATGCCTACAGGCAGCGCATCTGACAATGCAATCTTAGGTAGAGGGTGATACCTGCCGTGCATCTTAAGCCGAATGCCACACGACCTTATCGCCCTCAACAAAATATTCATAGTATCAATATGCCCAATGTATCTTGCATCCGCATATTTTGCATAACGAAATGTAATCTTTCGAAAAATTGCTAATTTCGAATCCTGGCCTTCCGATTCCCGCTGTCCAGATTTTAACTCGTAATTCGCAACCCGTAACCCGTAACTGCTTTTATCGCACCCTATCCCGCAACTTGCACATCCTTCATAGCAATTATCCGTAATCTCAGACCTTTCAGCTTTATCTAATTCATTTACTAAAAATTTATTATCAATACCGATGTCTATAAAATCCCATGGCAGGGGTTTGTCTGTATCTCTTTTTTTAAGATATTTTTGTATATCTATGTCGTTTTCAAGAAACCAATCATGGTATAGCTGAGGTTTAAAAAATTCGCTCCATGCCTCAAGTCTTGTATCCTTATCGGAAAGATGCTCAAAAAGCTGCATCAACATACCGTCTCCTCTTGAAATGATTCCTTCAATGAGGCTTGTTTCAACGTCCCTATATTTAACCTTTACAGATCTTTTCTTTAAAACACCTTTGATGCTGAGCATCTTTTCTCTCAGTATGTCTTTGTCCTCCATAGGTAACCACTGAAACGGTGTATGTGGCTTTGGTATAAATGGAGAAAGGGCAAGATTCACATTTATCCCAGATTTATCGAAAACCTTTATGATATCGTCTATGATGTTTAGGTCTTCTTCTGTCTCCCATGGGAATCCAACCATAAGATACAACTTAAGCGTTTTCCAACCACTTTTTTTCATGACAGGAAGCTGTGAAAACAACGCATCCACATCGATGTTCTTGTTAATCCTGCAACGAATATCCGTTGATGCCGTCTCAAGGGCAAATGTAAAGCCTGTCCTTGCTATTGCCCCTATCGCATCTATGTCATTCTCATTGATGCTTCCTATTTTAAGCGATGGCAGAGAAATAGAAACACCTTTATGCCTGTCTTTCACATATGAAATTGCATCGGAAAGAAAACTGTAGTCACCAGAACTCAACGATAGAAATGATAATTCTTCATACCCTGTGTTTTTTATTGCGCAGTCAATAATCTCTTTTAATCTTTCCAGCGACCTTTCCCTGTATGGCCTGTATCCAAAACCTGCAAGACAAAACCTGCAACCGTTGCCACAGCCTCTCGATATTTCGATATTTAATCTGTTGTGGATACTACCCACAACCGGTATAGGGGGGGCCACAGCATGGTATGAGCTATTTAAATCTGTTATATATAAACGTCGCACACTTTTCGTGCCGAAAAGAGGAGAATAAACGCCGTCCAGATTAGACAATTCACGAATCGTTTCAAATCTATCTTGGCCTTTAAGCTGCTTCATCATTTCAAGGATGCGCACAATCACCTCATCAGCCTCACCAACCACTATAAGATCAAAAAACCCTTCAAATGGTTTCGGATTAAGCATTAAGGGGCCGCCACCTATTATTATTGGTCCCTCTGACCTTTCTTCTGATTTTACCTTTATTCCTCCAAGCTTGAGCATATTGATTACATTTGTAATATTCAGTTCATACGAGAGAGAAAACCCGACAATATCCATCCTGTTAAGCGGCGTTTTTGACTCAAGTGTAACGAGAGGATGATTATTCTTTTTCAGATAATTATCCATATCATCCCACGGCGCAAAACACCTTTCACACCACACCCCATCCAGCGTGTTGGCAATCTCACAAAGAAGGAAATATCCATAATATGACATCCCAACTTCATATATATCCGGATAGCAGAGTGCAAATCGGATATGAACCGATTCCGGGTCCTTCATAACCCGATTCGTTTCAATGCCTGCATAACGGGCTGGTTTTGAGATATTTCCAGGAATAGTCAACATAATAGATAGTCAAATAATGGAGAATTAAGAACAAAACTTTCAGAATATTACCGCTGCTTTTATACTGAATCCAATTCTTAATCTAAATTCATAACGATTAATTGTCTATACGTGCTCCTTCATTATATCGGTAAGGTCTTTTGTCACCATTTTCTGAATCCTTTCGAGTGCATCTTCGCTTTCAGCTTCAAATCGTAGAACAAGGATGGGTCCTGTATTTGAGGGTCTTACCAAGCCCCATCCATCATTGAATACAGCCCTGACACCATCTATATCTATTACCTTGTATTTGGATTTGTAGTATTCGGTCAGTCTTTTTACCACCTGAAATTTAACGTTATCAGGGCAGTCGATTCTGATTTCCGGCGTAGAATATAACTTTGGAAGGTCTTTGAGATATTCTGAAAGTGGTTTATTGTTGTTCCCCATAATCTCAAGAAGACGTAGAGAGGCATAAATTGCATCATCATAACCAAAAAACTTATCAGCAAAAAATATGTGACCGCTCATCTCGCCTCCAAGAAGCGCACCGGTTTCTTTCATCTTCTGTTTTATAAGTGAGTGTCCTGCCTTCCACATAATAGGTTTTCCACCATTTTTTTCAATTTCTTCATAGAGGTTTTTCGAACACTTAACCTCAGATACAATTGTAGCCCCTTTGCGTGTTTTCAAGATATCCCTTGCAAAAATTACCATGAGATAATCTCCCCATATGATATTGCCTTCGTTGTCTATAACGCCTATTCTATCGGCATCACCGTCATATCCCACCCCAATATCCGCCCGTGTCTCGAGCACAGTCTGTTTTAAAACAGCTATATTTTTTTCGACTGTCGGGTCAGGGTGATGGTTAGGAAAGCGCCCATCCATATCACAGTATAAGCATGTAACATCCTGACCCATTTCTTTCATTATGGGTAATGCGACCACTCCGCCAGTGCCGTTTCCAGCATCAAGTACTACTTTAAGTTTTTTATTTAACTTTATGTTATTCCTCAAAAAATTATAATAATCAGCTACAATTGTGGTATATTCCTTTACAGAACCTTTTCCACTGACAAATCTTTTTTCCTCAATAACCTTTCGAATATACTGTATCTCTTCACCAAACAGCGTTGCCTTGCCAAAAGCCACTTTAAAACCATTCTGATCCCCAGGATTATGGCTTCCCGTTATCATGATACCGCCATCAACATCAAGGTTGAACAAAGAATAATAAAAAAGCGGGGTAGGTTTTACACCAATATCAATCACATCAAGCCCGCTTTCAACCATACCTTCTATGACGACATCCCTTAAGTGGTCTGAGCTAAGTCTGCAATCCCTTGAAATTGATGCATTCTTTTTCCCTCGTTCCACCATATAAGCGCCAAACGCCCTTGCTATATCTTTAACAACATCATCTGTCAAATCCCTCTCTACGTTACCTCTGATGTCATATTCCCTAAATATTGCGTTGTTCATAATCCTTACCTCCTACAATATTTTAAAAATATTCAATATTTTACATCAAAATCTCGACGCCTGTGATGCGTTATTGTTCAACATCAAGTATATCCTAATCCTGCCCATGTAACCACACTTTTTATACCTGACCCTGTTGTAATCCCCTGTAGGTGTTAATTCATAAAAAGATTCTACTCCAACTTGTCGGCACATTAACCCTTATTGCTTTAGCATTTCCTTTAGCATTAATGCATTTTTAACTGCCTTGCCAAGATGGCAATTATTAAAGAAAACAAATGTCGTTTTTGCCTGTGACGCAATTTCACGAACAGGTGCAATAAACTCCTTAAGTTCCCCTTCAGAATATAGGTAGTTGTAACGTACATCCACAGGCTCCCTGAACCAGGCACTGTTCCTTCCATGAAAACGGAAATAACCTGTATCTGAAGTAAGTATAGGATTAAACGGCAGCAAGCCTTTTATCTTTGGCTCATCCACAATACAATACCCAAGGGTCAATGATTTGAGAAGTTCTGTGTATTCATCTTTGAACCATTTGCTGTTTCTAAATTCCACCACTGATTCGAAATCACTGAACTCTTGTCTTATCCGCCTTAAATAGTCTATATTGCTTCCGTTCGGAAGAAAACTGTATGGGAATTGGAAAAGCAACGCCTTCAAACTATCGCCGAGTGGACTAATCCCATCTTTGAATCTTCTGCATTGCTCCTCGATGTTATTGCCTTTTTCATGTGTAATACCCTTAAATGCCTTTACGACGAAAGAAAACCCATGCGATGTTCTTTTCGATAGCGATTCCATGGTTTTTTTCATCGGCATCGAGTAGTAGGTATAGTTTACTTCTAATGCGTCAAACCCCAAATTTTTCTCGTAATAAGGAAGCATATCCTGCCTTTTGATACCGGACGGATAGATTTCACCAATCCAGTCGCCAAAAGAAAATCCGCTTGTTCCGATAAATATTTCTCCCATAATGGTTATCGTTAGGGTTAAAAGTTTACATAAAGACAGTTTTATATACTGATTTATTAATCTTTTTTCACCTTTAACTTTTTGCTTTTCACCGCAGCCTTTAAATGCTTTAATATTATATGTGAATATGCAAAATCTCAAGGCAAAAAAGGAGTAATAAATGGAAAAACAATATGTAATCGATGAATTCACACTGAAGGATACATGGCGTCTATTCCACATCCTGGCAGAATTTGTTACGGGGTTTGAAAGCCTGTCAGAAATTCACCCTGCGGTAAGCATATTTGGGAGTGCAAGATGCAAAAAGAATGACCCTCTCTATGATAAAACTCTTAAACTATCGAAAGCAATAGCAAAAAACGGCTTTAACATTATAACCGGGGGCGGCGGTGGCGTAATGGAGGCTGCAAACAAAGGTGCAAAAGAGGCAGGCGTTAAATCCGTAGGCATTAATATCGAACTTCCATTCGAGCAAAAACCAAATCCATATTCAAATGTTCGACTCAGCTACCGTTATTTTTTTGTCAGAAAGGTCATGTTCATTAAATATGCAGTAGCCTATATCATAATGCCGGGTGGGTACGGCACGCTTGATGAATGTTTTGAGGCAATGACACTTATACAGACAAAAAAAGTGAAACCATTCCCTGTAATCCTTGTGGGCTCATCATATTGGAAAGGACTTATTGAATGGATCAATCAGACGCTTCTATCTGAAGACAAAATTTCAAAAGAGGACTTAAATATATTCAGGGTCATGGATGACCCGGAGGAGATAGCCGAGTATATAAAAAGAATTGTCATACTTTGAGGATGACAGAATACTTTTTCACAAAATGATCAGAGAAATAGGAAAGTTTTGCATCTCTTAGACCAGGCAAACCAAGATCTTGTTCGCGATTTATGTATTTTATCCCGTCCAATGACTTCGCGCAGAACTGTTGGTTTATCAATTGAAATAATCCTGCAATGTCAGGGTCTGCCTTCTCGATGTGAATCACAGCGGTATCTCTATTTAAAAGTTCCCCCACCGTAAAAGCCACAACCTTGCCTCCAATCAGGATAACTGCCCCCTTCAATCCAAGTCCATCAAAATGTGCGAGCACTTCACGAACAGCATCCCATTCGCCGATAAGGTTTAAATCTTCCCCACACCTTCTCTTCTGGCACCATTTTTCTTGAACCTCAAGACATTCCGAAATATGAACCATTTTTAGACTTTCATATTTATAAGAATGGCTTTTCAAAAATTGATTGATCCGGTTTCTCTTTGAACGGTATTTGTTTCCTTCGAGTTTTGCAAGATCATCACGAAGATAAACATAATCAAAATGGTTCCTTTCCTCTACAACGGAAACAAACCCTACCCCATCGAGTTCTTTCACAAGTCTTTCATCCGCCCTTTCAATGCGTGGCGAATCTGCCTTTATTTCTTCCTTCAACCACTCAAAAAGCATCGATGCTACTTTCACCCTCGAGGCAGGGCCAACCGGTTGCATCGCATATGTCATGCCCTTTTCATCTGTACCTGTAACAATAAGCCAATCCTTGTGCAAAGACCACGAATAATTGTAGTGAGAACGCCAGATAAATAGGTTGGTAAAAGTCCACTCTGATGCGTCGGGCATATATGCCTTTAAGATATTCTCAAATACCCCGCGGTCATCTAACTCAATGGTCTTAAAGAAAGGAAACTCAGGAACGGCTGACATGTATATAATTGAATATCATAACCAATATCTTTGTCAAATAAATGCAGCTTAATTATATGTCGTTTAAAAACGTTCTTTTTAAGCAAAAGATATTTTTCCTTTATAAAAATATTATATAAAAACTGTAAACACACGTATTACCGAGATTTTAAAGACCTTATATTTTCTCAAGAAAATGTGGTAGAATAGGGTTGACGGCCGATGGCGTTTAAAAAAAGGCAGCATGGCTTATAAAAATGGAAATAAACAATAATAAAATTGAACATATAATAACATCCCTTTCAAAATACCTACAAGGAAAGGATACTGCGCTGAGACTCTCCCTTATATCCTTTTTTTCAAGGGGTCATCTTTTGATTGAGGACTTACCAGGACTTGGAAAAACAACCCTTGTAATAGGTGTAGCAAAAGCCCTTGGGCTCACTTTTGGTAGAATCCAATGTACAAGCGATCTGCTTCCAACAGATATCACAGGGCTATCTATTTATAACAAGAGTGCTGGAGAGTTCGAATTTCATCCAGGACCAATTTTCAACAACATTGTGCTTTGCGATGAGATAAACAGGGCAACACCAAAAACACAGAGTGCACTTCTTGAGGCTATGGGTGAAAAACAGGTAACAATAGAGGGAAAAACCTATAAACTACCGCGCCTTTTTTCTGTTATTGCGACCCAGAACCCCGTCGAACAATTCGGAACATTTCCTCTGCCAGAATCTCAGCTCGATAGATTCATGATGAAAATAAGCATTGGATATCCCTCGCGCTCAGCAGAAAAAGACATACTGAAGCTCGGAAGCAAAAGAGAAGAACTTTATACTATCGAGCCTATTATGAACAAGGAAGAAGTTGCGCAACTCCAGAATGATATTAAGACAAATGTTTATGTCTCCGATAAGATTCTCGACTATACCCTTTCCATCATAGAGGCGACAAGGTCAAACCAATATTTTACAGCAGGACTTTCAACGCGTGGTGCCCTGGCGCTTATAAACACGGCCAAAACAAACGCATTTTTCCATGGTAGAGATTTTGTTATCCCTGAAGATATAAAAGAACTATCAGTCCATACAATACCACACCGTGTTCTATTCAAAGAAGAGTATGAAGCACTCGACAAAAAGGAGATTATAAAATCTTTAATAGACACAATATCAGCCCCAGCGTAAAAAAACCCGGTGTAATAAAGATTACAAAGGCAGGTCTTCTTTATATCCTTCTTACAATATTTTTGGGTATTTCCGCTGTTAATACCGGGAATAATCTTATATACCTTATCGTCTCAGCACTTCTTGGTTTTATGGGGATATCCGGTTATTTCGGTAAAAATAATCTGTCGAAGATTTATGTTTTTATCGAGTTTCCTCAGGAGATTTATGCAAACACCAGTTTCCCCGTAAAAATAATCATTAAGAACAAAAAACGTCTTCTTCCTATTTTTCTTTTAAGGCTTCATATAGCAGGCCATTCTGTCCTATTCCCATATGCAGATGCAAAAAGCGAAATTACAAAATACATAAATATTATCATTCCCAAGAGAGGTCAGCACACCATAAGGGATATTTACATAAGCTCCGTGTTTCCATTCAATTTTTTCACAAGGTTCAGACATATCGAAGACACATTTGACTGCATTGCGTTTCCAGAATTAAAAAAATGCGAACTTATATCGCTTTATGAGAAAGAAAGGTTGCTAAGGGGTGAGAAAACCTCTGATAAAACAGGCTTCGAATCTGATATAGTTTCCATAAGGGAATATGTATACGGCGACCCTTTAAAATATATAAACTGGAAGGCTACTGCAAAAACAGGCGCTCTTAAAACAAAAGAACTTTCATCGCTTTTATATCAACCAATAATCATAGATTTTGACAAAATAGCCATAAAAGACATTGAAGAAAAGATATCATGCATTTCGTATGCAATTGTCCAACTATTGAAAAAAAATTCACCAGTGGGATTGAAGATAAAAGACAAAATGTTCGAGCCAGGAAATTCAAGGAACCACAAGATGGGTATGCTTAAAGGGTTGGCGTTTTATGAAAAAAACAAATAACATAGAATACCCTCTCTCAGATGTTGCAATCAATATCGAGACAATCGTCAAAATCATCACCTATCTTGTTGGTATATTGGGATTTTTATCCATATTCATGCATATCAATACATCTTTCAGCATTATGTTTTTAGCGCTTTTTGTGTTTTCTCTGTATTTTGAATACAAAAAAACCTTTTATTTTCCGAGATGGCTGCTGAACATACTATCGTTGCTCGTTATACTGTTTTCTATCCACCGTTTCAAACTTGAAGATCTTGTAACACAGATTTTAGAGGCATTGCTGATTCTGCTTGCAATCAAATTTATGGAAAACAAAAAATTCAGGGATTATATGCAGATTTATGCGATAACCCTGTTTTTGCTTGCCGGTCTCGGTCTTCTTTCTCTTGATATTACCTTCATAGTTTACCTGCTTATCCTTGTTTTTCTTTTGACTGCATCGATCGTCCTACTTACCTATTATTCACAAGATTCGAACCTCACTTTTACAAAACAAATCATTATCAAAATCATTCTTAAATCGATGTATATACCCATGGTGGCAATACCCCTGTCCATCCTTATGTTTATGATACTACCCAGGACACAATATCCAATCTTCAATTTCATGAATAGAACTGACAAGGCTAAAACGGGATTTACAGACAATGTCAGGCTTGGTGTCGTATCGAGTATTCAAGAAGATTCGAGCGCAATATTAAGGGTAAATATGGAAAAGATAGACGATAACAGTCTGTATTGGCGTGGCGTTGTCCTTGATTATTTCAGTGATAACTCATGGAAAAGTTCAAAAAAGGAAGCGGCTCCAGTTTCATCTCCTGGCTTATTGAAAGGGAAAGGCATTAGACAGATTATCTATCTCGAACCATATGAAAACAGATATCTTTTTGCACTCGATAAGCCAATCAATGTAGTCCAAAGGGATACAAGAAAATATGATGATTTCACTATCGCCTCGATGGGTAATATCGATAAAAGAATCAGGTACGAGGCTGTTTCAATCATTACCGACACAATCGATGAAACTAAAATAGATGAAGATAAATACCTCCAGTTACCTACCGATTTATCTCCTGAAATTATAAAACTCGTAAAAAACATAGCAGTCTATAAAAACAAGACTCAAAACATCCAATCAATTTACACATTTTTAAATGCTGGCACATATAAATACTCCATTGAAAATTTACCCGTTACAAACAATCCGCTCGAAGATTTTCTTTTTTTTACTAAATTTGGTAATTGCGAATATTTCGCTTCTGCATTTGCAGTTATGCTTCGGGTTGCAGGTATACCATCGAGGGTAGTTGGCGGATACAAGGGTGGATATTATAATGATCTGGGAGGTTATTATCTGGTGCCTCAAAAAAATGCCCACGTATGGGTCGAGGCATATATCCATCAAAAAGGCTGGGTTCGTATAGACCCAACGCCGGGAATCATTGACCATTTTGCACCACTAATGAAAGGAGATGTCTTTTTCAGATTGAGTGTTTTGTTGGATACCATAAACTATTATTGGTACGCTACTGTTATAAACTATAATTTCGAAAAACAGTTCTTTATTATTCAATCTCTAAGGTCAAACATAAAAAAACCATCTTTTAAAACATCCATAAACAAAGACAATATTACAAAATCTCTTATCATCGTTATCATCATTGCAGGGTTAGTATTTGCGGTTTATTCTATCTCAAAACTTGACAACTCATTTGAAAACAAACTTCTCATCTCATTTCTAAGGACAATGGAAAAACACGGCTACAAGAAATTGGCATCAGAGGGGCTGGAAGAATTTGTGCTCAATATTGGGCAAATAAAAATATCGGAACATGCCCACAGATTCGTGAAAGAATTTGAAAAAATTTATTATAAGGATAAAGAATTTTCAATGACAGACCGAACAAAACTCAAAAAGATCATCAACCAGATCAAACGTTGTTAAACGCCAAGATAGGCAGTTTTAACATGTTCGTTGTTAAGTAGCGATTCGCCTGTCCCTTGAAGTACTATCCTTCCATTCTCAAGCACATATGCCCTATCGGCTATCGCGAGGGTTTGTTTTACATTCTGCTCAACAATTAAAACCGTAACACCCTCGTCTTTAATCCTTTTAATTACATTGAATATATCACGTACAAGGATAGGTGAAAGACCAAGTGAAGGTTCATCAAACATCTGGAGCTTTGGTTTTGACATGAGCCCCCTTCCAACCGCAAGCATTTGCTGCTCTCCCCCGCTAAGTGTACCTGCAAGCTGTCTTCTTCGCTCAAGAAGCCTCGGAAACAAATCAAACACAAGCTGTTTTGTTATCTCACGTTCCTTTTTTGCCTCTCCTTTTAAAGAACCCATATCAAGGTTTTCTTCAACGGACATTTCCACAAAAAGCCTTCTTGCCTCAGGAACGTGCACAATGCCTGTCTCTATAAGTTTATATGGCTCAAGCTTATGTAAAGGGACGTCATTAAAACGTATTTCCCCTTTTTTAGGTCGCAATATGCCCGAAATCGTCTTTAAGGTTGTTGATTTTCCTGCTCCATTGGCACCAATAAGGGCTACGATCTCTCCCGTTTTAACCTCAAAAGATATGTCCCATAACACCTGGACATCACCATAAAAAACATCAATATGCTTTATCTCAAGCACTGTGTTCTTCTCCCAGATATGCCTCAATAACTATTGGATTATGTCCAATCTCTGCGGGTGTACCTTCTGCTATCTTCTGTCCATAATTAAGTACAACTATTCTATCTGAAATAGACATAATAACCTTCATATGGTGTTCAATTATCAAAATGGTTATCTCTTTTTCTGTTCTTATCTTTTTCACGATCTGTATCTGATCGTTAATCTCTGTTGGGTTTAAACCTGCAAACGATTCATCAAGCAATAAAATCTCGGGATGAGTGGCAAGGGCACGAGCGATCTCAAGCCTTTTTCGTTTGCCGAGCGGGAGACCTTTCGATATAACCATTCTATCATCGTAAAGTCCTGTAAATTTAAGTATCTCAATTGCAATTTCCTCTGCATGAGATTTACTTTTTGTCCTGATAAAGGCGGATGTAATTACATTATCGAGCGTTGTCATTCGTTGAAGCGGTCTGACAACCTGGAATGTTCTTGCAACTCCCAGTTTGCACAAAGTATGCGGCTTCAAGTGGGATACCCTCTGTCCTTTTAAAAAGACATCGCCCTTGGTCGGTGGATAAAATCCATTGACAATATTGAACATCGTTGTTTTGCCGGCACCATTTGGTCCGATAAGACCAAGTATTTCGCCTTTATTTAATACAAATGAAACGTCGGTAAGCGCAGCAAGCCCTCCGAATTGCTTGGAGACGTTTTTTACCTCAATGAGAGTCATGACGACGTCCTTCTTCCAACGAATGGCTTTATTAGCTTACCAAAATCTCCGACTACGCCATTCGGAAGAAACATGATGATAAGAATAAGGATAATTCCAAAAATTGTTTGATGCGCAGCGCCAATATGTGGCAAAGATCGAATAACCTCAGCAAGAAAAACCATGATCAATGCCCCTACAATTGGCCCCCAAAATGTGGCAGCACCCCCAACCATCACTACCATGACAACTGCAATCGATACCTCCGATAAAGGGAATACCGTGGCTGGATCTATATAGCCCATATAATTCATATAGAACGCACCCGCTACGCCCGTAAGCACACCACTTAAACAAAGCGAGATTGTTTTATAAAAGGTTGTATTGATCCCGAGAGATTCAGCGGCATCCTGATCCTCTCTGATGGCCACAAAATAATAACCAAGTTTTGATTCCATGACCAGTTTTATCAGCATATAGGTACTCGCAGCAATAATCAATATGACATAAAAATACCATGTCTTATCAACCCATGTTCTTTCTCTTAGCATTATACCCATGTTGCCCTGTGTAAACTCAACAAGATTTTCTGCTGCAACCCTGCAAACCTCTCCGAGCGCAAGGGTGGCAAGGGCAAAATAGGCACCCCTCAGTCGAAGACATATATAGCCAATTACAAGTGACAAAGCTGTAAGTATCACCACACATGCTGGCAGTCCCCACCATGCAGATATTCCAAGGTGTTGGTAGAGTATACCACCAGTGTATGCACCAAACCCAAAAAAGGCAGCATGCCCAAATGACACCTGTCCAGTATATCCGCCGAGGACATTCCAGGCCATACCGATTACCGACCACATCAAAACAAGTATAAGGATATGCATAACATACGTACTCAACCCTACAAACGGTACAAAACATAATATTGCAAAGATAATGAGAGGCAGGAACTTTTTCATTTTCCCAATCTCCATTTTTTTATAATTGAAGCTACGCCCCCAGGCAAGAATACAAGGGCAGCAACAAATATTGCAAATCTTCCGGCAGGCGCCCAACCCATTCCTATGTAGGTAGCCGTCAGAGATTCGAATATACCGAGGATTAATCCACCGATAAGCGCACCATCTGTCGAACCCATACCGCCGATAACGGCAATCACAAAACCTACATTTGTAAATTGTTTCCCTAACGCAGGATATAAATAATAAATAGGTAAAAACAAACATCCGGCACATGCAACAAGCACCAAACCGATACCAAGCGTAACCATCCTTACCCAGTTTACATTTACACCCATCAACAATGCAGCATCAAGATCCTGCGATGTTGCCCTGATGGATTTGCCTGTGTCTGTCTTTGTTAGAAATATCCATAATCCAACTGTAATAATGGCTGCAATTATAAAAGATATTGTCCAGGGCATGGAGAGTGATAACTCTATCGGGGAATTCTTCCAGTAATCAGTCAGATACCATGCGCTTGAAGCATAATTTACCGGCGTAGAACGATAGTTCCCAGTAAATAAAACGGTTGCCAGGTTAGAGAAAACCATAGCCAATCCAACAGTAAGAATGACCTGGTTGTGCGGTAAAATGGATTCTACCTTCATAACCGGCGTCAAAAGGTATTTTTGTATAAAGAGTCCGAACAAAAACAGCGCAGGAGCCGCAATAAAAACTGATATATAAGGGTCTATTCCGAATAATGTGAACATCCAGTATGCGATATACATGGCAATCATCATAAAATCCCCATGGGCAAGGTTTATCACCCTCATAACACCCATAATGAGAGCCATGCCGAGCGCAATTAAGGCATACAGTCCTCCCAACAAAAAACCTGATATCAGGGTCTGCAAAAACAGTTCAAGCTGGGCCATTAACCCCCCTTTTTATGCCATCTACTTTCTGTCTCTCCATTTAGGTATGGGATATACGTATTTTGTGCTTGCATATTTTGCAGGCCAGATAGTCTCGTGCTTTCCGCTGATAACCTGCATGACAAGTGTATCCATGAAATTCTGGTTTGTGTAACCCTCTTTGTCCTCAAATTTAACAGGACCGAATGCCGTCATCATGTTGGTTGCCTTAAATGCAGTCCTTATATCGTCGGATTTCCATGATTTAGCCCTTTCAAGCACGTCTTTGATAAGATAAAGTGCAGAATAAGCCTCGGCACCATGATAAGAGGGATAATTTTTGAACAATTTTTTATATTTCTCTGCATATTCTCTCGCACCAGGATAAGCAACCTGTGGACTCCACAGGGTAGCCGTTACAACAAGGTCTGAGGCTTCTTTAGCGTTCTGAATAAATTCAGGAATGGCAAAACCTGCTGCACCACCTGCGTAAAGATTTGCATCTATTCTCAACTCTTTAATTTGTCTCATTAGAAGTGCAGCATCCATAACATAGGAAACCATATAAATAACATCAGGCCTTGCAGCTTTTACTTTAGATAAAATCGGTTTAAAATCGACAGCACCCTTTTCATACTGTTCTTTCACGAGAACCTTCATACCGGCCTTTTGTGCCTGTTTTACCATATCCTCGGCGCCTGATGTACCAAAGTCTGAACTTTCATAAAGTATTGCAATTGTTTTGGGCTTAACCACTTCTTTGAGAAAGGACATAAAGCCTGTCGCATAGTATGCATTAGTTGGATTCATACGGAATACATATTTGTATTTCTGTTGTGTAATATCATCGGTCGCACCTGTGACAACCAAATAAGGAACTTTCCTTTCTTCCGCCACTGCTGCAACAGCCTTAGAACTGGAAGAACTATATTCTCCGAATATAACAGGTTGTTTTTTCACATCAATCAATCGCTCTACAATTGACCTTGATATCTCAGGTTTACCCTGGGAATCTTCAAATTCTAACTCAACCCTTTTCCCCTTGATACCACCCTTTGCATTTATTTCTTCCATGGCAATTTCATAAGATTTTTTTTCAATTTCTCCAAATTTTGCATTTGTTCCGGTGAGCGGCAGTGGAATGCCTAATTTCAAAACATCCTGTGCCAATAAATGAGACGTAAAAAGACCCAGCACAAAAATACACACAACAATTCCCGAGAAACGTTTCATGTGTTCCTCCCTTAGCTTTTACGAAAATTTTTTATAGATCCTAAGAGATATAGATATACCCCTCAAACAACCCCCTTATTAAAACACTACGTTCTTATTAATATCTTGTTATTTTTTTGTCAATAAAAAAAGAAAAACGTTTTCAAAATCATGGATACAAAAAAGTCATATCACTGTTTTTTTTAAGAATAATTTACTTCTCTCGACTTTTGAAAAAGAAGTTATTTTTTTAATTAAAAACATTATGAGTAAATATTCTGGAGGATTAAGATGGACGAGATTTCAAAAATTACGATTAATGATTTCGAGAAAAAACCAGATGGGTCTTGGGTTGTAACCAATACCTCAGATATAATAACCAAATCTGGAAGCGTAATAAGACTACAACCTGGTATGTTTTTTAAAAAAGAAAGCAAACTCTGGGGATTCGACATAGTTAAAATCCTCGATGAAATGAGCTTGAATCAATAAAAAACATGAATAATAGAATACATTCAGGGAGTTTTTTATAATAAAAATCTCCGATAAATTCAATCATCTTGATGAAACTGCTTCCAACAATTTTTTTTCGCTAAATCTGTAGCTCCATGCTAAACAAATCGTCTCTTGTGAAACCCGTTTTGTCAAAAAGCCATACAAAGTCAACTTTTCCTGTCAATAAACACATGGGTCGTATTAAGGCCAATCTTTCGTCAGTTTTTCCATAATACCCTTTCTATAAATTAGTTTGCAGTTAATCTCAAATTTTTTTTAGGGTTTTTATAAAATCATTGGGTCATACCAAGCATGAAAAGTTGAATTTGCTCCCCATAAAGGTTAATATAAAGCATTGAAAACGAATCAACCAGATTCTATTGAACACTTGTCAAAAATTGAGCAGGTCTTACATGATGTAAAAGGGGTTATCAAATCACTTGGTCTTGTTTTCGGAGATCTCGGGACAAGCCCGATTTATACCCTAACGGTAATCTTAATCCTTTTAAAACCAACATACGAAAATGTAATGGGGGTACTTTCACTTATAGTCTGGACACTTATAATCCTTGTCTCGGTTGAATACGGTTGGCTCGCCATGAGTCTTGGCGAAAAAGGAGAAGGCGGGACAATAGTGCTCAGAAATATACTTTTGCCATATCTAAAGAAAAGCAGACCTGCAGTGTTTATAACCATCCTGACTTTTATAGGTATTTCACTATTGGTGGGTGACGGTGTCATTACCCCTGCAATAAGTATTCTCAGCGCCGTCGAGGGCATCCAGCTCATCCCGGGCTTTAAAGAAACAAAACAGATAACATTGATCATTATAGCAAGTATTATTGCATTTCTACTTTTTATATTTCAAAAAAAGGGAACTGAAAAAGTAGCAGGCGCCTTTGGACCATTAATGCTTGTTTGGTTTTTTGCACTCTCGATTTCGGGCATCATATCCATCATACATGTCCCATCTGTTTTGATGGCCATCAACCCATATTATGCAATCAAATTTCTTTATCAAAATGGTTTGACTGGTTTTTTTGTACTATCAGAGGTCATCCTGTGCGCAACTGGAGGTGAGGCGCTTTATGCTGATATGGGTCATCTTGGACGTAAACCAATAATAAGGGCTTGGTGTTTAGTGTTTATAGCTCTTTTATTGCACTATTTAGGCCAGGGGGCATATGTTATAAAGCACCCTTCTGGAAGCTGGAATGTAATTTTCAATATGGTGTTTAGCCAATCCACACTTCTGTATGTGCCATTTCTTATTTTGAGCATTATCGCCACGATCATTGCCTCGCAAGCCATGATAAGCGGCATGTTTTCAGTCGTGTATCAGGGCATAAACACGCGATTAATGCCCATGTTCAAAGTTGAATATACTTCAACAGAGTTGAGGTCACAGATTTATATTGGTTTTGTTAACTGGTTCCTGCTCATTTCAGTGCTCTTCATTATTTTTCTGTTTAAGGAATCACATAGGTTGGCTGCAGCATATGGTCTTGCGGTGACAGGCACAATGACATTGACCGGAATTTTCATGACCATGATATTTCATGCACGTCGTCAATATTTAAAGACTTTTATTGCCGTTGCAGTAACCTTTGTGGATTTGGCCTTTCTTATCTCAACTACTTATAAACTCCCACATGGCGGATACTGGTCGCTTGTGATTGCGGCTATCCCGTTAAGCATAATAATGATATACACTGCAGGTCAAAGAAAACTCCACAGGTCAATCCGTCCATTAAAAATAGATGTTTTTCTTGAAAGTTATAACCAATTATACAGGGAATTAAACAAAATAAAAGGTACAGCGTTATTTTTTGCCCGAGACGTGAGCAAGATTCCGTCTTATATAGTTCACACAATGTTTATGAACCATATCATTTATGAAGACAACATTATTGTTTCTATTTCAACTTCAGATAAGCCTTTTGGGGTCAACGGACTTTTTAAAGAAAATCTCGCCGAAGGCTTACGTGTATTCGAAATTCAGATGGGATATATGGAGGTGGTAAACATTGAGAAAATACTAAAAAATGCAGGTATCACTGAAAAAGGTATCTTTTATGGTCTTGAGGAGATCATTACACACCATTTCTTCTGGAAGATATTTTCCATACTGAAAAGGCTCGCACCTCCATTCGTCCAGTTCCATGACCTGCCATCAAACAAACTACATGGAGTTGTAACAAGGATAGAACTATAGGAAAAACAAATTTATTGAAACTTGACACCTCCAAACCTCGGATGCATCCTGTACTTCAGATCAAATTCAACAGGAACACCCCCTGACATTTCTATTACCCTTGTTTTAATGGTAGAAATATCCTCTGTCATATGGGCTATGCCCTTAACTATCAGACCATATTTAACAAGACCCTCTTCTTTCAGCTTCACGTCAAATGATGACACATGTAGTTTGCTATTTATCACAATCTCTGCCTTTATTTTAGCGGCAAGCAACCTCAGTTCAAGCACCTTCCTCGATTCTTCGGTATCAAGCAAGTCTTTTTGTTTTAACCTTTCAACAACGATAGAAATTATTTCCTCATATGATTTTATGGAAGTATCAAAAACAAGATCATACTGTTCAGGATCATTCCATGCAAATCCGTAAGTTAAATAAACAGCACCTGCCATTTCTTTGTCAGCCTTTTCTATCAGCCATTGGGCATTTTCACTGTTGATATCTTCCCATTTCATCACCCTGTCTATTCTGTTTACCAAAGGCGCCTCTGTACGTATTCTGAGCACATAAGGGATACCCTTGAGAAGAAAACTACCGCCTCTTCCCATAATTACGGCATTGCCGGCAAGCGCATAGCTTAGGATATGGTATTGTGTTAAAGCAACATAACCCCTGTAAGACCATTTGAATCTTTCCCACATATTGGGGTTATTCTCGTCATAATGTTTGGCAAACTCCTCCCACTTATCTCCTACAGTCTTCATATCAGCAAGAATTTGACCCCTGTCGATATATCGATAGCCCATATCTTCGGCAATTTTTTTTCCTATTTCCTTTCCGCCACTACCGTATGCACGCGATACCGTTAAGACAGCCATTTTTCCTCCTATTTAGAAAACGGCAGGACCCAGATAAGCATAGCCGGGATGTAACAACAAACAAGTGAGATAAGAACGTATGGCACTGAAATACCGAGAAATTCCTTTAATGGCACAGTTCTCTGGTCCTCTTTTTCACCAAGGTTTTTAGCTACAAAAAGCGCCGGAGCTCCGGCTATCGTAAGATTGCTTCCAAGTGTACCTGCCCACAATAACATCCAGTACAAAGGCAATGGATTCAAGCCCGTCTCTTTTGCAAGGTCACGGATAACATAAAGCATTGTCAATATGTAAGCGTCGTGTTCGACAATGCCTACAATAGGCGCTGTTACCCAGTATAGCAGCGTGCTTCCGACAACAAGACTTTCTTTAATAATCGGGGTCATGGCGTTCGATATCATTTTGATTACACCTGAATGTTCAAGGCCTCCAACAAGGGCAAAGAGTGCAACGTAGAATCCTATTGCCCTCCAATCCAGCTCTGACAGTATATGTTCAACATCCGGAGTTTCAACGGTGAAGTGTTTACCGAACATTTCAAAGAATAAGATAAGCGCTATTGCGCCCCACATGGCAATAAAACCAAGGTGATACCCGAATATAGGTCTAAAGGCCATAGCAAGAATTGTTAAAACGAAAACTCCACATGATACGATTGCAAAAGGTTTGTCTTTGATATGGTCAAGCGGCTTTTCTGTAATCGATGCAACATCCATTCTTAAACCTTTATATTTTCGTGAAAAGTACCAGTAAAAATAGGCACATGTAAAAACATAGGAAATAAAAAGGATAAATAACGATGACGGCCTTCCAGAATGCCAGATAAACCCCCAAAATTCAATCCCTGAAACACTATGAAGCATCTGAGGCGGTAAATCGCCAAGAAGCATTGCTGTTCCCATAAAGTTTGAACACAAACCGACAAATAGTACGGGTGCAAATGCTGGAAAACCAAACTTCCTGCAGGCATGAAATATAACAGGCGCAAACATAATAACCACAACAACATTGTCGATAAGCATGGAAACCAGCCCTGCAATCATGCCGATAGCAGTGACAAAAAATGCTACATTACCCTTGGACAATTTAAGCATTAATGCAGACAGGAAATCAGGGACACCTGACCTTCCAAAATACCCGGATATAATCCATATGCTTAACAAAATAAAGATTACGTTCCAATCTACAATTTTGAAGGCATCTACATCGGAATATATCCCGAAAAAGACCATGAAGAGAATGCCAAGCAGGGCCGCTATGACACTGTCTATCCAGCCTGTAATGACAAGAATAATGCTGACAAGAAAAATGACGCACGACGCAATCTGGAAAAAATCCATCTCTCAAACCCCCTGCTTTTATATTGTTTTATAAAAGTAAAACGGGCGGTTTAAAATAACCCGCCCGACACTAATAAAAAATATTTTAGATAACCCCCATGGCTTTAAGTACGGAGAGCATAACCGCTGCAGCCATAACAGAGCCTACCTGACCACCAGCATTGGCGCCCATAGCATGCATGAGAAGATAATTTTTTTTATTGTATTTCTGACCTTCCTTCTGGACAACACGCGCTGACATAGGAAATGCTGAAATACCGGCTGCGCCGATAAGAGGATTAACCTTTCCGCCTGTTACATAGTAGAGTACCTTTCCGAAGAGAACGCCGAAGACTGTATCGAGACATATTGCGAGAAGACCCAGGCAAAGGATAAGAATGGTCTGCGGCTTCACAAACACTTCACCATTCATTGTACCACCGATTGCCAATCCAAGAAATAAGGTAACTGCATTTGCGATTTCATTTTCAGATACCTTTGTCAGTCTTGCTACAGCGCCTGACTCTTTCATGAAATTGCCAAGCATAATCGTTGCAAGAAGCGGCAGACCCATTGGGGCAATCAATCCGCCGATAATTGTAATAACTACAGGAAAAAGAAGTGCTGTGGTATCGGAAACAGTCTTTTTGTGTGTCTTCATTACCGCTTCACGTTCTTTCCTCGTGGTAAGCATCTTCATGATTGGAGGCTGAAGTAGAGGGACCAAAGACATATATGAGTATGCTGCAACTGAGCATGGCCCGAGCAATTCTTTCGCATACTTGGATGCCACATAAATCACGGTAGGTCCGTCGCATGCACCTATAATACCGATGGTAACAGCTTCGTTGTATGGAAAACCAAGGGCAAGGGAAATTAGTAGCGTCAGGAAGATACCGAATTGCCCTGCTGCACCCAATAAAAATGTATATGGGTTTTCGAGGACAGGTCTGAAATCCGTCATGGCCCCGAT
>Ga0116187_1000450_pt1 | contig 49739 bp, 47 predicted proteins | sample AD_JPNNA6_MetaG_FD_89755 | JGI IMG/M metagenome (GOLD analysis project Ga0116187, IMG submission 89755) | Active sludge microbial communities of municipal wastewater-treating anaerobic digesters from Japan - AD_JPNNA6_MetaG | ecosystem: Engineered > Bioreactor > Anaerobic > Digestate | place... | reverse complement strand
GTGCTCATGATGATGGCGCAGTCCTACCTGGCCACCAAGGCCGCCCACCTGATCGAAGAACTCGATCACGCTTCCTCCGAAGCTCTGGACTGGGTGACCCTCAAGGCGTTCGGCAAGCTGCACGAGAACGCCAAGTAAGAGATTCCTGCTGCCCGGGAACGGATCCTGGGCAGTTCCCATCTTGACGACATCTTTCCTGAGGTCGGAGCCAATCCATGGCAAAGAAAAAGTTCAATGTTGACGCAGATTTCGACGAACCGTTGAATCTGACGCCCTTCTTGGATGTGATGATTGTGCTGATTCCTTTCCTTATGCTCACAGCCAGCTTCTTCACGGTTGTGGTCTTGGAGGCAAAGCTCCCGACTCCCATTCCTCCGGAGAGGATGCAGGAGGTGAAAATGCCTCCTCCGTTCGACTTGGTCGTGATGGTGCCGAAGGATTCGATCAAGATCTACGTCAACAACAAGGACCCGCTCGGTCCGCCTCAGTTCTTCGTGGATGCGTCGGATCGCAAGGATTCGTCGTCCTACACGGAAGAACAGGTGCTCAAGTTCCACAGCATCCTCATCGAGATCAAGAAGAAGTTCCCGACCGAGGAACGCATGGCGCTTGACCCCCACCCGTCGCTGCCGCTCGAGAAATTGGCGCAGATCATCGATCAGTCCAAGACCTTCTCGGGCACCGATGCGGTTCTTGAAGAAGTTCCTCAGTTCAAGGAGAGCATGCGGCTCTTCCCGGGGCTTGCCATGAAGGGAGTGTACGTACCATGAGTGCAGGTGGCGGCGGACAACAAGTCAAGGGCAGCAAGTTCGGCAGGGGCGGCGCCAGCACCCAGAAGGAAGTCCATCTCAACCTGACCCCCATGATCGACATGATGACGATCTTGGTGGTGTACCTGGTGATGAGCTTCTCGGCCGACCCGGCGACGTTGGCGAACTCCAAGGACATCGAATTGGCCAGAGTGCTCATCACGTCGGAAAAGCCCAAGGAAGTTTCGGTGATTTCGCTTTCGAAGGACATGCTCCTGCTCGACGGCAAGCCGATCTGCCCTGTCATCATCAATCCGAAGGACGGCTACCCCGACTTTCCGGATTCCGTTTGGTCCGGATTCTTCATCCATCCTCTGAAGGAAGCTTTGGACAAGGTGAAGGAAAATGCCCAGGCCATCGAACGCATCAATCCGAACAAGCCATTCAACGGCGAAATCCTGCTCCACGCGGATCGCGCCATTCCCTTCGCGACTCTCAAGCCTGTCATGCGATCCGCCGGCAACGCCGGATTCCGACAAATCAAGATTGCCGCCAAGGGCATGAACTGAGGAATTCGAAATGATCCACCACTGGAAAGTCGTACTTCTTCAGAACAACAAGGTCGGACGCGAATGGTCCCTTTGGGCTTCGAGCCTGAAGATCGGCGCGCACCCCAAGAACTCTGTTGTCCTTCCTCCTCCCTTCCCGGAGAAGCTGGCCGTCGTCGAAGGCTCGGGGCAATACGCTTGCCTGCAAGCCGACGGCACCATCCGCAACGGAATGAATTCCAATCGCGACGAGTCGTTCCAGTTCACCTGGGGCAACTTCGTCATCGAGGTCATCGAAGACACTCCGCTGCGAACCACGCTTTGGGACAAGGCCCGCCAGCGCATGATGCTCGCCATCAAGCTGGGATGGCGCGAGCCTGGTGACAGCGCCAACAAGACGCGCTGGGGTGTTCTGGCGGGAATGATGGTCATCGGAATTTCGGCCATGGCCGGCATGATCCTGATGGAACACAAGCCGCGACCCAAGGACGACGCTCTTCCGGATATCGTTCTGCAGCTCGTCGAAGAGAAGCAGGAAGAAGAGAAGAAGGAAGAAGAAAAGCCGGAGCCCAAGGAAGACGCCGGTGGCGCTTCCGACCAGAAGCCCACCAATCCGAACGAGGGCGGTTCGACCGAAACCCGTACCGTCGCCTGGCCTCCTTCGTCGCCCTCGGCGGTGATGCAGAACTCGGTGATGGACAAGATCAACACCGCGACCGACGGTCTTCTGGGCGAAGATGTGGACCCCAACCAGGCCAACATGATCGACGTGATCTTGGCGGGCGGCGGCGGCTCGATGAAGAAGGGTGAACGCGGCGGCAAGGGTGCTGGTGGCGACGGTGACCGCATGGCGGGCATCGGCGGCATCGGTCTCGGAACCGGCGGTCGCGCGGGCTTCGGCACGGGCAACGGCGGTACGCGCCAGGGCAAGATGGCCCTGGGTGCAGGTGGAACGGGAACGGGTGTCGCGACCCGTGCGAAGATCGCTCCTCCCAAGCCTTCCGACGTCGAACTCGGTGGCGAGGCGGGATCGCGCTCTCCGGAATCCATTCTGCGCGTGATCCGTCAGCACATCGGCGGCTTCCGCTACACCTACGAGAAGTACCTTCGCAACAACCCGAACCTGGGCGGCAAGATCTCGCTCAAGTTCACCATCGCTCCTTCGGGCGACATCATCCAGATTTCGATCGTCAGCACCAACACGGGTGACGCGGGACTGGACGACGAGATCAAGGACAAGGCGCGTCGCATGAAGTTCGACCAGATCGAAAAGGGCAACGTGACCGTGACCTACGCGTTCGTTCTCGACAAGCAGTAATCGCGGCTTCGTCGGATCGACACACTTCGCGACCGGAGGAACCTTCCTCCGGTCGTTTTTTGTTTTCCTGGATTTCGGGAACCGCCATGAAGGCTGGTGTCGGGGGACACGGGCGAAAGCCCGTTACGCCGCGGGACAAGGGGTGCCGGAAGCCGTCCAAGACAATTCCCTACAGGTTCGAGCTGGACAAGCCGTGACATCTGAGGTATACTCGTAGCACAGACAGATTTCGTGACCCTCTACCTTCACAAAGCAGGAGACCAATGAGTAACCGCATCGCTCTGGCTTCAGGCATCGTCCTTCTCGGGGCTGGCGCCGCCCTGGCCACCAACGCCCGCGTCGAATCCATGGGCAAGCACGCCACCTATTTCATGGACGACGTCAGCGTCTGGTCGAACCCCGCCAACGCGAACCTCTACCCCAACTACCTGCTCGGCGAGCTCGGCACGCTGCGCAATTCCACCGAAGACACGACCAACTACAAGGGTTTTTCGCGCTACAATCGCGACCCCAAGGATCCCTGGTTCGGTGCGATCTTCGCGAAGTCCTTCTCGCCCGACGTGGCTGGAGGCAACCGCTATCCCCAGGCCGTGATCGGCGGCGCCTTCAATCGCGGTAGCGAGTGGGATGCCTACTTCCCCCGCGCGATCTCCCTCAAGGGAGTCGCCACTCCGTTCGCCACCGAGACTCCGGTGAAGTTCGACGGTCTTCTGGGCGCCGCGTTCGGCAATGGCCTGCTCGTGGGCGTCGGGACCCGTTTGGCTTACGGCGACAGCAGCAGTGGCAACGACCAAGTGACCTCGGTGATGAGCGTGAACACGATCGGCGTCAATGCTCCGCTCGGACAGGGAGTCGACCTGGAAGCGACCGCCACGGTGGCCTTCCTGGATGCCAAGATCAAGGATGGCAGCACATCCTACGGCGGCGAGTTCGAGCCCAGCTTCGGCGCCAGCGCCCGCACGTTCATCTCGGCCCCGCAGATCTTCGGCGTGATCGTTCCGGCCGTTTCCTTCCGCTCCATCACAGCTCCCGGTCTCGAGCGCACGGAATTCCGGATCGGATCCGGCGCCAACGTTTCGCTGGACCGTGGCTTCTTCTGGATGGGCGTCGATTATTTCAACAACGCCTTCGACCAGAATTTGCTTGGCAAAACTTTGCCCAACACCCCATCCTCCGCCGATATCGCCATAGGAGACTATGTCACGTCGGTCACAGAGAATGGACTTCGTGTCTCGTTCGGCATCGAACGCAACATCTGGACCGACTGGTTCGTGATCCGTGTCGGTGGCCAGAAGGTCATCGCCAATCGCGACTATTCGAAAAATACCGAGGACAATTCCAGAATCGTGACCAACCCCAATGGTGGCGATCCGGAAAACGACCTGGTCTCGTTCGGCTTCGGTCTGAACATCGAAGACAAGCTCAAGGTCGACGCGGTGATGGCCAAGGACATCCTCTACACCGGCGGCGCTTTGCTGGGTGGTCCCACCGACCACATCCTGAGCAGGATCTCGGCCAGCTACAGTTTCTGATTCTGTCAAGCGATTGTTGACTTTCGGAGGCGCCCAAGGGCGCCTCTTTCGCTATATTTGATCGCCTCGAGGTTTGTACCCTCCAACCACTTTTGGAGCCTTCATGGGACTCTTTTCCCTCTTCTCGAACGACGTCGGGATTGATCTCGGAACGGCGAACACTTTGGTCCATGTCCAAGGGCGGGGCATCGTCATCGACGAGCCTTCGGTGGTGGCGGTCGAGCGCCGGACCGGCCGAGTCCAGGCCTTCGGCACGGAAGCCAAACGCATGTTGGGTCGCACACCCGGCGAGATCCTCGCGATTCGACCCATGAAGGACGGCGTGATCGCCGACTTCGACTTGGTTCGCGAGATGATCAAGCATTTCATCGACAAGCTGCACAGCCACAGCCCATTGTGGCGAGGTTTGTTCGGACGTCCGCGTGTCGTCATCGGCGTACCCAGCGGAATCACCGAAGTCGAACGCCGTGCCGTGATCGAATCGGCCCAGCTGGCCGGGGCCCGCGAGGTGTACCTGGTGTCGGAACCCATGGCGGCGGCGATCGGGATGGGAATCCCTGTCGAAGAGCCCTCGGGCAACATGGTCATCGACATCGGCGGCGGCACGTCGGAAATCGCCGTGATCGCGCTCTACGGCATCGTCTGCGACACATCGGTGCGCATCGGCGGCGACGAGATGGACGAGGCGATCGTCAACTACCTCAAGAAGAACTACAACCTGCTCGTCGGGCTTTCGACCGCCGAACAGATCAAGATCCAGATCGGATCGGCCTTCCCGCTGGCGCAGGAATTGTCGATGGAAGTCAAGGGACGCGACGTGGCGGCGGGCATCCCCCGCACCATGCGCATCACCTCCACCGAAATCCGCGAGTCCCTGGAAGAATGCGTCTCGGCGATCGTGCAGGCGGTGAAGTCGGCGCTGGAGCAGACTCCACCCGAGCTTTCCGCCGACATCCTGGACAAGGGCATCGTGATGACCGGCGGCGGGGCGCAGCTGCGCAACCTGGACGAGCGCATCCGCCAGGAGACGAACCTGCCCGTCAACGTCATCGACAATCCTCTGCAGTGCGTCTGCATGGGCACCGCCAAGATCGTCGAAAACCTGGACCATTACCGCAAGGTGCTGATCAACAGCACCCGCTGAGGACCTCCGATGCTGATCCTCCGCTGGCTTGCGTCGCAGGCGTTCAAGGGGCGAGAGATCCTTTCGATCCTCTTCGTGTTCGGATTTTGTCTTTGGCTTTCCAGTCGACCCGAAGCCATCCAGAAAGGGTGGCGGAAGGGCTTCGCCACGACCGTCTTCCTTCCCGTGCATCTGGTCGTGGAACACCTCCATGTCCGTTGGGGAATCGAGAAGGAACTGCGCGAGATCCGCAGGGACAACGCCCGGCTGATCGCGGAAAACGCCAAGCTTTCCGAGCTCGCCGACATCCGCTCGACCATCGGTGAATTCGAAGGGGTGCGTCCCCGGCTCGAGTTCCCGTTCATCGGCGCTCGCGTGATTTCGCGCGACCCCGTGAGGTTGGGCGGGATCTGGATCCTCGACGAAGGTGGTCGCAAAGGGATCCAGGAAGGCATGGCCGTGATCTCGTCGAAAGGCGTGGTCGGTCGGATCCTGGCGTCGACCGGCGGCTATTCGCAGATGCAGAGCCTGTCGGATCCCGATTGCAGGGTCGCGGTCATGTCGGTGCGCAGCCGCAATCCGGGGATCATCCACTCCCCGGAAGGTTCGGGGGTGTTCGTCGAATACGGGGCGACGTCGGATATCCGCGTGGGCGACAGCCTGGTCACATGGGGGGCCGGGGGGATCTTCCCGCGCGGGTTGCCTGTCGGGCGTGTCGTCGAGATCCGCAAGACAGGCACCACCGGCATCATGCGCCAAGCCAGGATCGAACCGTTCCAGGATCCTTGGCAGGTCAGGGACGTCTTCGTGCTGTTGAGGCCGCCGATCCTTCGCGTGGGCGGAGGCGATTCGCTGTTCGCCGCCGAACCCTCGAGGGGATTGGTTCCATGAGCATGTCTTCCGAAACGTCCTATTCGTTCGTGCGCGCGCTGTACGTGCCGGTCGCGCTGGCCGCCCAGGTCACGATCGCTCCGTTGTTGTCGATTTTCGGCATCCAGCCGTCGGTCCTGCTGGCGGTGTTCGTGCTGTTCGCCTTCCGCAGCGGCCCGTTGGCTTCCATCTGGATGGGGTTCGGCTGCGGGTTGCTTCTGGACACGTACGCTTCCGGAGCCGCGGGGGCGTTCGCGCTGGCGATGTCCCTCGTGGGGTTCCTGGTCGGACAGCTCCATGAGCGCAGGGTGCACGTGGGCTACCTGCTGCGGGTCGTGCTCCTCGGGCTCGCGACGCTGCTGCACGATACCGTCTGGCACATGGCCTCCCGCCACGGCGGCGATTCGCTTGCCGGGTTCGTCGCCAAGGTGTCGCTTCCCGGTGCGTTGTACACCATGCTGGTCGGAGCGATCCTGTTCGCGGTCCGCCCTCCTCGCCAAGCGAGGAATTGGTGATCGGAGCCAGCGAGCAGAGCGACCAGATCGAGCGCAACGAGCGCACCTGGATCCTGATCGTTCTTCTTTGCGTGGCGTTTCTTGTCCTTGCGGGGCGGCTGGCGTGGCTGCAGATCGTCCAGGGCGACATGCTGCTGCGCGAATCGGAAGCCAACCGCCTGCGGGAAGATCCGGTACAGGCTCCTCGCGGCCTGCTCGTGGATCGGGAGGGGCGCGCCTTGGTCCAGAACCGGCCTTCGCGCAACCTGGTCATCGATCCGGCGGGGGTTCGCCGCCACGAAAAGGAGTTGCTGGCGCTGCTCGTCCAGTTCCAGGATGCGGAAGGCAACCAGCTGTTCGATTCGACGTTCATCAAGCGACTGTTCCGGCAGGCGAGGCTCACGCCGTCGCAGAGGCCCGTGCTGCTGGAAGACGCGTCTCCCGAAGAAATGGCCCTGTTCGCGGAAAACCAGTACAGGTTGCCGGGCATCCTGCTGGAAGTCGCGATGCGTCGGGAATACCCTTACGGCACGCTGGCGGGGCACGTGCTCGGGTACACCGGCGAGGTTCCCGAGGAACGCCTGGAGTCGCTGCAGACCCAAGGCTACCGGCTGGGCGATTTGATCGGCCAGATGGGACTCGAGCAGCAGTACGAAAGCGATCTGCGCGGCAAGGACGGAATCCGCTGGATCGAAGTGGATGCCAAGGGGCGCATCGTCGGCGTTCCCGACGACATGCCCAGCACCGAGCCGGTTCCAGGCAAGCATGTGCGCACCACGATCGATCTCGATCTCCAGAAAGTGGCGGAAGAGGCGTTGCCGGACAGCTTGAACGGATCGGTCGTGGCGCTGGATCCGCGGACGGGAGAAATCCTCGCGATGGCGAGTTCGCCTCGGATCGATCCCAACATCTTCGCCCTGCCGGGGCGTAGGAGGGCGCGGGAATGGGCCAAACTGGCGCTGGATTCGCGGCGTCCCTTGAACAACCGGGCGATCCAGGGACTCTACGAACCCGGATCGACGTTCAAGCTCGTGACCTCGTTGGCGGGGCTCCTCACGGGCCAATGGGGGGCGCATGCGCGATTCCCGGCGACCTGTCGCGGCGGATTCCGGTTCGGTGCGCGGTACCAGCGCTGCTGGCTGGACAAGCCACCTTACCACGGCAATCTGGACATGTACGGAGCGCTGACCCAATCCTGCGACGTCTACTACTACCAACTGGGGTTGCTTCTGGGGATGGAGCCCATCAACAGCACGGCTGCCACCTTGGGCTTGGGAAGCAAGACGGGGGTCGATCTCCCCAACGAGAAACCCGGGCTGCTGGTGGATTCGGCGATCCACGAGCGGCGGAACAAGCGTCTGGGCTGGAAATGGGCGCGCGGTCTGATCCTGAACCTGGCCATCGGGCAAGGGCAGCTCGTCACGCCGTTGCAGCTTGCGACCATGGTCGGAGGCATCGCCAACGGCGATCGCGTCATGCGGCCGCACCTGATGAAGGCGGTTTTGGAGCCGGAATCGAACAGGATCCTGCGCGAGAGCGAGAACAACGTCCTGCACGCCCTGGATTGGAGCCCCAAGATCGTCGATGCGATCCATGGCGGGATGGACAGCGTGGTCAACGGGATGCGCGGCACCGGAAGGGCGGTGCGGTTGCCTGGCATCCGCGTGGGAGCCAAGACCGGTTCGGCGGAAAACCCCCATGGCGAAAAGACCCATGCCTTGTTCGTGTGCGCCGCACCCATGGATTCGGCCGAAATCGCGATCGGGGTGATCCTGGAAAACGCCGGCGGTGGTGGCGCGGTCGCCGGCCCCATCGCGGCGAAGCTTCTCAAGCAGTACTTCCACAAGACCGGGAGGCTTCCGCCGGATTCCGTCCTCGCCGCCCAGAAAGGCCGGAGATGAACCGATCGCAGGACGATCTCAAGGCCCGGTTCGACACCCTCCTGTTCGGATTGGTTTGCGTGCTGGGATGCATCAGCGTCGCGTTGCTGTATTCCATCTCTTCCGCGCCGCAGCAGGCCGAGTACTGGAAAAAGCAGATCCTGTGGTACGGCATCGGGTTGGGGGCCATGGTGGGTGTGACCATCCTGCCACGGCGGTTCTGGTACCAGGCGTCGTATTTCCTGTACGGGATCCTGATCCTGCCCTTGGCGTTCGTTTCCGCTTCCGCGAAAGGAGCCGAGCGTTGGTTCGCCCTTGGGGGGTTCCACTTCCAGCCCAGCGAATTCGCCAAGCTGGGGGTGCTTCTCGCGTTGGCGCGACTGTTCTCCGATCGACGCGTGGGATTGAACGACCTCAAGCCCCTGGTGGCTCCGTTCGTCATGTTCTTCGTGCCCTTCATTCTCATCCTCAAGCAGCCCAATCTGTCGACGGCACTTTCTGTCGCCATGGTCTTCACGACCATGCTCTTCTGGAGCGGATTCACCATCCTCGATCTCCTGATCCTGGCCAGCCCCCTGATCTCGGTGGGGCTTTCGTTCGAGTTCACCTGGTGGGCGGTCTACAACATCCTCGCCTGGTTCGTGCTGTTCCAGCGCTGGCGGATGTCCCGGCTTTCCGGCAAGGTGGCGGTGGTGTTCGGGTTGTCGATCCTCATGGCCGGGCTCGTGTCGCAGATCGCCTGGAACCAGGTCCTGAAACCCCACCAGCGTTCGCGCATCCTGACCTTCCTGGATCCGACGCGCGACCCGGCCGGCGCCGGCTACCAGGTGCTGCAATCGCAGGTGGCCATCGGGTCGGGCGGACTCACTGGCAAGGGGTTCGGGCAAGGGAGCCAGAGCAATCTGCAGTTCCTGCCGGAAGAACACACCGACTTCATCTTCGCGGTCCTGTCCGAGCAGTTCGGGTTCGTCGGGTGCGTGGTGGTGCTGGGGCTTCTGCTGGCCTTCCTGATCCGCTGCCTGCAGATGTGCTTCGACGAATCGGACAGATTCCGCAACCTGGTGATCGTGGGGGCGGTGACGATCTTCTCGTTCCACACCATCGTGAACGTGGCCATGACCCTGGGGCTCATGCCCGTCACGGGATTGCCGCTCCCGTTCCTGTCCTACGGCGGATCGTTCGTGATCACCTGCATGATCCTGGTGGGATTCCTGCTCCACATGCGTCTGGGCGACGATCGTTGAGGTTCGTCGCCGAGGCCGGGTCCTGGCTGGCGAGTTTCGTCTTCCCCCGGGTCTGCGCAGGCTGCGGCAGGATGGCCGATCGGGGAGCGGAGCTTTGCGGGCGCTGTTTCGCGTCGGCGTCGGCGACGCCGTCGCATCCGACCGCGCCGCCCGGGATCGATTCGGTCGCCTGCGGGCCGCTGGTGGGCGACGCCGCCCGGGCGCTGGTCCACGGCCTGAAGTACGAGGGGCACAGGCGCGCCGCCTTCGATCTGGTCCGCCTGGCCGCGCCGTCCATTCCAAACGATTTTTGTCCGGTCGGTTGCGTGCTGGTCCCGGTGCCGGTGCATCCGCACCGCCGCCGCGAGCGCGGCTACAACCAGAGCGCGCTGTTGGCGCGGCACTGGAGCCGGATCCTGTCTCGGGAGGTCCGCGAGGATTTCCTGGTCCGCAGGACCGACACCCGGACCCAGACCAAGCTGGACGCCGACAAGCGTCGCGAGAACCTCGCGGGCGCGTTCTCGGTGGGGAAGGGGTTTCGCAAGGACGTTCCCGTGGTGCTGGTGGACGACGTGCTCACGACCGGATCCACGCTGTCGGCCTGCGCTTCCGCTCTGCTCGCCGCGGGATGCCCCGAAGTGCGGGCGATCTGCGTCCTTTGGGCCGGGGAGGCGTGAGTCCGGATCCTGTTCCGGACAGGATCTGCGATTATCTTTACCCGCTCTCGGAGCCGCGCTCCGGAGCGACTCCCGCGATTTCGGGAGGGGTAGGCTAATGGCTAAGTCAGCGGTCTTGAAAACCGCCGCCCGCAAGGGCTTGTGGGTTCGAGTCCCACCCCCTCCGTTTCGCTAGAGTCCGAAAAAATCCTGCAACGGCCGGAAATCCCAGAAAAATAGCGGGATCCCGGCCTTTTTTGATGCGTGAATCAGCCGATGAAAGCCGGGGCGATTCATTACAAATTGTCGTAATAGGCATCACACCGCCCCCAACGGCAGTTCATTGAGCTCCGTGCGCGCTTCCCGCCAGGTGGGGTAGTGCTGGTCCATCAGCGCTTGGAACCGTTCGCTGTGGGTGGGCTCCAGCAGGTGGATCATTTCGTGGACGATGACGTATTCCAGCAGGTCGCGGGGTTTTTTCACCAGCTCGGTGTTGAGACGGATGTTGCCCGCTCGGTGGTTGCAGCTTCCCCACTTGGTCTTCATGCGCTGCAGGAAGTAGCCGTTGACGTTCACGCCCAGCTTGCGTTCCCACTTGCGCACCAGTGGAGGAACGGCCTTGTGCAGCAGTTCCCGATGCCACTCGTGAAGGACCTCCTCCCGTTTCGCCAAGTTGCTTCCAGGGCGCACGACGAGCGTGATGCGCAGGTGATCCAGCTTGACGGATGGCTTGGCTTCCTTTTCCTGAACGGTCAGAAGATGGTTGCGCCCCCACAGGTAGTGGGTTTCGCGTTCGACATATCTGCGAGGCGCTTCGCGTGCCTGGCCCCGCAGCTTGGCTTGTTGCTGGTGGATCCAGCGGAGCTTGGTGATGGCGAATGCCCGAGCCACCTCCAGGCGCGTTCCACTGGGGGCCACGAGGGTGACATGCCCATCGGGTGGATGCACCGACAAGTGGACGTTCTTCACGTCCTTGCGGGTCACCGCGATGGTGGTTTCACCCAGGCGGAACGATTCGCCCATCAATACCCCGGTTGGTTCTTGATGATCTCGAAGATCGCCAAAGTGGCTTGACGATTCTTGTCGAGTACGCGGTACAGCTCGTTGCGCAGATGCGCTTCGCGCGTCGGATCGCCTTGCCAGCCCGACGGCGCGTGCTCGCGCACGGCCCGGTCCAGATCCAGTGCCAGTTTCGCGAACCTCTCCGTTTCATCGATGGTTGGTTCCGAAGCGTCCAAGCGTGCCGGATCCATGATCTGGGGAAGGTTGTTGAATAAGGTGATCGCCTGGGGTTTCCCATGCAGGATCGCTGGAATTCCCTTGTCCAATTCCTTGTTGGCAAGTTGCCTCACCAGTGCTTCGGCATCGCGAAGGAATTGCTCGTAGGCTGCTGTGTCCAGACGACTCTGCCGGATCAGATCCTCCAGCAGTTTGGACATCCGATCGTAGAACCGCGGATCGGTGAGCTGATCGCGGATGATGGTCTTGCGGATGTTGTTGATGACACCTTCGGCGATGGACTTGCGGGACAGTTTCCCCTGCGAGTTCAGCTTTTTCGCGATGGCGTCGTGGATCCCCGTCTTGATGATCAGATCGGTGAGCGGCAACTCTCCCAGATTTCCCAAACCTTGGGCCGGATCGGCCTGGATGTAGGTGTTGATGAGGTGCCGCATGTCGGCTTCGTAGGGCTTGATGTCGAGCTCTTCGCCGGAGTGCTTCTTGATGGCCGAGCGGATCTCGACATGGAAATCGATTTCCCGTTGCAGCTCGGCGATCTGGGCGTCGGTGTAGCCCGCTTCGGACAGATTCTGTGCGATGTCGGCGAAGGCCCGCACGAACTGCGCGACGGTCTTGTAGTACGAGACGCGCAGTTGTTCGGTGTTCAGCAGCGCGTCCGGATCCGAAGCGTCGCCACAGAAGTACTGCAGGTATTGCTCCACCTCGCGAGGCTGCGGCACCGGCTCGCACAGGTAGTGCAACGCCTCGCGGAATTCGTCCAGCTTGTGGCGCCCTTCGGCGACCCAGTTCTTCATGTGGACATTGCCGTCGCCGGGGCATTCGTCGCTGTCGATGTCGAGTTCGTCGGAGCTGTAGACGGCGATGGCCTGCTCCACCTTCCCGAAGAGCTCCTTGAAGTCGACGATGTAGCCGTAGTCCTTGTCGGGGCCATCGAGCCGGTTGGTGCGGCAGATCGCCTGGAACAGGTTGTGGTCGCGCAGCTCGTTGTCCAGGTAGATGTAGGTGCAGCTGGGTGCGTCAAATCCTGTCAGAAGCTTGCTCACCACGATGAGGAGCTTCATGTTGGCCGGTTCGTCGATGAACTGCTGCTTGACTTGCTCCTCGTACTGCGCGGTGGACTGCCCGGGCTTGAGGACGTGCTTGGTGTAGGTGTCGAACATGTAGCGCTTGTCGCTGTTTTGTGGCTCCTGGGCGATGGCGCTGGCGTTTGGCTCGAACGAGGTGACGATCCCGCAATGGCGTCCAAACGACGTATTTTGGAACAGGCGGAAGTAGTGGCAAGCGTCGTAGATCGAGGCCGTCACCAGAAGCGCCGTGCCGCGATCGTTGTTCAGCCGCGGCTTGAGCCCGAAGTCGTCGATGATGCTGGCCATGATCCGCTGTTTCCGCTCGGCCGAACTCATGAGCTCTTCCATGGTCGCCCAGCGCTTGCGCACCAGGGCCTTCTGGAAGTTGTTCAGATTGCGGGTCTTCTGCTCGAACCACTTGTCGATCATGGCCTGGGACGTGATTCGTTGGGGAACGTCGCGCGGTTCGTACTTCAGATCCAGCACCACGCCGTCGGCGACCGCCTGGTGGAACTTGTAGGTGTGGATGTAAGTCCCGAAGACTTCGCGGGTGGTGGTCTTGTCCTTGCGCAGCAATGGGGTTCCGGTGAACCCTACGAAGATGGCCCCTTGGAACCAACGCTTGAGCTGCCGGTTCATGTCGCCGCCCTGGGTGCGGTGGCATTCGTCCACGAACACGTAGAACTTCCCGTGGATGCGCGGCGGAGGGCCGTTCAGATCGGAAGGGTCGATCTTGTGCAGCAGGGCGCAAAGGAGCTGCGGTGTGCTGTCGCCGATCTTCTGCAGGAATTCGGCGCGCCGGGTGATGCGCGGTGAAGGGGAATTGGGACCCACAAGGCCGGTGTTCTGCATGACTCCGGTGATCTGCTTGTCCAGTTCGTCGCGGTCGGTGACGATCAGGATGCGGGCGTCCGGGTCGTGCTCGATCAGCCACTTGGCCAGGAGGACCATCAGGATGCTTTTGCCGCTTCCCTGGGTGTGCCAGATCACGCCGCCTTCGCGTTTGGCAATACGGACTTGAGCCGCCTTGATGGCGTGGTATTGGTGCTGGCGCGGCACCTTCTTGCGGCCCGCGTCGAAGATCACGAAGTTTCGGATCAGATCCAGGAGCGTGGTCTTGTCGCACATCTTGGACAACGGCCCGTCGAGCAGAGCCCCAGGTGCCCGGGGTGCCGGATCGGTCGAGGAGTCTTCCTTCCACTCCACGAAGAACTGCTCCGGAGACCCCACGGTGGCGTACCGCAAGCCCTGGGAGTCGCTTCCCGCCAGCACCAGTTGGACCGTACTGAAGAATCCCTGGTGGAAGATCTCTTCCTGGTTGGTGACCAGTTGACGGATTCCGTTCACGACATCCACCGACGCGCGCTTCAGCTCCAGAACCGCGACGGCGAGGCCGTTGATGTAGAGGACAATATCGGGCCGGCGGTCGTGTTGGCCCTTGAGAGTGACTTCCTCAGCAATGGCGTAATCGTTGCGTTCGGGGTGGTCCCAATCGATCAGGTGGACGGTGTCGTGGGGGCGTTCCACGGTGGTTTGGACCTGGATGCCGTAGCGCAGCAGTTGGTAGGTGCGCAGGTTCGCCTGGTACGAGGTGACCCCGGTGGTTTCGATCGCCGCCTGGAGATGCAGGAGGGCTGCCGAAATCTGGGCGTCGCCATACCCGCGAGCCCGAAGGTTCTCCCGCAGGAATTCCGGCTCGACGCAGCGGTTGGTCTCGCGACGGCTCCAGTCGCCCAGGTAGTGGTAACCGAGGTTGTCGGGGCGCGTGGGGTCGGTGAACAACCCGATCACGCGGTTTTGGGTCAATCGTTCCGGACGGGGCCTGTCGGACATGATCGGTGTTTCTCGCGGTGCTGCGCCGCGGAGATGTTCTCGGTTCCGGACAGCTTACCCGTGAACCGGTGGGAAAATGTGGGATCTACGCTCAAGATTCTACGTGCCTTCGTCTTCGAGCTTGTCCCAAAGCGCGGTGCGGAACCAGCCCGGCATCCGATCGGTCCTCATGGTCAATTCGTGTCCATCGGTGATTTCGGCCAGCCACACCTGGGAATGACCGGAGTTGTCGAAGATGTAGGCCCGGTGAGTGTGCTTGATCGCATCGACCAGCAGATCCAGGGATCGCGCGTAGCGGGCCACGACCTTGTCTTCGGGGACGGGATGCCCACCCATGCGGACGCGACTGCGCACCCGGGAGAGGTTGATGATGGGGTCGTCGGTCGCGACGTAGTACAGATAGGTGCGAAACCCGCGCTTTTGGGCGGTTCGCAACAGGTCGATCTTGTCGGGCGAAGACATCACGGTCTCGAAGGTGAACGACGCTCCCGATTGCAGCAATTTCTGTCGGACAAAATCTGACGCTACCGACGCGAAGTACGAATTGACCTCGACTTCGAAGAAGTCCAGTTTCTCGTCGGAGAATCGCAGAGCTTCGACCTCGTCCAACAAGTCGGCCTTGGAGAGCAACGTCGACGCCTTGAAGAACCCCAACACCTCGTCCTTGGTGGTTCGCACGCCGTAGGCCGCGAGGTCCAGGAACGAAAATTGTCGGATGTCCTTTTCCATCTCGTCGGGGTTGATGTAGACCCCCAGCAATTCGGGACGGATCACCGATTTGATGGTGCTCTTCCCCGATCCGTTGGGACCGGCGAACATGCGTAGGCGCGGGGTGTCGGTCATGGGATCACGCGACGCGCGCCAGCCTGCACCACCGATGGCGGCACGCTGGTCTTGACCACCTTGCGCGTGCCGTCGGGAAGGACTTCGTAGATGATCCCGTTGTCGCTTTCCAACACGCTGTTCCCCGAAGCCAGGGTCTGCCAATACGCCTGGGTGAGCGCCGACGCCGCCAGGTCGGGGATGTGCTCTTCCAGAAACCGCATGCTTTGCTCATTCGGCGTCATGATTGCCTCCCTTCGGTTCCACTTGTAGAATTAATCTCGGGCGCCTCATACCAGCCGGACCTTTCCCGTGAGGAGTTGCTGCATCATCCCCTGCTTGACCTGCCGGGCCTTCTCGAGCTTGGCCTCGAGAGCTTCGAGCTCAGCGTCCATGTCGGAGAGGACAGCGGCGATGGCGGTTTGTTCGGGGAGGGGGGGCATCGAAACCTTCACTTGTTTGAGCACATCATTCATCAATTTCGGATTTCCAAGTTGTCGCGATACATACCCATATGTACGAATGCCCAATGCTAGCGAAACAAATCTTGGATCATCAGATTCCAGCTTAATTGTACCGCAAACATTGGTGCAGTTAAACTTGCCGCTACGATAAAATACCGTACCGGCATTTGCGCCGTCAGTGGTCCATGTCACATATTCCCCGTCAAAGTCAAAGCTATCTAGATAGCCCATCACTCCATCATTTGATGTTTGAGATGAGTAGACCGGATACATTGAGCTTGTTGATTTGGCGATTTCTTTGTGACTAATTACTCGTCCGCGTCCGATTTTCGCTACTTCGCCAACAGCGATTAGCTTCCAGTCCTCTGGTATAGCCCCGATTTCCGTTTGCTTGAATCCGGGAAAAATTTCGAAGCCGGGGAGGCGGCGCTTGCCCGTCAGCAGCTCCTGCATGGCTCCCTGCTTGATCTGGCGTTTCTTTGCGAGGAGCTGCTCCAGCGACTCGATCAGGGCATCTGCATCTGAAAGGGCGGTGGCGATGGCTTGTTGCTCGGCAACGGTGGGCGGAATTGCAATGATCACTCGCCCGAGTATTTCTTGGTTCAATGAAGGCATTGTTGAACCAATTGCATTTTGGAGCAGCCAATTCTTTGTTGTGCTACCTTGGAATTGGTGGCCTAGATATTCGTGAGCCAATTCTTTGGATGGACGAATTGCAATGCCATCGGACCCCAGAAACCATCCGTATTCATTCTCGCGAACCATCGCAGATCGATCAACGCCGCCTTTGCGACCAAAAACAATGTCACCTGTCTTCAGAATGTATTGAGGGAGTCGACGAGTTACCTGCTCCGAAACTCGAGGCGTTTCGTCTGATATTCGGAAAAATCCATTTCTAACTTCGCCGACAGAAATCAAGGGAACGCCATCATGTTCGGTGTATTCAGAAGCTTTTAACAGCGTACCGAAGGGGCCCGTTTTGATGGTTCCAAATTCATTAACAGGCTTTACTTCCCACTCCTCCGGAATCACTCCCACTTCGGTCCGCTTGTAGCCCTTGGGCACCGTCTCCGTGCTCACGACCGATCTCCAAACGCGCCAGGGACAGTTCGATTGCGCTTCGCGCCAGGGATGCGGAGGGTGGCAACGCCAGCCCCGCTAGGGGCCGACGCGGCAGCGGAGCCCGGACTTGCCCTGAGTAGCCGCCGAAGGCGGCGTATCGAAGGGGCAGCCCGACCCGTCAGGGGGGCGCCCTGATTTGTCATGCCTCCAAAACACCGATTTTCTACCCATGTCGCGCAGAACGTGCGTAAAAAATCGAGAAATTTACGCATGAGAGGGGGCTCATGCCCAAGAAAGAGCGGTTTTGTGCTCATGTCGAAGCTCCCGAAAGGCGGGATCCCGCGCCGTGGAGGAGGTCGAACAGGGCGGTGTTGAGGTAGTAGTTGTCCTTGCCGAGCTTGTGCTTGGAGAGCACGCCGATCGCGACCAGTTGCTCCAAGTACTTCGAAGCGGTTTTGCGCGTCACGCCGAGCTCCTCCATCAGGAACTCGATCTTGGTGTAGGGGTGCCGGAACAGGTTGTTGATGAGGTCTTGGCTGTAGATCTTGGGCAGTTCGTCGCGCAGTCGGTGCTTGGTGGAAAGCATCTGTACTTGGATGCCCTTCACCAGTGCGGTGGTTTGTTGGGCGGTCTGCTCGATACCCTCGAGCATGAACAGAAGCCACGGCTCCCACGCGCCAGTGTCGCGGGTACTTTGGAGCAAGCGGTAGTAGTCGCTTTTGTTCTGGTTGATGAACCGGCTGAGGTACAGGATGGGACTGCCCAGCAGGTCTTGCTGGACCAGGTAGAGGATGTTGAGGATGCGCCCCGTGCGGCCGTTGCCGTCGTAGAAGGGATGGATGCTCTCGAACTGGTGGTGGGCCACCGCCATGCGCACCAGCGGATCCCAATCGCACAACGCTGGCTCGTTGAGGAAGCGCTCGAGGTTCGCCATGAGCGCCACGATATCGTTTGGGTGCTGCGGCGGTGTGTAGACGACTTCGCCGGTGGCGTCGTTCTTGAGGGTGGTGCCGGGAAGCTTGCGGAACCCGGCGCGGTTCTCCTCGATGCGTTCCTGGATCTTGAGGATGTCGTTGACGGTGAGGAGCCCGGTCTGCTTGACCCTCTCGAAGCCCTCGCGCAAGGCGGCGGCGTAGTTGTGGACTTCCTTGGCGGCCACGGTCACAAAGTGTCGGGCCGCGACGTCGCTCCGGTAGAGGTCGTCGTGGGTGGTCACGATGTTCTCGATGGCCGAGCTGTCCTTGGCTTCCTGCAGCGAGAGCGTGTTGACAAGGATTGTCTGGTTGGGGATGCTGGCCACCACGCCCTTGAGTTCGGCCAGGGCCTGGTGGGCGCGGGCGGCCTTCTTGAGCACCGCCTTGGTCTCGATGTCGTGGGGCAACGGGAAGAGAGGGAGACTCACGGGGTGAATCCCATCTTGGCGAGGTGCGCCGCGACCTTCGCTTCCAAGTCACTCACGCGCTCGTTGAGCTTTGGCAGCGGGGTCTCGTAGCGCTCGGCCAGCTCCTTCACGCGGCGTGTGAGCTGCTGGGAGATGCGGTCGAGTTCGCCTTGCACCGCCGCCGACAGGCGTGCAAGCCACTTGTCGTCGACAACCAGGGTCTTGACCTCGGACTCGGTCAAGGTGGGGTACTTGGCGTGGACCAGAGCATTCAGCTCTTCCTGGGATTCCTTCAGGTCGGATTTCGCGTCCGAAAGATCCTCCAACAGCTTGAGATACGATTTGAGGACTTCGCGCTCATCGGCCGCGTCGCGATCCTTCGCGATGGCCTTGAGGCGGTCCTTCACTCCCTTGGCCGTGATCTTCAGCTTGTCGCCTTCGCCTTCCACCACTTCGTTGAGCAATCCGTCTTCGCCGGTGTGTTCTTCGCGCATCTCCTCGATCTGCTGCTCAAGGTTGGCGATGCGTCCTTCAAGTTCCGCCAAGGTATCGCGCTGGGAGGGGAAGTAGCGGTCGATCAGGAGTGCAGCCGGGACAAGATCCGACTTGAAGCGGCGTTTGCCGATGAGGTAGTCGTGGTTCTCCGGCCAGACCGGCTTGTTGTCCTTGTTCTTGACCTGGACGATTTCACGCGGCTGCGCGCCCTTGACCCAGCCATCGGCGGAAATCAGGTAGGCGTCGTCCTGCATGGAGTCGTTCCACTGGTCCATCAGGCGTTGGTATACGTCGTAGGCGTCGAGGAGCGGGGCCGACCGGAAGGAATCCAACAGGCTTTCCGACAACTCGGCGATCAGCTCCTTGGGGTGCCCTCCCAGCGGGAAGCCAACCAGCAAGGGGCGATTGGCGGTTTTCCATCCATCCAGGATCCGGTTGACCTTGGCGTGGAAGGCCTTGAAGTGCGGATGTTCGAAGATGGCCGCTCTCACTTGGGAAACGGCAACGCCCAAGCGAGCGTAACCGGGGCGGTCGCCTGCCTCGAACAGCATGGAGCGCATGTCGGCGAATTCCGTCCAGTAGGCCGACAATCCGTCGAGGTCGCGCTCGGGAATGCCTCCCTTGAGATGTCCTTCGATGTCCTGGAGGTCTTCCGGATCGCTGGAGTCGATGTAGCGCGGAAGGTTCAGGTTGTAGGCGTTCTTGGCGATCTCGTCGAAGGGAACCATCCGCGAGAAGCCTTGGATTTCGACTTGCCGATGGAACGTGTCCACGATCTTGTGGATGTCCTGGTCGCGAAGCCGATTCTTGGGGCCGTCCTTGATGAAGCCCTTCGATGCGTCGATCAGGAAGATGCCCTTGCGGGCCGCGGCGTTCTCCTTGTCCAGCACCAGGATGCAGGCCGGAATTCCTGTGCCGTAGAACAGGTTGGCAGGCAAGCCGATGATTCCTTTGAGGATGCCGGACTTCACCAGATTCTCGCGGATCTCCGCTTCGGCATTGCCGCGGAACAGAACGCCATGGGGCAGGATGCAGGCACCCTTGCCTGTCCCCTTCATGGAGCGGATGATGTGCAGCAGGAAGGCGTAGTCGCCCTGTTTGGCGGGTGGCTCGCCCCACGCGAAGCGCTGGTACGGATCCTTCTCCCGGATGGGCTGAGCCATGCCTGTGCTCCAAGCCTTGGCGGAGAACGGCGGATTGGCCACCACATAGTCGTAGACGCGCAGCATCTCACCCATCTTGAACTTGGGTTCGTTGAGCGTGTCACCCGACAAAATCGTGGCGGTCGGGAAGTTGTGGAGGATCATGTTCATGCGGGCCAATCCCGCGGTGGTCACGTCCTGCTCTTGGCCTTCCAGGGTGATGTGCTTTCCCGCCTCGGCGGCCACCTTGAGAAGCAGCGATCCCGAACCGCAGGTCGGATCGTAGACGCGAGTGCCTGTCACCGATTTTTCCGGCGAGATCCCGAGCACTTTGGCCACAACGCGGCTGACTTCCGAGGGGGTGTAGAACTGCCCTTTGCTCTTGCCGCTTTCCGTCGCGAAGTGGCGCATCAGGTATTCGTAGGCATCGCCCAACAGGTCGTCGTGCTCGGCGCGATTGTTCGAAAAATCCAGTTCCGGCTTCGCGAAGATGGAGATCAGGTTGCTGAGAGTCTCGACCATCTTCTGGCCTTCGCCAAGAAGGTTCGGGTCGTTGAAGTTGGGAAAGTCGTTGCGCGACAACTTGGGGTTGGCATCGATCAGCGGCTGGATGACCTGGGTGTTGATCTTGTCGCCGATGTCGCTCTTGCCTCGGAGCGCCTTCATGTCGTGGAAGCTGGCACCGGCGGGGATCTTCACCAGGGGGTCGAAGTCGTCGCTGTTCCCGTACTTGTCGGTGACGTACTTGATGAACAAAAGCGACAGCACGTAGTTCTTGTACAGGCTGGCATCCATGCCGCCCCGGAGCTGGTCGCACGAGGCCCAGATGGACGAATAGAGGTCGGATTTCTTGACTGCCACTGGTATGGGCTCCTGGGGCGCGCCGGGATGACTGGCCGGCGGACTTGGTCTCGGGTGGCTGTCACCCGGGGGTGTGGGAGGATTCGTGCCGCGGAAAGGGCGAGAAGAGGCTCCGGAGTGAGGAAATTAGCTCCAGGAAGCGGGGGTGGCTTGCGCCGGAACAATGGAGTGGATGGCCACGAGTTCGAGGCTGTGGCCGATCCGCCTCGAGTCAGCGCACCAGGTCAGCGAGGAAGAAATTCCTCGAAGATTTTCGAAAGCGCTTCCTGCCGGATTCCGTCCGGACTGTACCGCGACAGGTTTGGCAGGGCGATCAACACGGGGCCACGGGGAATGCGCCAGATGTAGCAGTTGCAAAGCGTTCCTCCCCATCCGGATGGCCGGATCTCCGGTTCACCCCAGTTCATCGCCTTCGCGAGCACCCGGGCGACTTCGACGGCATGGGTGATCAACGCCCGACACTTCGTTTCGTGGATCACCTGCTGGTGGAATGGCCAATATGCCTTCGCGAGCTGCGCCAACGTCTGTCCGGTCTGGATCTCGAGGGATTTCTGATCGACGGATCTTCGCAAGATGAAATTGCTGGTCGGCGTCCTGCGGAGCAGCTCGATCCCAGCCTCGATGGAGCCGCCAGCCAAGATCGCGAATAGCTGCTGGCCGTGGACTTGGAGCTTGGCTTTGCCCGGCGGGTAATGCTTCCAGGTTTCATCGAGGTAGGCGTGCTCGATGGATTCTCCCTTTTCGATTCTCTGGAGATCCTGATCCACGGTCATGACCGAGTGCAGATGGCTCTGGTCTGGCGCTTCGCGGGGGTTCGCTCCCAGGAAATAGAAGCCCGACCCATCCGTGAGGGAGTCGACGGGTGAGTACAAGGCTCTCCGCCCGCGTGGATCAGTGCTGGAGGAACCTGAGCGCGAGCTGCTTGGACAATGCGCTTTGGAGCCGACAAGTCGATGTTCAAGGTTCAAACCTTTCGGAGGTGGTGGACCCTTGGTGATCGCTCCGGTATGGGAACGAGGCTGAGCGACAATTCAACCTGCAACAAGCTGATAGAGCCTCGCCGATCGAAGAGTCGATCCAGCCTACTCCCCCATTCCAAGCGCTCAGACGTGCTCGAACAGATCTACGCGCCAGCCGTCGCCCGCGCCGTAACCGGCGAGGATCAGCTCGACGTGGATTTCCAGCGCCTGCATCGCGCGATCGGCGATCTCGCGGGCGCTGAATCCGCCCGGAAGCGTGGGGCGCGATTCGATCATCTTCATCAGGTGGCGGTAGAGCGCGACCAGGTGGATCACGTCGTTGGCCGCGTACTTGAGCTGTTCGGAAGAAAGGTCGGCGCGCGACCAGTCGGTCTGCTGCTGCTGCTTGTCGAGCTCCACGCCCAGGAATTCTCGGACCAGGTCCTTGAGGCCGTGCGACTGCGTGTAGGTGCGGACCAGGCGGCTGGCGGTGCGGGTGCAGAAGAACGGCGCGACCTTCACGCCCAGGCTCGCGCGCAGGAACGCGAGGTCGGAGATCGCGAAGTGGAACAGCTTGAGCACTTTGGGGGATTCCAGCAGCGTCTTGAGGCGCGGAGGACAGTCGCTGCGGCCGGCGGTGCGCACCAGGGCGACGTTGCCCAGGTGGTCGCCGACCTGCACCAGCAGGACCTGGTCGCGGACCAGGCGCAATCCGTGGAGTTCGGTGTCGACGGCGATTTCGGGAAGGGCCAGCCAGGCGTCCAGCTGTTCCTGGGTCAGGTCGTCCTGCAGTCGGTAGGATTGGCTCATGTTCGTGCTCCACGGGATTCGCGCCACAGGCTCCAGGCGATCCCCAGTCCGATGACGCCCAGGGTGGCGAACAGCCAGCTCCAGGAAAGACTTCGGATCGAGGGGGGAAGAGTCTGGCTGAGGATGGCGAGCAGGGCCAGATGCCCGAAATAGTAGGGGAGCGCGTGGCGTCCCAAAAGCGACAACGGGCGCAGACGGTTGGGGAATCGATCGGCGACGGCGCACAGGAACAGAGCGGCCAGACCGCTCAGGGCGACCACCACGGGGACCAGGCGCGGCAGGGTGGACCAGAACGAGACCTGGTAGGTTTGGGCGGGGACGCCGGCGATCAGGTCTTTGGCGAGCGCGAATCCGTTGTATCCGCTGCCCGGAGTCCGGACGAATTCCTGGAAGGTGTTCGTCATGCCCCAATCACCCCAAAGATTGCGGAATCCGATTTTTGCCGACAGCACGAGCACGAGCGCTCCGCCGGCGGTGGCGATCGCCGGTTGGAGCCAGGAGCGTTGGCGCATCGGCCGCTCGATCGCCTGGGCGGCCAGGAAGATGGGCAGGAAGGGGAACAGCGGGAAGCTTCCGTTGTTGATCCCGTCGATCCGGATTTGATGGGCGTCCATCCAGACGAAGGCCGCTCCGGAAACGATGGCTCCCGCAGCGGACTTCCAGGCGTCGTTCAGGCAAAGCCCCACCAGGATGGAGATGGCCAGGCACTGCAGGACCCCGGTGGAGGTGGCGATTTCCGGCCACTGCGGACCGGAATAGGCGAAGAACAGCACCACGGAAAGCAACCAGAGCACTGTCGCGCGCTTGGCGTGGCGCAAGGTCCAGCCGGGGGCGTTTTGGGATCTGTGGCGGGAGCGAGCCAATCCCCAGCCGGCCACCATGAAGAACAGGGTGGGGATGATCGGTTCGATCCGCATCAGCCACTGTCCGAATTCGGGGGAGCGTTCCGGGGCCAATGCGCGCAAGGCGTGGGTGGAGGTCATGAGGACCATGGCCAACCCGCGCGTCGCATCGACACCTTGGTAGCGCGTGGAGCTCATTTCAGGGTGGAATCCAATGCCAGGGGAGCCAGCGAGCAGATGCCGCCATCGGGGATGCGATCCTTGCGCAAACGGATCAGCCCGAGGAACTGGGGTTTGGCGGGGCGCAGAGCCATGAACTCGTAGGTGTCGGCGGTTTCCCACCAGACGGATTCGATCTGGCCCCAGCCTTGGCAGAATTTGGCTTCGTTGAAGGTGCCCGACCCGGCTTGCAAGGCGTTGAGCCGGATGCCTTCTTCCAGGAGGTCAACGTTCGACTTGCCCGCGTCCAGCAGCACCACGTGCACGCTCCAGAGGCCGGATGTGTCGAACCTTGCGGTGTGGACGTGTTCGATCCCCCACATGGAGCGGCGCTCCTGCAAGGTGTTGGGGGTGGATTTCTCGAACCGCCCTGCCGGAAATTGCGCGATGAACTGGTCGCGCGACACGCTCCAGGCGAACCGGTAGTGGCCCAGATCGTACCAGCGTGTGTCCTCCGAGATCCTGTTCCCGGAAGTATCCAGCCGCGCGGCGGCGAACACCTTGGCCTTGGCGTCGAGCTGCTTGCGGTTTTCGCGGGCCCATTCCACCAGTCCGGGAACGGTGGAATCGATCGCCAAAGCCTTGTGGTAGGTTTCGTCGGCTTGGGCCAAATAGCCTTGTTCCTGCAGGGAGCGGCCCAGGGCGTACAGGAGCGGGGCCGATCGGGGGTAGGTGCGGACCAGCGGCGTGAGCAGCTCCACCGCGAATCCGGTCTGGATGGGGTTTTGTCCGCCGAACGCCGATCCCATGCGGCTGCGGCCGTGGATGGGTTTGAGTCCCAGCGTACGGAGGGCTTCTTCCGCTTGCGGAAGGCTTCCCTTGGCCAGGGCGGATTCGTAATCCTTGCGGGCCGACGTGGTGTCGCCGTGCGATTCGGCCAGAAGCCCGCGGATCCAGAGGTAGCGGGGTTCGGAAGGATTGGATTCCAATCCGATCTTGACGGCTTCGCGAGCCGAATCGTCGCGCTCGCGCGCGAAGAGGATTTCCGCGAGAAGATCGTAGCGGGCGTCCGGGCGTTTGGCGATCGACACGGCCAATTGCGCCAGGCGCTGGGCGCGCAGTGGATCGCCGATGCGCAGCTCGATGGACGCGAGTTCTTCCATGGCTTGGCGGAAGGTGGGTGCGAAATCCAACGCCTTGACCAGCGTTTCGCGAGCGTCCTTGGTGTTGCCTTGCTGCGCCTGGCGGCGTGCTTGCAACAGCAGAAGCCACGGGTGGCCGGGATCCTTGCCCAGCCCTTTGGCGATCAGGCTGTCGGCCTTGAGGGAATCGGCGGTGGTGCGCTTGGCCTGGTGCCAAGCCGCGGCGTAGAACCAGGCTTCGGGCAGATCGGGACTGCGGCGCACGACTTCTTCGGCCATTTCGATGGCGCGGTCGCGTCCTCCGGAATGTTCGGTTTCGATGGCCCGCAGCAAGAGGCTTCGATCGGCGGGTTTGGCCTGGTCGAGATCACCGGGAAGCTCGACGGATCGGCCCTTGAACAGGAGCGTGTCGCCCACGAATCCCAGCGGGACGTTCGCGGGGCGAAGCGCGCCGCCGGCCGCCCGGTTCCAGGCGAAATACACCACGCCGCATAGCAAGGCAAGGCCAGCGACGTACCCCGCAAGCTTCTTGTTTTTCCAGAACTTGGTGTTCGGGCTCTTCGTGTTCAGTCCTGGGGCCCTCCGGAAAGGAACGGGAAGAGGATTTCGCTCGAGTTCTTGTTCTTGAGGAGCTTGTTCAAGCTCTTGTTCTTGATCTGGCGCACCCGTTCGCGGGTCAGGCGCAGTTCGCGCCCGATCTCGTCGAAGGTGAATTCCTTGCTGTAGTTGATCCCGTAGTACATGCGCAGGACCTTGGCTTCGCGCTCGGTCAACAGGCCGTCCAGCACCTTGTCGAGCATCTTCTTGAGCTCGGCCATCTCCGATTCGATTTCCTGCTCGCCGTCGGTGCCCAGCATGTCCAGCAACGTGGTGGCGTTCTCGCCGTCGTCGGAGCCGCCGATCGGCGAGTTCAGCGAGATCTCTTCCATCTTTTCCAGGAGTTCGGGGATTTCGTCCGCGTAGTCCTTGAACTCGGGGCTTTCGATGGTCTTGGCGTAGTCGCCGCCGCTTTTGGCCAGTGCGCGCTTGAAGCGATGCGCCAGTGCCAGCTTGTTGGGCGGGATGCGCACGGTGCCGACCTGGTCGAACAAGGCTTTCTGGATGCCTTGGCGGATCCACCAGACCGCGTAGGAGATGAACTTGACTTCCTTGGTCTCGTCGAACCGCTGGGCCGCCTTGAACAGTCCGATGTTGCCTTCGGAGATCAGTTCGAGCAGCGAAAGGCCTCGGTTCTGGTAGCGTCGCGCCACGGAAACGACAAAGCGCAGGTTGCCCGTGATGAGCTTGTCCTGGGCGTCCTTGTCTTCCGGGTCGACCTTGAGCCGACGGATGTAGGCCTTCTCCTCCTCCGGAGTGAGCACCGGATGGCGATGCAGGTCTCGGATGTAGAGCTGTTCGTTGAGATTGGTCATTTCAGGCCCGGACGGGCACCTCCCGGGCAGGGAAGAACATCAGGACGATTCCGCTCATGATCATGACAGAGCATAGCACTTGCCCCATCGAAAGGGAACCCAGAACGAACCCGAGTTGGGCGTCCGGCTCGCGGGTGTATTCCACCACGAACCGGATGAGACCGTAACCGAACACGTAGAAGGCGAACATGCGTCCTTTGAAGAACCTGCGGTTCTTGAGGCTCCAAAGGATCGCCCAGAGCAACAAGCCTTCGCCGAACGCTTCGTAGAGCTGGCTGGGATGGCGCAGCGGCGGCGGGATCCCTCGCAGCGGATCGCCCGCCGGGTCGGCGGGAAAGCGCAGCGCCCAGGCGACGTCGGTGACGCGGCCCCAGAGCTCGCCGTTGAGGAAGTTCCCGATACGCCCGAACATGTACCCGATGGGGATGGCTGGAACGATGAGGTCGCCGAGTCGCATGGGCGACAGCCGTTCCCGCAGGCAGAACCAGATGTGCGCCACGGCGAATCCGATCAGGCCGCCGTGGTAGCTCATGCCGGAAATGCCGGTGAACCGCCAGTTGCCTTCGGGATCGGGCGCGAAGGGGAAGATGATCTCCAGCGGATGCTTGCTGAAGTGGCCCCATCCGTAGAAGAACACGTACCCCAGCCGACCACCCACGAGCACGCCCACCACCAGCCAGGTGAGGACGCGATCGATGTGGTCGCGACTGATCTCCCAGGTTTCGTGCTTGAGCCGGCGCATGACCAGCCAGTAGGCGAGTCCAAAGGCGACGGCGTACATGAGACCGTACCACCGCACGGCGATCGGACCGAGCTGGACCGCCACCGGATCGAGGTGCCACTGCAGATATTCCCAGTCGAATGGATGATTTACGGGCATCGGTCGAAAGGTAGCCATGACACCGGCCCAGCGGGAAGGAATCCGTCAACGGGCGGCCACCGTGGCGGCATGATTCCCGGGCGCGTGCAGGTGGGGCGGCGATCTCGCCTGGACGGATTTCCGTCGACGAGGAGGGTTGGACGGAAATCGACAAACGGATCGCGAACGCGATGGGCGGCGACGAGGTCGCGCGATCGCGCCCGGATTCGTGGGTGGCCCCGTCGCGGATCGGCACCAACGGAAAAAGGGAGATCCGAAGATCTCCCCTCATTGGGTGGCCCAGCGATGGAAACCGGTTGGACCGGAAATCAGGCCTTCTTGACGGTCTTGCGGGTGTCCTTGGAGGAACGATCCTTGATGCGGGAAGCCTTGCCGGTGAGCTCGCGCATGTAGAAGATGCGCGCACGGCGGACGAGACCTTCGCGCAGAACCTCGAGGGAGGCGATGCGGGGCGAGTGCATCGGGAAGATGCGCTCGACCGCCACGGTGCCGCTGAGCTTGCGGACGGTGAACATGGTCGAGATGCCTTCGCCGCGAACTTGGATCACGACGCCTTGGAACGGCTGGATGCGTTCCTTGTCGCCTTCGACGATCTTGTAGTTGACGCGAACCGTGTCACCGGCCCGGAAATTGGGCAGATCGGTGCGAAGGTTCTGAAATTGGATGGTCTGGAGGTTGATGGACATTTAGTCTCTCCGAAATTCGTAAGGCGGTGAATTATACATACTTGAGCGCAAGAACCAAGCCCCCGGATCGAGGAAATTGATCCGCTGCGCGAAAAAAGCCGGGAATCAGCCGTTTTTCAGGGCGCCGACGGCTTCGTCGGCAGTGAGAAACACGGGAACGATGGAGTGGATGCTCACCACGTCGAAGACATCCAGGGTGCTCGATCGCGTCTCGATGATGCCGACCGGCACGCCCTGCTTGTGGCAGAGCATGGCCAGCTCGATCACGGAAGAAAGGCAGCACGAGCCCACCAGTCCGAGCATCGTGGTGTCGATGAGCACGGGAACGCCGCTGGGGGTCTGCAGGAGTTCCCGGAAGATGGCGCGGAATTCCGCTTGCTGGGCCGGGAGGAAATCCGAGCCTTCCAGGCGAAGAAGCCTGGAGGTTCCGGTGCTCTCGACGAGGATGCGACAGGACATGATGAGAGAAAACTAGTCGGCCCACTTGAAAGCAACAGGGGGAGGGGCTACATTCCTGCCCCTTCACGATTTACAGGGACAACAGCACCATGGCCGCCAAGAAAAAGACAGGCAAGGAGATCTACTTCCTGGTTTGCAAAGAAACCAAGATGCAGAACTACACGGTGGTACTCAACAAGACCGCGAAATCCAAGGTCTTCAAGAAGTACTGCCCGAAGCTCCAGCGCCACACCGAGCACGCAGCCAAGAAGGTCTGATGCCCGGATCCTCGTCCCGCAAGGACGGTGGACACGGTCATCGGATCGGGCTCGTCGCTCCGATCTGGGATCTTTCCGTCGGGCCCATTTTCAGGGCTTTCCTCGAGCAGGAAAGAAAGCCGGTCTGGATGGGCCCCCAGGCGTTCCGCTTCGGCGATCGCCATGTTTTGACGCACGACGACTGGTCGCACGGCGACTGGTCCAAATTGTCCGGCATCCTGGTCGCGGCCGTTTGCGGCAAGCAGGATGCGGAACTGTTCGAATGGCGAAGGGCGATTCTCGAAGAGATCGCCCTTGCCGGCGTTCCGGTCCTTCCCGATCCTCGCGGAATCCGCCTGGCCTGGGAGCCCACCCGCGTGCTCCTGCGGTTGTCCCGCGCCGGAGTGCCGGTGATCGACCACTACGTGGGCGAGAACCTGGACGATGCCGCGGATTTTGTCCGGCTGTGGAAAGGCGCGCAGTTCCGGGTTCCCGAAGGCGCGCACGCGCCTGAAATCGAGTGGGTCGCGCAGGGCGGGCAGGTGCGCGACCGGCTGGAGGAGCTGTGGCAGGAATATCCCACCGGCCCGTTCGTGCTCACGCGCGACGTCCGCGGCGAGGTGGTGAGCCTTCTGGTGCTGGCGGGCGAAGTCGCCGCCGCCTGGCGCGGAGGAACCCCGGGCCTGGAGGCCGAACATGTGGCCGACACGGCCCGTTCCGCCGAAATCGAGCTGGCCCTGGCGGCGTCCAAGGCCTTCGCCCTGGATCCGGTGGTGGTCGACGTGGTGCGCGACGCGCGCCGTCCCCAGGTGCACGGAGTCCGGCCGTTGGGGTTCTGGAAGGCCGCTCTGGACGCCCATCCGACCCTGGGCGCCACGATCGTCCCGAAATTGGAAGCGATGCTCGCCCACCAACGGGAAATGTTTTGAATTAGCTTTTCCTCTTTCTGTCTGGAAAAGCGGCAGGGCGGAGGCGTCTCCGCGGAGCAAACAATGAAGAACACGATCGTCGTCGGATCCCAGTGGGGAGACGAAGGCAAGGCAAAGGTCATCGACGTGCTGGCCGAGCACGCGGATGTGGTCATCCGGTTCCAGGGCGGCGCCAACGCCGGCCACACGGTCGTCGTCGGCGACCAGGAATTCGTCTTCCATCTCATTCCATCCGCCATCATGCGACCCACCAAGACTTGCGTCATTGGCAACGGCGTCGTGCTGGATCCGGCGCAGCTGCTGCACGAGATCGAAGAGCTGGAAGGGCGCGGCTTCGATGTCCGCGGCCGTCTGTGGCTCGCCGAGAACATGCAGATCGTCATGCCGTGGCATGTCCAGCTGGACAAGCTCAAGGAGAAGGCCGCGGGCAAGAACGCGATCGGCACCACCGGTCGCGGCATCGGCCCGGCGTACGTCGACAAGGTCGCGCGTTCCGGAATCCGTCTGATCGACCTGCTCGATCCGGAAGGTCTGCGCTTCAAGGTCGAATCGATCCTGGAAGAGAAGAACATCCTCTTCACCAAGGTCTACGAGGCGGAAGCCCTCCAGGCGGCGCCCATCGTGGCGCAGTACCTGGAGTATGGACGGAAATTGGCGCCGCTGGTGGCCAACGCCGCGCTGCTCCTGGAGAAGGCGATCAAGACCGGGAAGCACCTGCTGTTCGAAGGCGCCCAGGGGACCATCCTGGACGTCGACCACGGAACGTACCCCTACGTGACCAGCTCGAACACGATCGCGGGTTCGGCCTGCTGCGGATCGGGCGTGGGTCCCACCGCCATCCAGAGCGTGATCGGCGTGGTCAAGGCCTACACCACCCGGGTGGGCAACGGCCCGTTCCCCACCGAGCTCGACAGCGAACTCGGCGAGAGCCTGCGCAAGTGGGGCGGCGAATACGGCGCCACCACCGGGCGCGCGCGTCGCTGCGGCTGGTTCGACGCGATGGTGGTCCGCAAGGCGGTGCGCGTCAACGGCATCACCGGCTTGGCCATCACCAAGGTGGACGTGCTGGACCAGCTCCCCGAGATCCAGGTCTGCGTGGGCTACAAGTCCGAAGGCAAGGTCCTGGAAGATCTCCCGATGCAGATGCGCGAGTTCGAGAACGTCGAGCCCGTGTACGAAACTCTGCCGGGCTGGATGTCCGACACTTCCAAGGCGGTTTCCTGGGCGGACCTGCCCGAGAACGCGAAGAAATACCTCGAGCGCCTGGCGGAACTCGTCGGCGCTCCGATCGCGATGGTGTCCGTGGGACCGCGTCGCGACCAGGCCATTTTCCTTCCTTAACGAATTCGCAAGGGACCACAGCATATGATTCTCAAGGGCAAGAAGGGACTGATCACCGGCGTCGCGAACCAACGTTCGATCGCGTGGGGAATCGCCAAGTCGTGCTGGCAGCAGGGTGCCGAACTCTGCTTCAGCTACCCCAGCGAGCGGCTCAAAGGGTCGGTGGAATCGCTCATCCAGGGCGAGGGCAAGTCCGCTCCGCTGTTCGAATGCGACGTGACCAAGGACGAATCGATCGCCGACCTGTTCGCGCGCATCGAAAAAGAAGTGGGCAAGATCGACTTCCTGGTCCACGCCATCGCCTTCGCCAAGCGCGAAGACCTGGACGGCGAATTCCAGGACACGTCCCGCGACGGTTTCGCCACCGCGCTGGACATCTCGGCCTATTCGCTGACGGCGCTTTCGCACCACGCCGTGGCCGCCATGAATCCGGGCGGCGCGATCGTCTCGCTGTCGTACATCGGCGGCGAAAAGGTGATCCCGCACTACAACGTGATGGGCGTGGCCAAGGCCGCCCTGGAGTGCTCCGCGCGTTATCTGGCCCACGACCTGGGCAAGCAGGGCATCCGCGTGAACATCGTGAGCGCGGGCCCCATCCGCACGCTGGCCGCCAAGGGCATCGGCGACTTCAACAAGATGCTGAGCATCTCCGAAAACCGTTCGGCCCTGCATCGCAACGTGGACACCGCGGAAGTGGGCGACACCGCCGCCTTCCTGGTTTCCGACATGGCCCGCGGCATCACCGGCGAACTCGTCCACGTGGACGCCGGCTACCACTGCGTGAGCTTCAGCTTCGCCGAGGAACAAGCCAAGGCCGGCTGATTCGTCGCTGACGGAAATCGAATCGCGAAGCCCCGCTCTCCATCGAGGAAGGCGGGGCTTTTTCGTGTCAGGCCGGGGGCCGATGGTCCCGTATTCCGGCGAATGCTATTCTGAGGGCCGATGATGTCCCAGCGCGAGACGAGCAGGTGTCCGGTCACAGGAATGCCCGTGATGACCCGGCCCGAATGGACCGATGTCCGGATCGGTCCCAGGACGACGGTGACGTTCCGGCTGATCGGGGATTCGATCCTGGACGTCGTCACCGTGGGGGAGCGCACCAAGGAGACCCAAGCGCCGCTGATGTCGGTGCGGAACCGGGTGGTGGAACTCCTGTTCCCGAACGGACGCGGATACGTGGAGATGTACGATATTTCCCGGGTGGCGGGGATTCCTCCGGCCGAAGTGCGTCGCCAGCACAGCCTGTTCCATCTGTCTGAACATTTCCGGGATTGCACGGGATGCGTGGTCTACGGGATGAACATCTTCCTGCGCAGCATCTACCGGACGAGCTTGGCGGTCGCCGGTGGTGGGCTCTGGTACCCGTTCCGGATCGAGAAGGATTACGAAAAGGCGATCGGGGTGGCGGTGGAGCTCCTGCGCGGGGTGGATTCGCGCTTGGCGAACGGTCGGGAATTGTCGGATTCCGACTTCACGAGCCTGCCGGAATGGACGCTGAGGACCGCCGACGGAAGGGGCGAGGTCAAGGTATCCGTCGCCTGCCGCCGCGTCGTCCTGCTCCAATTGTCGGGGATCCTGGACGATCCGGGAATCGCCGATCGCTACGGCGCGATCATGGAGAGCCTGTACCGGGACAAGTTGGTGTCGACCGACGACCACATCCGGATCACGGACTATTCGGAGCTCGATTCCGCGTCGTCGGCGACCCGGATCCGGTACGTGCAGGTCCTGAAGGGATTGCATTCCAAGGGGGTGAGGTCGAGCGAGAGGAGCTTCGTCGTCGGGGCCTCGATCTGGTTCCGGGTGGCGATCCAATTCGGGTTCCGCGCGGCGGGGATGTCCAAGGGGGTCGAATTCGCTTCCGGACGCCGGGAGGTCTTCCGGAAGGTGCGGCGGATGCTGTCGCATTCCCGCGCTCGCGACGAGATCGCCTCGAGCGGCGATGCGGAGGAATTCCTCGTTTCACGTCAGGATCTGTCCAAGCTCAACGTCATGCTGGGGGCCCTGGCCTGGGACCAGGGCGACGAAGACCTGGCGACGGGGTTTTCCGAAGACCATCCGCTGGCCGAAGTGGCCGAAGCGATCCGCCTGATCCGGGAGGACTACCGCGCCGTCCTGGAAAGGCACCAGGAGGCCGAGCAAAAGGCGCTCGCGGCCAGCAAGGCCAAATCGGAGTTCCTTGCCAACATGAGCCACGAGATCCGCACGCCGCTCAACGGCGTGATCGGGATGCTCCAGATCATGCTCCAGGAAGGCCTGGACGAATCCCAGGAACGGAACGCTTCGATCGCGCTGGGCTCGGCCGAGGGGCTTCTCGCGATCGTCAGCGACATCCTGGATTTTTCCAAGATCGAAGCCGGGCGTCTGGAGGTGGACAACGCGGTCTTCGATCTGCGGGCGTGCCTGAGGGAGTCCGGCGTGGTGATGGGGCTCCAGGCCAAGGACAAGGGCCTCGATTTCGTGGCCCGGGTCGATCCGGAAATCCCTTCGGCCCTGCTCGGGGACGTGGTGCGGATCCGACAGATCATGTCGAATCTCGTGGGGAACGCGATCAAGTTCACCAGCCGGGGAGAAGTGCGCGTCGAGATCCGCATGGCGTCCAGGGCGGAGAGGACCGTTCGCCTGAGATTTTCCGTGAAGGACACCGGGATCGGGATTCCCGAAGACAAGAAGGAATCCGTCTTCGAGAGCTTCTCGCAGGCCGACACGTCGACCACCCGCAAATTCGGGGGAACGGGGCTGGGTTTGAGCATCTGCCGAAGGCTGGTGGAGCTTCTGGGGGGAACGCTGCAGGTGGACAGCCGCGAAGGGGTCGGCTCCGAATTCTGGTTCGAGATCGAACTGGGGGAAGTCGACCACGCGGCGCTGACGGGAATCGAATACGCCGATTGCGGGGTCTCGAGACGTTCCCAGCGGGGAGGCTTGTCGTATCCGATGCCGAGTCCCTCGATCTCGAATCCGGGAGGGCGCGTCGCGGGCGAGGCGAAGCGACGGATCCTGGTCGTGGAGGACAACCAGGTCAACCTCAAGGTCGCGCGGGCGTTCCTGTCGCGCATGGGGTTCGAGAGCGACGAGGCCAAGGACGGCGGCACGGCCGTCCGGATGCTCGAGGCGGGTGCATACGGACTGGTCCTCATGGATTGCCAGATGCCGGTCATGGACGGGTTCGAGGCGACGCGCAGGATCCGCGCCGGGGATGCCGGCGAACGGAACGCCAAGATCCCCATCGTGGCGCTCACCGCCGCCGCCCGCGACACCGATCGGGACGCGGCGCTGGAGACGGGCATGGACGCCTACCTGAGCAAGCCGTTCACGTATTCCGCCTTGCGGGAGATGGTGGGCAAGTGGATGCCGATGGAGCCGGATGCCTCGTAAGGGTTATTCTTCCGGTGTGCGCATCTTCGCCTCCGCCGACACCTTCATCGAATCGTCGCGACCCTCGCTGCGCCTGGGGCGGCTCGTCGCGAACGCGACCTTCCTGGAGGCCCTGCTGCGACACGGCCCCTACGACCGGTTCGAATTCTTCTGTCCGACCGTCGACGAAGGGCGGCGCCTGCGCGAATGGATCGCGGCGCTTCCCGATGGACGGAATCTGGTCGCAAGGATCGCGACGCGTCCGCAGCTGGAACTTCCCGAGGCGATGTCCGGCGCCGATTGGGAGGTCGTGCACAGCGGAGGCTGGAGCCGCTACCTGGGCGCGCTCGCGTGGCTTCGCGCGAACCGCGCCGCGCGGCCCTTCCCGCTGACCGGCACCATCCACAGCCTGAACGATCCGTCGATGGCGGGAATGCTGAGGCGGCTCGTGGCGGCGCCGACGGGGCCCTGCGACGCGGTGATCTGCACGAGCCGGGACGGGCGGGAATCGTTCCGACGCCAATTGGGCATGGTAGGCGGCGGATTCCGGGGCCGGCTGGAAATCGCGCCGCTCGGAGTGGACGAGCGCTACTTCCTGCGTCGCGACAAGGACCAGGCGCGCCGACGGCTGGCGATCCCCCCGGACGCGAGGGTCGCCTTGTGGATCGGAAGGCTTTCTGCGGCATCCAAGGCGGACCTGCATCCGCTGCTGTACCAGTGGCGCGCGATCGTGTCGGAATCCGTCGGCAAGCGCCTGCTCGTGCTGGCCGGCGGCGGTTCCGAAGGCGACCTCGTTTCCCTGCGTGCGACCGTGGACGAGCTGGGGCTGGCGGCGCATGTCGGGATCCGTCCCGATATCGAAGATGCCGAGAAGCTGGACCTGCTGGCCGCCGCCGACGTGTTCGTTTCGCCGGTGGACAACCAGCAGGAGACGTTCGGGATCGCGGTGGTGGAGGCGATGGCATCGGGGCTTCCCGTGGTGGCCTCGCGGTGGGACGGCTACAAGGATCTGGTGGAGGACGGCGCGACCGGGGCTCTGGTCCCGGTGCGATGGGCGCCGCCGCCTCCGGAGGCGATCGCCTTGCGCGCGGTGCTGGAGCCGAACCTTTCGCAGCTGGCGACAAGCCAAGGCGTGGCGGTGGATCCGGGATGCCTGCGCGCGGCGATCGCGAGGTACCTGGACGATCCGGCATTGGCCCGGTCGTCCGGGGACGCCGGGCGCGAACGCGCCGAGCGGTTGTTCTCCTGGAAGGCGGTGGTCGGACGACTGGCCGGAATCTGGCAAGACCTGCGTCGCGAGGCCGATCGCATGGACGTGCCGGGCAAGGGGGGCGGGCCCGATCCCGAAATCCTGGATCCCGCCGAGGCGTTCAGGCACTATGCCGAACCCGCTCCGGATCTGGATCCCCTCCTGCGGCTTTCGTCCCTGGGCGAGGCGATCCTGCGAGGCGAGCTGCCCATGCCGCCCACCTTCGGCGATCTGATGCCGATTTCCGACGGGAAGCTGTTGTCGGCCCTGGTCGTGAACATGCGCCACGGCCAACGGAAATTGTCCGACCACGCGCGCCTGTGCGCCGTCCTCGCGGGGCGATCGCGCGAGGAGGCCGTCTGGCAGGTGCATTGGCTCCTCAAGTACGGAGTCCTGGAAGCCGCCGACTAGATCCCTTCCACCAATCCGGAAACGCCCGGGAGGTCGGCGTCGCGCGATGCGGCGCCCGCGGCGAACCGGCGGACCACGTCTTCCCGCCCGGCGCCGAGGAGCGCTTCCAGGATGTCGGCCAGGGTCGAGCGGAGCATCCCGACGTGCAGGAACGGGTCGGGCTTCCAGGGGAGGTCGTGCAGCATGGCCAGGAATCCGTGGATCGCGGCGGCTTCGATGTCGAAGGGAGGGAGATCGTAGGACGGTTCCCGACCGGCGAGCCAGGAGCGCATCCAGAGGCGGGTCGCCGCGAGACGTCCCGAATCGGAGGGGATGGCGGCGGCTTGCTCCAGGAGCAGGTCCGACGTGGAGCGGTCTCCTTGCGATCGCGCGGCTTCGGAGGCGGCGACCAGGACGCAGGGGGACCGCGCGTCGGAGCGCAGGAGAATGTCGAGTTCCTTCCAGCCTTCGTTGATTTCCTGGGAGATCTTCCAGCCGGCGCGCATGCAGCGTCCTTCCAGGGAGCCCAGCGACACGGCGCGCTCGAGATGGAGCAGGAACCGGTCCTCGATCCGGGATGCCTTGGCCGCGCGCGCGGCGATCCATTCGAGTTCCGACTCTTCCTTGCCGCCCAAGGCCACCAGGGTCGCTCCATCGCCCAGTTGGCCGATGGCCTGCTGGGCGATGTCCTGCGCCGGACCGGAAAAGCCCGCCCGCAGATGGAGCTCCGCCAGCGCGGTGAGGGCCAGCGGCGATTGGCGACCGCCGCTGGATGCGGACGCGGCGACATCGCGCGCCCGGGAGAATTCGCCCCGGCGCACCAGATCCATGGCGTAGGCCTGGGCCAGCCGATCCCACCACGGCCATTCGGCCCGGAGGGATTCCGGCTGCATGCCTCCCGCCTGCCATGCCGAAGCCAGGGCACGGGAACGTTCCGCCCCGCCTTCCCAGGCGGGGAGCGTGGTGGCGAGCTTGTAGAGGTCGTAGGCGTCCGCCCTGCCCGAATCGCGGCTGGCGCGCAGGATGGACAGATTCCGTTCCCGCTTGGCCCGGTTCTCCACGATCTCGGGGCGGTAGCCGTGGTCGATCAGCCGCAGGCGGCACGGCGCCGGAGGCGGAAGCCGGGCGTCGTCGAGGGATTCCAGGACGGATTCGTGGACCGGCCGCCGGTAGCGGATGCGCCCGTCGCGCGAGAACAGCCTTGGAAGCCGCACGAGGCCGGGACGGTCCGTGCCGTCGAGCAGGACCACGTCCACCAGCCGACAGGGCGGACCGGATTCCAGATCCTGTCGGAGGCCCGCGACGGTGGCCGGGTCGATCTCCTCGTCGGCGTCGATCTGCAGGATCCAGTCGCCGGTCGCCAGTTCCAGGCACGCGTTGCGGGCGGCGGAAAAATCCTGGTCCCAGGCGCGAAAACCCACGACGGCGCCGTGGCCGCGGGCGATCTCGACCGTGCGGTCGCGCGAGCCGGTGTCGAGCAGGCAGATTTCGTCGACGATGCCGCCCAGGGAGGCCAGGCACCGAGGCAACGCGTTCTCCTCGTCGCGGGCGATGAGACAGGCTGTGAGCCGCATGTCTTCCAAGAAAGAAAAGACCGCCCCTTTCGAGGCGGTCCAAGACGGGATTCCACAAGAAGAAAGGTCAACGCAGCAATCCGAGCACTCCGGATGGCAGCTGGTTCGCCTGGCTCAACATGCTCTGGGCGGATTGTGTCAGGATCTGGTTTCTGGTGAACTGCATCGTTTCCGACGCGAAGTTGGTGTCGCGGATCCGGCTTTCGGCGTCCGTCAGGTTGGTCACCATGTCTCCCAGGTTGGAGACGGTGGTGCTCAAACGGTTCATGGTCGAACCGACGGTGGACCGCAGCGAAAGGACCGATGCCAGGAGGGTGTCGATCTGGCCGACGGCGCTCTGGGCGGCCGATTGTCCCGACACGCCGCCGAACGAGAGTCCGGATGCGAGGTTGATCGAGGTGAAACTGATCGTGGAGCTGGTGCCATCCTTGGCGGCACTGACCTGGAACGAGAACGCGGTCGTTCCCGTGAGCATTTCGATGCCGTTGTAGGTGGTCGCCGAGGCGATTCGGTTGATTTCCGACGCCAGGGCCGCGTATTCCTGCTGGATATAGCCGCGATCGGTGTTGGTGTAGGTGCCGTTGGACGACTGGACCGCGAGTTCGCGCATGCGCTGCAGCGAATCCGTGATCTGTTGCGTGCCCGATTCCGTGATCTGCAGCATGGCCAGCGCGTCGTTGGCGTTCCTGGACGCCATCTGGCTGCCGCGAATCTGGGAACGAAGACCTTCCGATACCGAAAGGCCCGCCGCGTCGTCCGCCGCACGATTGATGCGAAGACCCGAAGACAGCTTCTCGAGGGACTTCTGCATGTTCGTGTTGGTCGTATTCAGAGTGTTCTGGATGTTGACCGAGTTGACGTTGTTGTAGATACGCATGACACATCCTCCTTGCGTGGATCCCGATCCAGGCAGCGTCCTTGCCGCCCTTCTTTCGCAAGCCTCCGGATTCATCCAAGGATGGAATCCCCGGAGTTCCGGTGGCTTACACAACGTTTATCGGAAGGTGCGGGCGAGTTCTTGAGGCCTTGTGATGCGGCTTTGCAGGGAACGAACAGGGGAAATCGAGAGCCCAACCGGATCTTTTCGGCATCGGTCGATCGCGACTTGATCGATTTGTTCGGATCCCGCCGTTTTCGCGTTCCGGACGGCCGGCCATCGGTCGGATCGGCAAAAACTTGAGTGGATTTTCGGTTTTTGCGAAGGCGAGGCTCGAGAGGCGCGGTTCCAGTCTCGGTGGCGGCCAAGAAAGAAAAAGCCCTTCCGGAGGGAATCCCCGAAAGGGCGACGATGTATCGGAAAGCCGGAGCTTTCGCGAGTCTTACTTCTTCTTGCCGCCCTTGGCCGCCTTGGCCTTGTTGAATTCGTCCTTGAGGGCCTTGCCGGCCTTGAAGCCGACGGTCTTGGAGGCGGCGATCTTGATCTTTTCGCCGGTGGCGGGATTCACGCCGGTGCGAGCCTTGCGCTCCTTGACGTCGAAAGTGCCGAAGCCGACGAGAGCGACGTTGCCGTCGGCCTTCAGGCCGGCGGTGAGGGCTTCCAGAACGGCGCTGACGGCGCGTTCGGCAGCGGCCTTGCTTTCGAGTTCGGCGAGTTCCTGGACCTTGGCGACGAGATCGGTCTTGTTCATGGGGATCCCTTTTCTGGATATGGAGGGTTGTTTCGCGTCGAGCGCGAGAGGCACGACATCAGGAACATATCACCGAGTCAAGTGCCTTGCAATGGGCTTTTGCGGGATTTGTTCACCGCCAGCCCCCATTCCAGGCGGGTTTGAGGGGTTCGGTACCCTCCAAGTCCCTTGAAATCAACGTTTTGCGTGCTGGCCGGACAGCCTGCCGAGGAACGACGTCAAAAAACGCAACTCTTCGCGGGTGGGGCGCAACCTTCGCAGAAGCGAGGCCAGGTGCCGTCTCCCGGCCTCGCGGCGCGCGGGATGCAGCATCGATTCCGCGTTGGACATGATGTCCCTGACCCAGGCTTCCCGAAGCGAGGCGAGGGCGGTCGTGCGCGACGGATCCTGCACGGTCCGAGGTTTGACCGAATGGAATCCCGCCAGGGCCACCGCGGCGGCCTGGCCCAGGTTCAAGGATCCCGTGGCGTGCGCGGTGGGGATGTTGCAGGCGATGTCGCAGGCCATGACCTCGTCGGAGGTGAGGCCGATCGATTCGCGTCCGAACACGAGCGCCCATGGGGCTTCCAGTCCGGAAGGGGATGCCGCGAGGTGCTGCAGGGCGATCAATCCCTTCTGGTGCGGGCGTCGCGTGAAGGCGATCGTGGTGCGGGCTTCGCCGAAGGCCGAGACGAGGTCCGGATGGGTGGTGCAGGAATCGAGGATCTCCTTGCCCATGGTCGCCGTGCGGTAGGCCGCCGATTCGCGATCCGGTTTGCGCCCGACGATGGCCAGATCGGTCCAGCCGAAGCAGGACATGGCCCGGACCACGAATCCGACGTTTTCCGGCATTTCCGGCTCGACCAGGATCACCCGGTTCGGAACTGTTGCGTTTTGCATCCGAACAAAGGTAAAGTGGATGCCAAGGGCGGATTCCGTCCCGAGGAGGGGGGGATTGATTATCTTCCCCTCTTTCCTCCTGAAAGGCGTATCCGGGGCGACATGAACCTCCAGAAAGACCTCATCGACCTTCTGCCGCTGGGCGAACAGGCCGTCCACGAACTGCTGGACGACGCCGCGGCCCAGAAGGCGCGCCTGCGCCAGAACGGTCCCGACACCGAATTCGCCGGCCGCACCGCCGCGCTTTACTTCGAGAAGCCGTCGTTGCGCACCCGGGTGACGTTCGAAGTCGCCATGAACCAGAAGGGCGGGCAAGCCCTGCAGCTGGACGCCGGCACCATCGGAATCGGCAAGCGCGAGAGCCTGGCCGACGTCGCCCGGAACCTGGAGCGCTGGCTGGACGTTCTGGTCTGCCGCACCTTCTCGCACGAGTTGGTGGAAAGCCTCGCCAAGCTCGCCCGCGTTCCGGTGGTCAACGCCCTCACCGACGTGTCGCACCCGTGCCAGGCCCTGGCCTTCGGGCTCACGGCCCGCGAGCACCGCGGCAACCTGGAAGGGCTCACGCTGGTCTTCGTGGGCGACGGCAACAACGTGGCCAGGTCGCTGGCCGAACTCGCCGCGTTCTGCGGAATGAATTTCGTGCTATCCTGCCCGGACGGGTTCGAGTTGCCGGTGGATTTCGTGCGCCAGATCCTGCCCGAATTCAAGAAGCGCGGCACGCGGTTCGAGGCCGTGACCGACCCCAAGGAAGCCGTGCGCGGCGCCGACTTCCTGTATTCCGACGTCTGGGTGTCCATGGGCCAGGAAGGCCAGAAGGACCAGAAGGCCGGACATTTCCTGCCCTACCAGATCAACGCCGGCCTGTTGTCGGCGGCGGGGTCCCAGGCGCTGGTCACCCATTGCCTTCCCGCCCACCGCGGCGAAGAGATCACCGACGAGATCATGGACGGGGAACGCTGCGTCTGCTTCGACGAAGCGGAGAACCGCCTGCATGCCCAGAAGGCCGTGATCCGCAGATTGTTCCGAGCCACCGGGAGGCTGTGATGCCCTTGACCAGGATCGCCACGGGAATCGAAGGACTGGACCGCATGACCGGCGGTGGATTCGTCGAGCGTTCGGCGAACCTCGTCGAAGGTGCGCCGGGAACCGGGAAAACCACGCTTGGCCTCCAGTTCCTGATCAAGGGCATCGAGGAGCGGGGCGAGGCCGGACTCTACGTGACCTTCGAGGAATTCCCCGCGCAGCTCTACAACGACGCCGCGCGCATGGGGTGGGATCTTCGCAAGTACGAGGCCGAAGGACGGCTTCGCATCCGGTTCACCACCCCCATGGAACTTCTCCAGTCGCTGGAGGAGATCGACGGCGATCTGGAGCGCGAGATCGAGGAATTCTGCATCAAGCGCGTGGTGGTGGACAGCCTGAGCCATTTCGAGTTCCTCACCGACGACAGCTTCCAGCTGCGCGACATGGAGTTCAGGCTCGTTTCCGCGTTCAAACGCGAAGGTTGCACCGCCGTCTTCCTGCGCGAGAACGGCAACCTCCTGGGCGACACCAATTCGATCAGCCGATCGCCCTTCGTGGTCGATTCGTTCATCGTGCTGCGCTACGTGGAACTGGAAAGCGCCGTCTCCAAGGCCATGCTGGTCCTGAAGATGCGGGGTTCCAAGCACGCCACCGACATCCGCCGCTACCGCATCGCCGACGGCGGGATCGTGATCGAAGAGAAGTTCGACGGCCAGGAGGGGATCCTGGGCGGCGCGCCCCGCAAGAACCGGGCGCAGGCGTTCGTGGAGGCGTTCGGACGCAAACGATGATCGCCGCGATTTCCATCCTGGCGGCAGCCGTGCTCTCGTCGCTCGCCCTGGTGGGAGTGGCGATCGGCGTGTTCTACCGGCGCAAGTTCGGGGAAAGCACGCGCGGATGGCTTCTGGCCGTGGGCGCCGGGCTGGGCCTGGCCGGACAGATCCTGGCGCATCTGCCGGGTGTTCCTTCGCTCGTGGCCGATCTCGTCGGACTGGGCGGGGCCGTCGTCCTGTCCGTGGGCGTCTTCTGGTTGTGGTTCGTCATGATGGGACCCGAACGATGATCCCGTACGGAGCGTTTCTTTGGCATTTGGCGCTGGCCGCGCTGCTGCTGGTGATCTGGCGGTTGTCGGTGCGTCTGGGGCGCGCGATGCGCGACGACGTCGGTCCGGTGGTGCTGTACCCGGTCGCCGCCGCGCTGCTGGCGATCGGCGGTTTGTGCCGGATCCTGTCGGTGCTGGCCGGTGTGCCCGCATGGATCGGCCCGGTGGCCGACCTCTGCGCCGGAGCCCTGGGCTGGTACGCCGCGAGGCACAGCTGGGGCTGGCTGGTGGACGAACTTCGGCAGAAACCTTCGACGGGGAGGCACTAGTGGCTCGCATCCTGGTTGTGGACGACGAAGAGGACATGGCCAACGTGATCCGCCTGGTCCTCGAGTCCGATGGACACGAGGTCAGGGTGGAACTGGCTCCGGAAATGGCCGTGGAGGTCGCCAAGGAGTTCGCGCCCGAGCTGGTGTTGACGGATCTCGTCATGCCGGGGATGGACGGCCACCAGGTGTTCCGCGCCCTGCGCGAGCTCCCGGATCTGGCCGCGGTGCCGTTCGTGTTCCTGACCAGCAGGAACAAGCCGATCGACCTGATGGTGGGGCTGCACGTGATGGGCGCGGCCGACTACATCACCAAGCCGTTCGATCGCCCCGATCTCGTCCGCCGGGTCCGCAAGCTCCTGGACGCCAAGAACTGATTCCAATGAGGCTGCGCGGCGTCCGGACCCACAACCTGGCATCCGTCGACGCCGAGTTCGGGATCGGGAAGTGGACCTCCGTCTGCGGGGTTTCGGGATCCGGGAAGACGAGTCTCGTGTTCCACACGCTCCACGCCGAGGCCGAGCGCAGATGGCTTTCCACCCTGCCCGCGTGGAGGCGGAGCCTGTCCGACGCCATGGCGCGCCCCCCCATGGACGCCGCCACGGGGCTGGTTCCCACCGCGGCCTTGCGACAGGAAACGTCGGAGTCCGGGCCGTGGGCGACGCTGTCGAGCCTGGCGGGGCTGCACGAGCCGCTGGTCGCGCTGTGGGCAGCCGCTTCCGTGCCGGTTTCTCCGGCCACCGGAGAGCGGATGGAAGGGTTGTCGGCGCCGGAAGTGGCCGAGAAGGTTCTTCGCGAGGCGCCGGACGAGAAGGTCCGGATCCTGTTCCGGCCCGACGAAACCTGTCCCGGGCCGTGGGTGCGCAGAGGGTTCGTGCGTGGCGCCCTCGGGCGCGAATCGCTGGAGCTGGAACGGCTGGATCCCGATGCGCCGCTGGACGGCCTGCGGATCGTGGTCGATCGGTTGCGAGCCCAGGAACGCCATGCCGTGCGCTTGGCCGAGGCGGTCCTGACCGCCTACCGGTTGGGTGGCGATCTTTGTTCGCTGGAGATCGGGGAGCCCGGATCGGAAAAGACGATTTCCGTCTCGGGGGTTCCGCGCTGCCTGGCCACGGGCCGAACCGCCCCGCGCCCCACGCCGTCCCTGTTCTCGCGCCGCAGCGTCCAGGGGCATTGCCCTGTCTGCAAGGGCGCCGGGGCGGATGGCGCGGTGCCGTGCTCCGCCTGCGCGGGATCCGGTCTGCGCGAAGAAGCCGGATGGTTCCGGATCGGCGGGGTTTCGCTTGTCGATCTTTCGGGGCGCGATGTGGCGGAAGTCCGCGCGACGCTGGAGGGTTCGGAGTGGGAGTCGCTCGCGCAGGGGCCTTGCGCCGAACTGGTCGACGAGATCCGTCGGCGGGCCGAAGTCCTCGACGACCTCGGGCTGGGTTACCTGCCGCTGGGACGCCCGGCCGAGTCGTTGTCGCAGGGGGAAGAACGTCGCGCCCGTCTGGGTGCGCTGGTGGGTGCACCGCTTTCGGGGCTGGCCTACGTGCTGGACGAGCCGACCACGGGATTGCATCCCCGCGATCTGCCGCCCGTCCACGCCCTGCTCTCCCGCCTGCGCGACCAGGGCGCCACCCTGGTGGTGGTGGAGCACGACCTGAGGTCGTTGGATCGAAGCGACGCGGTGATCGAGACCGGTCCGGGGCCCGGACGCGCGGGTGGAAGGATCCTCTACGCGGGATCGCCGTCGGCGATGGCCGCGGCCCCCACGCCGTCGGGGAAGTGGCTTTCGGGTGCCGCCCGCCCGCCCGCGCGGCCTCGCCTGGCCGCGAAGGGGCGCGTGGTCCTGCGGGGCGCATGTGGACGGAATCTGCGCGAGGCCGACGTGGAGATCCCGCTGGGGTGCTTCACGACGGTGACGGGCGTTTCCGGCGCGGGCAAGAGTTCCCTGGTGCTGGACACCTTGGCCCCGGCCTTGAAGCGGAAATTGTCGGGGAGCGGCGACCCCCTTCCGTTCGCCTCGATTTCGGTGGAAGGCGAACTGCACGACGTGGCGGTGGTCGAGCCGGGCGGGGAATGGGTCCGCTCGCCGCGATCGACCGTGGCGACGCTGTCCGGCATGCTCGACGACTTGCGCACGCTCTACGCCGCCCTGCCCGATTCCAAGGTGCGCGGCTGGACCGCCTCGCGGTTTTCCCCCAACGCCAAGGGCGGGCGTTGCGAGACCTGCGGAGGCATCGGCGAGGAGAAGGTGGTGTTGCACCTGCTGCCCGACGCCTGGACGCCGTGTTCGCGCTGCAACGGAGCCCGGTTCGACGCCCAGACGCTGTCCGTGCGCTGGAAGGGCTTGTCCATCGCCGATGTGCTGGACCTGGACCTGGAAGCCGCGCGCGGATTGTTCGCGAACCACGCCAAGCTGGGGGGATTGCTGGGGCGCCTTTGCGCGGCGGGACTGGGGCATCTGTCGCCGGGCCGGAGATCGGATTCGCTTTCGGGCGGCGAAGCCTTGCGCCTGCGCTTGGCGTCGGCGGTCGGCGGAGCGGGCTCGCGCAAGCGCACACTCTGGATCCTGGACGAGCCTTCGCGAGGGCTCCACCCTCTGGACACGCTGAAGCTGGGGTCGGTGTTCGACGACCTGTTGGCCTCCGGCGACACCGTTGTGGCCATCACCCACGATCCGGTTCTCGCCTCGCGTTGCGACCACGTGGTGGAGCTCGGGCCCGGGCCGGGGCGCGAAGGCGGCCGGGTGTTGTTCGCCGGGCGTCCCGAAGAACTCGCCCAGGGCGGGTTCCCTTCGTCGGAAAGCGTCAAGCGCGAACTGGGCGCCTGAACTTCACGCCGTCGGCGGTTGCGGCTCCGGAACCGGTTCGGCGGCGGATTCGGGCTGCGAACCGGAGACGGTTTCCGGCAGATGCAGGAGGCGCAACCGGCTGATCCGGTTTCCGTCGAGCTCGAGCGCGGTCAATTCCCAGGAGCCCGCGACCAGCGAGGCGCCGACTTCCGGGAAGCACCCGGCCAAGGCGAGGTACAGACCCGCGAGGGTGTCGACTTCCACGCCGTCGGGTGGAGGCGGAAGCGGGGGCTGGGTGCGGCTCAGCGCGGATTGGATCTGGTCCAGGCGGGCGTGGCCCGCCGCCAGGTATTCCCCGCCGCCGACGGGCTTGAGAAGCGGTTCCTCTTCGTCGGTCTCGTCGCGGATCTCGCCCACGATCTCTTCCAGAGCGTCTTCCATGGTGACGATTCCCGACATCGCGCCGTGTTCGTCGACGACCACCGCGAGGTGGGTCTGCTTGGATCGCAGGGTGCGCAGGAGATCGGACACCAGCTGGGATTCGGGGACGAACGCCACCGGGCGCAGGAGTCTGCGGAGATCCCAGTCCGCTTCGGAGACGCCCACCAGATCCTTGGCGTGCAGGATGCCCACCATGTGGTCGAGATCGTTTTCGTAGACGGGGAACCGGGAGTACTTGGAACTGTGCAGGAGCTGGGTGACGGACGCGAGGTTCGAATCCACCGGGAACCCGGCCACCTGCAGGCGAGGGGTCAGGATTTCGCGCACCCGGGTTTCGCCGAGGTCGAGCGCGGCCCGGATGATCTGCCGTTCGACGTCGGCATGGTCGGTCTGGTGCTCTTCGCGGGCTTCGGCGACCTTGGCGCGTTCTTCTTCGTTCAGGAATTCGAATCGTCCATCCCATCCGAGCCAACCTTCCAGGAACTTGCGCATCCGGACGATGGGCATGGCGAACGGGAGGAACACGGGATTGACGATTTCCTGCAGCCGCAACGACGACGGCAGGAGGCGCTCGGCGCGCAGCCGGGCGGCCAGGCGCGGGAAGAAGTCGCCCAGCAGGTACAGGCAAAGCAGGAGGGCCAGGCCGGTCGCCGCGGCGACCGGAAGGCCGGGAGGGGCTTCCTGGAACAACGCGTTCCATCCACCCAGCACGAACATGAGGGTTCCCAGCGAGCGTCCCAGGCTGACGGTGACGGGGAACGACGGGTCTTCCAGGCGCTTGCGGGTACGGCGAGCCAGGCCGTGCCATCCTTCGGGAGGGATGTAACCGGGGCGTTTGAGCAGGCCCAGGATCGTGCGCACGGTGGAAAAATGCGCGGAGAACAGGAGCCCCAGGAGCGAAACGGCGAGCGGTCCGATCACGAGCCGGCCCCGGGATCGTATTTGCGTTCCAGCGCCCGCATTCGGACCCGCTCCGAAGAGGTGTGGTGGTCGTGCCCGCAAAGGTGCAGGCAGCCGTGCACCACCAGGCGGCGCAGCTCGGCGTGGAGGTCGTGCTTGTAGCGGACGGCTTGTTCCGCCGCCAGCACGGGGTCGATGTAGAGCTCGCCGAACAGGTCGGGCTCGTGGTACTCGAACGAAAGGACGTCGGTCGTCCGGTCCAGGCCCCTCCACTGGAGGTTCAGCGCGCGCTGCTCGGCGGGGGACTGGAAGACGATGTCGACGGGACCCGTCGCGCCTTCGGCGCGCAGGACGGAGAGGGCGGCCTTGCGAAGGTCGGGAAGGTTCCCGATCTTCCAGGCGCGGTTGCCATGGAATGTGACGCGTAGGCTCATCTTCGCTGGAAAACTACGTTCAAGTTCAGCCGTGATCATTCTACTCAAACTTCTGCCACGCGTATTCCTGTCCCGTTTGTTCGGTCGCGTCTCGCGCGTCCGCAAGCCTCGCCTGCTCGCCAGGGCGTCCATCCGGCTCTTCCACGCCGGATTCCCGCGCATCGATCTCGCCGAAGCGAAACGGACGCGACGATCCGACTACGAAAGCCTCCAGGACTTCTTCACGCGCGAGATCCGCATCGACGCGCGGACCGTGGCGGATTCTCTCCTCGTCTCGCCGTGCGACGGCGTCTTCGGACAATCGGGCGAAATCCGCCAAGGGACCATCCTCCAGGCCAAAGGGATCCCCTACTCGGTGGCGGATTTCCTGCAGGACCGCGAACTCGCCGCCTCGCTGGAAGGCGGAGCCTTCTGCACGATCTACCTCGCGCCCTGGAACTACCATCGCGTGCACCACGCGATCGGCGGCGAAATCGTCCAGGCCAGGCACGTTCCGGGCGACCTCTGGCCGGTCAACAAGGGCGCGGTGGAAGGCATCCCCGGCGTCTTCGCCAAGAACGAACGTTCGTCGGTTTCCGTCCGCACCCCCCATGGCACGGCCGTGGCCGTGATGGTGGGCGCCTACAATGTCGGGAGCATCCGCCTGGCCGCCGACAAGGATCTCGGGCACGGAACCACCGGAACATGGATTCCCCAAGGCGGGAGCCTGGCCGTGGCGAAGGCCGACCAACTGGGCGTGTTCGAGCTGGGGTCCACCGTGGTGCTTCTGCTGGACAAGGACCTGCGCGCGGCCTGCGCCGGCGACGCCTTCCCGGAACCGGGACGGTCGGTCCGCATGGGCGAGGCCATTTCCTTCAGGGCGTGAATGCCGTCGGGGGACCCGTCGTCGATTCGCTGCGCGACCTGGTCGCGGCGTTCGCCGAGGCCCGCGATCCGCGGATCGGCGTGCTGTCCGCGCTGCCGGAATCCGACCGGTCGACGGGAGCGCTGCTGGCAACGGTGCTGGGGCAGGACATCGGCATCGGCGTCCTGGCCAGGCTGGTGAGGGAGCTCCATGCGCGGCTGGGCGAACACCTACTGTCGGTGGATGTCTCGGATTGGGCGCGGTTGGAGCGGGCCTGCCGGTTCGCCTGGTTGGCCGAATGGCCCCACAAGGATTCGCTCGCCGGCTGGGTGCTGGCGGTCTCCGACTTCCTGCGCGCGCACGGCGCGGCGGATGCGTGGGAGTCGAACTTTTCCGCCCCCGGGGAATTCGTCGGCCGGATGGCGCGCGAGCTTCCCTGGATGGGAAGCCGGTCGCCTTCCCGGATCAAGGGGTGGCGGCTGGCTAGGTGGATGGCGCGGGGGGAGTGCGGCGCCGCGGCGTGGGGTCGCGATGCGCGTCGGGAATTGACGCTGCCGGTGGCGGCGGTCGAGCGCGGATTGAAGACGCTTTCGCTGCTTCCGGCCGGATGGGAATCGCGGACGCTCGGGTCGCGCCAGGGGTGGTTCGACGCGATCCTGTCCGAAGTCGCCCCGGACGATCCGGCCTCGGCGTGGATGCCTTTGGAGACGGTCCTCGCCCGAGGGCGTTCGGGGCCCGCGTGCCAGGAACGACTCGGTTCGTGCAGGAATTGTCCTGTCCGCTCCCGCTGTCCGTCCCCGGGCAGGATCTGATCCGGCGAATTCCGTTCGCCTCCGCTTGCGCGATCAGGCCGGAGCGAAGATCCGCGTCCAGTTCCCCGCGACCCTTCGCGCGAGGGTGTCGACGTCGGTCTCCAGGAGGCGCGCGGCGGTCCGGTGCACCTCCTGGATCGGGATCCCCGAATCGTCGGTCTCCAGCAGCAGCAGTTCCGACGGAATCCGTCCCAGGATTCCGGACGCCCGGGGCCGCGCGAGCTCGCGGGGTCCGAACGACGCCGCGATGCCGCGCTCCAGGAGCCTGTCGACGTTCCCGGTCCGGGCGGAAAATCCGTGCAGCACCCACGCCGCCCGGGGGCGGACGGACGAATGCGCGGCGAGGATGTCGGAATCCGTCCTGACGGAATGGATCACGAGGGGCAGCCCGGTCTCTTCCGCCAGGCGGGCGTGGCGCAGGAACATCTCCGACTGGACGGGAAACGGAGCGTCCAGGCGGAATCTGTCCAAGCCGCATTCTCCGATCGCGGCGATGCGGCGTCCGCGGGCGGCGATCGCGACGCGTTCGAAGCCCTCCCGCGCGTCGGGGGCGGCCGCTTGCCAGGGGTGGACTCCGCTGCAGACGGGAAATCCGTCGTCGGCGAGCGATCCGAGCGCGGCAGGCGGCACGCACACGAGCGCGACGTCCCCCTGGTCGGGTGGTCGGGAGTGGGAGTGGGCGTCGAACCAGGTCCGCATCGCCAGAAGATGCATCCCGATCCGGCGGCGGCGTGTTCAGCGCGGTTGCGAACCCACCATGTTCCGGCGCGGTCCGGTGGTGCGCACGGTGCATCCGAAGATGACGCGCGCCTCGCCCAGGGCGAGCTTCCCCTGGACTCCGGTGGATCGCGCGAGCCAGGCGCCGCCTCGCGAAAACAGCGGCGGGGTCTGCTCCAGGATTCCGTACAGGGCGGTGAACTGCGGGTCTGCGGACAGAAGTCCGCAGACGGTGTTGCCGATCTCGCCGAGCGCGTCGAAGAGCATGTCCTCGTCCAGGTTGGGGAAGAGGATCGCGGCGTCGGCGCTGGAGACGCCCAGGGTGCACGCCCCCTGCCACGCCTCGTTGGCGAAGCCCACGGTGGCGCCGAAATCGCACGGGTTCTCCACTCGGTTCACGATGTTCCACGGCTCTTCCGGAACGAGCTCGATCTGGAGCACGCTGCTGAACGCTTCGCAGGCTTTCGCGCGCATGGTGGTGAGCAGTTCTCCGATGTCGATGTCCATCCCGTCCTCCAGGAAAAGGCGATGCTTCGGACATCTTACCCCTTGACTTCCCTCGATTTCAAGCGGTAGGATCATCCAGACTCTCTAGTTGTGCGCCCGTGCGGCCCGAAGGAGGAACAATGCCCAAGACGGTCCTGATCGTGGACGATTCCAGCTTCCTGTCGAAGCAGATCGCCGAGTTCTTCACCTCCCAACTGGGTTTCCAGGTCGTGGCGATCGGCAAGGACGG
>Ga0116187_1000439_pt1 | contig 50605 bp, 51 predicted proteins | sample AD_JPNNA6_MetaG_FD_89755 | JGI IMG/M metagenome (GOLD analysis project Ga0116187, IMG submission 89755) | Active sludge microbial communities of municipal wastewater-treating anaerobic digesters from Japan - AD_JPNNA6_MetaG | ecosystem: Engineered > Bioreactor > Anaerobic > Digestate | place... | reverse complement strand
CCCTGATGGAATATAATCTGTAATGCTTGCGCAGGGTTTCCAATCTCTTTGTTCATATGTTGGATAGAAAATAGAAACTACTTCATCCTGAATATTTAATTGATTATCATTACAGACAGTCATGGTTGTACAGTCTTCACTTTGATAATCAAGATTTGTCAACTTATAAATTTGATCTGAAAAAACTAAATCATTATTCTTACTGCTTATTGAAACTGAAGCTGAGCATTTATTATTCTCCCAATCGTATTCAGCAGAGCAACCAACTTCGTAGCCGTACAAATCATCCTCTGAGTAATTAGGAAATATTGAGTTAATAGACAGGCCATCTTCCGGAAGTTCAATTTCAACGTTACAATAACCTTCCTCAGTATTTGAAAGATCACTTATTGGTTTTTCATCTCCACCAACAAATACGCAGTATTCTATTCCTTCTTCGTTTGAATCTCCAACTTTGAAGCTTATTCCGGATTCACAATTCCCTTCACCTGCTTCAATAACACCATTATTATTACTATCAAGTTCAACCCATGCACATGACATGCTTTCTGCTCCATATACATAATGCTCATTGCATTCTTTTTTTCCATATTGAGTTAATGATTCACAACCCTCAACATAAGGCGAAAACGGAAGTGTACAAACTCCTTCACCCGAAGCAAAAGCTGTCCAATCATAACCATACTTCAAGCATTTTTGCTCATCAAAAATCTGATCAGGTTTTATGGCATTTTGTTCAATAAAAGACGAATCTACACAACCTGTAGAATTAGAATCGACAAAATAGCTATTTTGAGAATGCGTATCACTTGCAACTACTGTAATTGTCTGATTTTGTTCATTATTATCTATCCAAGCGCAGCCTGCTTCTAGACAACGACCTACGAGAGGAAATTCCGAATCAAAATCATTAATAGCCTCACAATTGACCTGGCCATTAATCATGTAAGTAGCACATTCATCATCTTCGTTGTCATCATTTACCACACAATCACAATCCTCATAGAGAACCTGTTGGTTTAATTGGTTATTTCTATACAATGCACCTGTTGCTCGATCACACACATACTGTTTCGAACTTTCTTGACAAAACCCCTCATCCTCTCCTGGTCGCACAAAAAATTCACATTTCAAATCATCAAGCATGTTTTCGCAACCTTCTTCTGAATTAAAATCCATACATTCATCTATTCCATCATATATACACTCATTATTCGAACAATACATCCCATTTGTACATTCCGCTAAGTCTGTAAAGCAAGCTCTTCCCACTTCTTCTTTTACACAGGCACCCTCGCCATCGTCAATGTCTCCATCTGCGACATCTACTTTACTCATTGGCTCACAATATTCATTAGATTTACAATCAGTATTTTTGGTACAAGAAGTATAATTCTCGACTTCATAGTAATCTCCCTCAGAAGTTTGGTACATACACTTTCCATTTAAGCAGAATTGATTTTGTCCGCATTCCTCGTTTTTACTACATGCAAATACAGTAGGAAAGCCCTTAACACATTTATTTTTTATACAATCATATTGACTATCTCTACAATCATCTGCATTATTACAATAATCAAATTTTTGACATGTTGGAGGGCGATTTCCGACTCTAATACATTTTAGATTTTGATCACATGAATCATCTTCATCTAATTCACATCTATCTCCGACTCGTGCAGGTCGTTCTGTTTCTGGTTGACTTTGATTTTGTTGACTAGTTGAACCTGATACAGAATTTTGAGAAGGAGTCGGCTGAGTATCTGTAGCAGGCTTGGGTTTTAAAAATGATCCAGAAACGGAGCCACCAGATCTAGGTGAATCTCCTCCTCCATCAATTACTGGATCTTGTTCAAACGGATTAGCAGCAAACAATCGGTTTACAAGAAGTTTATTCGACTCTTTAACGATCTCCTCTGCGTCATCTGATTTAATTATTAAATCAGGGCATGGTGCGATATTCTCTGCATTAAATTGAATCGATTTCTCTTTTCCATCTACAATAGCTGAAAGCTCTGCTATAACTTCATTATCAAATACAAACAATTCGTCAGAATCTTGTATGCGTATATTTGCAATATCAATCGTCCATGTATTGTTATTACTTGCCAAAGCAGATAAAATTTGTGATTTTTGATCTGCACGATTAACAAATGATATCGTAACAATAGGATTATCGTTAACCTCATTTGCCACAGATATTGCGCCAAAAGTAGGTTTTGGTGTAGTCATTGTTTCGAGTTCTGAATATGTTTTGAACTTTTGACTGAATTTATCGATTGGAAGCACAAAATCTGATATTGCTATCGAATACTCTTTTGAAGATTCCAGCCCGCTTACTACGACATAGTGATTATAGTATTTACCCTGATCAACTTTCACAAACTGATTTGGGGATATCTCCTGATAATCGCGAAAGTCAAAGTACTTGTAACCAGTAATAAAATCAAAAAGTTTATTTTCGTTTTTGTCAGTAAGATAGACTATTGAGCTTGTAGGTTTTGTTGTAGTCCACGATATTGCGGCAGATTCTGAGGTTATTGAGGTGATTTGAAAATTTGAAATATCCTTTGCGTTATTCTGATTAATTAAATATATTGCTATGCCACCGATTATAGCAATAAAAAGAACTAGCAAAATGTAAAACCACCATTTTGAAAGAATCAATTTCTTTGATGTGCTCGCAACATTTTGTGTTGCAACATCAGCAGTTTGATCTTGAGTGACCATTAAATATTCATTGAAAATTTATATTTGCTTGATTATAGATAATCACTTTTTATGAAATAAGTCAAATATAATCAGCAACAATACAGTAAGAATTTTATATAATTACTGATCGCCATCTTATATTCCACTATTTTGTAAGATTAGTTCATTCATAAAATATATTTTCAAAGAGTTTATATATGAAAATTCTACATCATTCATATTATATATATGGAAATGATAATTGAACATTTTGTTCAATCTGTTCAACGATTTCATAAATATTTAAGAGTGATTTAATAATACACCGCTAAAATTGAGATAATGAAAAAAGTAAAAACGGCAATCGTATATTATAAATATTATTCTCATGGAAATATCTGCACAGTAGAAATATCGACAGCAATATGCCGTGGTTTTCCAAGTACCAAAATTATTGGCATGAAGCCTAAACAAGCTCGAGTAATAATTGAAAAAATAAATATTGCTTTAAAATCTGCAGGATATAAATTGCCTCAAGAAAAAACCAGAATTTATCTAAAGTATTACAAAGGAAACAATTCAGATCAGTTAATACCCTCTAATCTTTCTCTTGAATTACCAATCGCAATCAGTATTTTGCTTTGTTCAAATCAGATATATTTTGTCTCCGAGTCTAAAGTTATCAACGATAACATTACCGACTCAATTCCAAAAGTTGACTTAAATAATAATAGTTTAGCTACAAATAGTTATTCAGTTTTCGCTGGAGGCGATCTAAGTTTTGATAGTTCAATCTCAGGTTATACAGAAATACTGCCCTACATAAAGTTCTTTGATAAAAAAAGAAGAATCGTTCTAACGAGAAGTAGAAAACCCGAGATAACAAAATCAACTCATAATATTTTTGTGGTATTACCTGACAAGTGCAGGGAATTAGTTCTATATTTACAAAATCAAGGATACGAAATCAAAAACAATAGTAATTTGCGATTTATTTTTATTGATTCGCTTACTAATCTGCAGCAATCAATTAATCTTTTCCTCAATAAAGAAGTAGCTAATAGAGATCCACTTTTTCACTCTAATACACTGTTAGTAGATGAAAACAAATCTGTTCAAAAAATTTCCTACAATATTGATAAAAAATTTAATCCTTGCAAGAGTGAGAAAACCGTATTAAAGAAAACCTTATCAAACACAGAAACGAAAAGTAAATCAGAATCTCGATTGCAGCTACCTACAAAAATTACTATTCCGACTGACAAGATTTCATATTTAAGCAAGCCACAGAATAATTATATTTCAAAAGAAAATTTAACAACACTAAATTACTTAGTAGGACAAGAGAGTGCAAAAAGAGCATGTATTATTTCTGCAGGCGGTGGGCATCATATACTCTTTATCGGTCCTATCGGATCAAGTAAAACATTATTAGCCCACTCTATTTCAGAAATCACCCCATCGTTATCATTGTATGAAATTCTTGATATGGCAAGGTACCATAGAGTTAAAATCGAAGAGATAGAACAATACTTGCAAAAGATAGATACTGCAAATAAAAATCTCCGGAATGTTCGAATATTCGAATTAAGCAGACCAATTATAGAAATAATGCATAACACTACAATACCAGGTCTTCTCGGTAATAAGAATAATCCTGGTTTACTTGCAAAATCAGATAAGGGTTTTTTGTTACTAGATGAGATATCAGAGATAAGTAGCTCAGTATTAAACTCATTAAAATCATCTTTAGACTATAGACAGATAAAAGTCGGAGCAAACGAGATTATACCTACACGATATACACTTATTGCAACTTCTAACACTTGTCCTTGCGGTAAAGATGCAAAGGATTGCAAATGTAGGCTTGGAGAGAAAATAAATTACATAAAAAAGATACCGGAATCACTGATTAATCGGATTGATTTACTTTCTCGAGTAAGTGTTACCGATTTTAGTTCAGTATCTTCAGCGCAGAATAGTTTATCTGGTCATATAAATAATGTAAAAGATTCAATCGATTATAGAAATATCGTAAAGAAAGTTCGAGAAATCCAAAATCGTCGATATATTAATGAGAATTTCCGTACTAATGCAGAGATAACACTAGACAAAATCAATACTTATTGTGAGTGTACATCATCAGCTACAAAAATCTTACATACCTCAATTGAGAAATTGGGATTAAATGGCCGAGATTATATAAAAATACTAAAGATAGCACGAACAATCGCCGACTTAGAGTCCAAAGAAATAATAACTGAAGAAAACATATACGAAGCCCTGTCGTACAGAACTACCTCTTTGAGAACTGAGGTTTCTTTCTAGCTTTAATATGGTGATATTTTTTACGCTCAACCATACGAGGATCTCTAATTAGTAAGTCTTCTTTACGTAAGACTGTTTTAAGTAATGGATCCATTTTAACAAGTGCTCTTGCAACTCCCAATTTGACTGCATCTGCTTGACCATTGATTCCTCCACCAGTTACTTTTGCAGTAAAATATAGTTTACCAATTTGATCTGTAACAACAAAAGGTCTCATTGTCTTACCTACTAATGTCTTCAATGCGAAATATTCTTCAACTGGTTTAAGGTTAACTGATGATGCACTAGCACCCTCAAATACTCTAACTCTTGCAGTAGAAGTCTTTCTTCGACCTATACCTTCATAATATTTTGATACACTTGTTTTAGCCACATTTAATGCAATTATAACTTATAATCAACTGGTTTTTGAGCTTCATGTTTATGCTCACTACCATCGTAAACAAACAACCTTGCCATACGATCTGCTTTAAGTTTGTTTTGAGGTAACATCCTCTCAACAGCTTTTTCAATAATAAAGTTTGGTTTTCGTTTTATCATCATATCAAATCTAGTTTCCTTTAATCCACCCATATATCCACTGTGGTGATAATACATTTTCTTCAATTCTTTACCACCAGTAACTTTAATCTTCTTACTATTTAATACGATAACATAATCACCACAATCAAGATTATTAACCTGATTAATTTTATCTTTTCCAATAAGCAAAGAAGCAACTTTCGAAGCAAGTCTACCTAATATTGCATCTTCAGCATCGATGACATACCATAATCGTTTTATATCATCACTTTTAATCCATTTCGTTGAAAACTTTTCAACGAACTTTGGACCTTTTTTAGAAGTAGAAGCTACTTTAGTTTTAGCTGATACTGTTTTAGTTTCAGCTTTTACTTTTGTAGTACTGACTTTCTTTGTGACCTCTTTTGTATTCTTTTTTACGTTTTTAACTTTTGCTTCAGACATACTATTTACCCTTAATCATTAAATAATCTTATTATAGTCCTGAACGAGTTCTTACTCTTTCTCTACCTGAGAATGCTTTTGTAAAAGTTTGTGATAATTTCTCAGCAATACCCTTTTTCTCTTTATTATCAGTCTTATGAGCTTTCTTCTCTTCTTCAAAAATCTCATTCTTTTCCTTAGATTCTGCTTTTACTTCTTCTACTTTCTTATCTTTTGTTGTTGTTTTCTGTTTAGCTGGAGTCTCTTTACTCTTTTTTACAAATATTTTATCAAATCCGACTAATACAACTTCGGATTTCTCTGTATTGTCTCCTTTTCTGAATCCGACTTTTACAATAGAAACCTTTAATTCTGATTTTGCAACAAATTCAGCACAATTAATCCTTGCCTTGCGACTAAGTAACTTTTGATTCAAAATTCTTGTCTGAGATACTTTATCATCAGCATATTTTTTTACTGCAGACATAAGTTCCTCTGCTTTTGATCTCATTACTTTTGCTTTAACAGTAGTAGTTTCTAATTTACCATAGGTAAATAATGTCGAAAGCTGGTTTGAAATAAGAGCTTTACGATGACTTGTAGTCCTACCTAGTTTTGCAATACTATTTCGTTTCCTCATATTATTAATCCTCTAATGTAATACCATAATCAGATAATATAGCGATTACTTCATTCAATGATTTAGCCCCGAATCCTGGTAATTTTGCTAATTCTTTTTTAGTAATCTTTGAAAGATCAGAAACTACTTCATAACCACCGTTTAACAAGCCTGTTTTAGATCTTTTTGAAATCTGTAAATCTTCAATTCTATCATTAAGTGATTTTCCATCAGCCATTTGCATATTCTCTTCTACCTCTTCGATTACAGGTGTAGATGAAGCTTCTGCTAACTGTTCAACCTCTAATTTTGAAATACCTAATGCTAACATCACTCGACCTGCAAACTCCTGCAATGTTTTAACTGATTGCAATAGAGCATCTTTTGGTGCAATACTTCCATCAGTTGTAATATCAATAAGTACTGAATCAAGATCAGTTTCTTGACCCTTTCGAGCTTTACCTAATTCAATTTTTACATTCTTAATTGGAGAGAAGTCAGTATCCAAAGGTATCCTACCCAAGTCACTTCGATTTTCCTCATCTGCGACCTTGTAACCAACACCTTTTTCAATAACAATCTCCATCTCAAGTTTTGCTCCCTCAGTATTCAAGTGAGCAATCTCAACATCTGGTGTCATGATTTCAACTGAACCAGTAACATCAATATCTTTTGCTTTAGCAATTTTCTTACCTGAAACCGACAATTTGCATACTTGTGGTTCACTGTTTGACGACTTAAATCTGATAGACTTTAGATTTAATATTATTTCGACAATATCTTCAGTAACACCATCAATTGTAGTATATTCATGCTTTGCATCTTTAATCTTAATACTTGTAATACCAGCTCCTTCAAGACTTGATAAAAGTACTCTTCTTAATGGATTAATCAAAGTGTGTCCATAACCTCTTGGCAATGGAGCAATCTCATAGACACCTTGTGTCTCTGTTTCACTTTTTGTTTTTACTGTAATGTCTGTAAACAATATCATATTTTACAAATGTTTAATTTATAATTAATACTACTTAGAATAATACTCAACAATCAAATTCTCTTTAATACCTTCATCTATCATTTCTCGTGTTGGAGATTGCATTACTGATGCACTAACTCCATCTCTTATAAGCCATGGTTGCGATTTAACATATACTTCAACTGGTTTTAATTCTGTATCAGCAAGAGAAATAGTATCTCCCACCTTCACTTCATAAGAAGGAACATTCAAAATTTCACCATTTACTTTTATATGCCTATGTGTCACAAATTGCCTTGCTTGACCTCTAGAAACTGCAAGACCTGCTAGATATACAACATTATCCAATCTCATTTCCAATATTCTTAAAAGTTCCAAACCTTTATCAGAGTTAAAATTCTTAGCTCTTCTTACTGATTCAAGATAAGCGTTTCTGAATTGTCTCTCGCGCATACCATATATTCTTTTTACCTTCTGTTTTTCCCGAAGTTGAACACCATAGTTTGATTGTCTTACTCTTCTTTTATTTCCGTGCTGACCCGGTGCAAATGGTTTGCGCTTAATACCAGCTTTATCTGACGAAGATCTAAAACCTTTAAGAAAAAGGTTTACACCCTCTCTTCTACTTAATTTTTCTTTTGGTCCAGTATATCTACCCATTGTTAATCATTATCAATAAATTACATTACTTACGTGGTTTCTTCCTTGGTCTACAACCATTATGCGGTACAGGTGTAGCATCAGCTAAAGATGTTACCCTAATACCAGCAGAATCTAGTCCTTTTACTGCGGCATTTCTACCAGCACCTGGACCCTTAATTGTAACTTTTACCTCAGATAAACCATATTTCTTAATTGCAACATCTGCTGCTTCTTTTGCGGCTTTTGTAGCTGCGAAAGCAGTACTTTTCTTAGAACCTTTAAATCCGACATTTACTGGACTTTTCTGGACAAGCATATTGCCCTCAGGATCAGTCAATGTGATGATTGTATTATTGAAAGTAGATTGCACGAATGCTAATCCAGATTTCACTACTTTCTTTGCTTTTTTAACTTTTACTTTTTCGTCTGCCATTTGTTTACGGATTAAGAAATAAAACTATGTTTTTGTTAACACTCTCTTAAGACCACCTACAGCCTGAGATTTACCCTTACGAGTATGAGCATTATGCCTTGTTCTCTGACCTCTAACTGGTAATCCTCTTTTATGCATTATACCTCTATAGCACCTAATTTCTTTAAGTCTTTTGATATTACGGAAAACAACTTGTCGTAATTCACCTTCAACTTGATAATTATCCTCAATGGTTCTTCGAAGCTTCTCGATATCATCATCTGAAAGATCTTTTAATTTAGCTTCTCCGTCAATCTTAGTCTTTTCTAATATCTCTTTAGCCAAAGTATCACCAATACCAAAAATATATGTTATTGCGATTTTTACTTTTTTATTATCTGATAGTTCTACACCTGCAATTCTTGCCATTTATTTAGTATTAATACATAAAATAATTAACCCTGCCTTTGTTTATGGTTTGGGTTCTTTTTACAATATACATACACACGACCTTTACGCCTTACTGTGTAACAATCTTTACATCTAGTTTTTACGGATGCTCTTACTTTCATATGTTCTATACCTATAAACTATTCTACCTTTGTTTTTATCATAGGGTGTTAACTGTATCTTTACCTTATCACCCTCAATCATATCAATATAATTCATACGCATCTTACCCGAAGCGTATCCTTCAACTCTGTGCTTGACACCATTTACATCTAACTCAACGATATACTTGCTGTCAGGCAAGCGTTCAATTACCACACCATCTACTTCAATAATGTTCTTTTTGTTTAAATCCATAATATTACCAACAAAACTCGTAATTTGTTAAGAGTCTTGGGTATTATATCAGACCTCTGATGTTTTTGCAATCACCAAACGGTTAAAATTTCAGGTTTCTTCCCAACAATAACAGTATGCTCGAAAAGTCCTGATAGACTACCATCTTTTGTCTTACTTGTCCAGCCATCTTTCCGATTAATAAATATCTCTTTTTTACCCATATTGACTATAGCCTCAATTGCAATTGATTGACCTTCGTAAAGCTCCTCTCCCTTACCCTTTTTTCCATAACCCGGTATGTATGGATCTTCATGTAATTCATAACCGACGCCATGTCCCACCATTTCCCTAACAACAGAATATCCATTTTCCTCAACTAATGATTGCATTGCATAACCTATATCTCCAACATGATTTCCAGTAACTGCCTGAGCAATCCCAGCATAGAGAGCTTTCTCAACAGTCTGTACAAAATGTTTAACTTTATCATTTACTTTTCCAATCATCACTGTATATGCAGTATCAGAATAGACTTTCTTATATATCAAACCAAAATCAAGACTTACTATATCACCACTTTTTAAACGATAGTTATCTGGGATACCATGTACAACAACATCATTAACTCCTACACAAAGTGTATTTGGAAAGCCATCATAACCTTTAAATGCTGGTCTAGTTTCATATTGGTAACATAAGGATTCAGCGAGATTATCTAATTCTAACAAAGATACTCCTTCTTTTGCCTCCTCACATACTAATTTCAAGATTTGCGATGCAATCTTACCAGCTTTACGCATATTCTTATTTCTAAACTCTAAATCTGCATCCATAATTACTGTTTTTTCGGTTATTTTTAAAATAAATTGATTTTCTCAAGTAAATCCGCCTGAATATCTTCTATTGAAGGACTTGCATCAACTTCAATAAGGATTTTTCTGCTACGATATTCTTCTAATATTGGCTCAATAGTACGATTATATTCATCTAATCTGTTTGTAATCTTCTCAGGGTAATCGTCATCCCTCTGAATTAAGCCGATACCATCTTTATCGCATACGCCATCAACTATTGGTGGATTGTATTTCAAATGATATACGGATTTACACAAAGGACAAATTCTACGCATTGACATTCTCTCAATCGCAGTATCACGATCTAAATTTAAATGAATAAACGCATCTAGTTTTCGATTATATTTCTGCATCAACAGATCAAACATTGCTATCTGATCTGCTACTCTGACTACAGAAACAAAAATCCAGTTCTGGTTTGGATCATATTTAGATAACCATTTATCCAACATTCGATATGTTAGTTCGGAATCGACAAACTTACCTACAGACCAAAGCTCATGTGCTTTTATACCATCCGGATCACCTTCCTCAAAAGTAGTACGAAACATTTCTCCTGTACCAATTTTGACGAATTTTAACTTTGTTGCTAATAAATCAATCTGAGTATCTTTCCCGCAACCTGAAGGACCGTGAAATAAATATGTAAACATAATATAAGAGATTAATGTTAAATAGAGCACTGTATGCTCTAACATTCTATCATTTCTGAAAAATTGAGCAAACAACAAACAAAAGAAATCTACTGACAAAAATTATATGTATTTATCGTAGCTCCTCACAACTATCATTGATTCTATCTGCCTTTTAACCTCTAATACTACGCCAACTGCAATCAAGAAACCAGTACCAGATATGACCGTACTTTGTTCAATACCAGAAATACTTAATAATCCTGGCAATACTGACAAAAGTGCTAAAAATGGCGCACCTACAGCAGTTAGTTTAAAAGAGGCTTTTCTTAAATATTGAGCGGTTGGTTTACCTGGTCTAATACCAGGAATGAAAGCTCCTTGTTTCTGAAAATTTTCAGCCAAATCATCTGCATTAAATACAATAGTTACATAAAAGAAGCAGAAACCGACTATAAGTAAAAATAAACCTACATTTTGTACCCATAAATTAGAAAGAATCAAATCAACTTTTTCAGCTATTAATGTAACTTTCTCACCAAGATCACGAGAAAGAAGGAAATTTGCTATTAATTGCGGGAACGTCAGCAATGAAGTAGCAAAAATAACTGGCATAACACCAAACTGAGTCAGTTTTATTGGAACATAACTCTCATACGTCGCACCAGTACGGACCCTTCTAGAATACTGTACTTTTATGCGTTTTTCAGCATCAGAAATATAAACTACAGAAGTTACTGTAAATATCATTACAAATATAAACGCTATTTTCTCAATAACATCCATAGTTAAGAAGTTATTTTGAATGCTACTTGGGATTCCGGCTAAAATACCTATAAAAATCAACATCGAGGAACCACCACCCAAACCTTTTTCGGATATTAGCTCACCAAACCACATCATAACCATTGATCCACCTGTAAGTGTTGCTATCAAAGCAATTAATTCTAGAGATCCAAGGTTCTCAACTAATGTAATTTGTGAGAAGCCCCTAAGCGTTGAATAAATCACAAAGGATTGCATAATTGCGAATGGTACAGTAAGAAATCGTGTAATCATACTAAGTTTCTTACGGCCTTCAACACCTTCTTTACGCATCTCTTCAAGTTTCGGAATAACTGACCCTAATAACTGTAATACTACAGAAGCGTTAATATATGGTGCTAAACCTATTGCTACAATAGATGCTGTCTCTAATACTCCACCTGATACTAATGAAACTAACTGACCGAAATTGCCACCTGTTTGACTAAATAATTGTTTTATCGCATCAGCTTGAATACCTACGACAGGGATAGAAGCCAAAACTCTAAAAAATAGGATGATTAAAAGAGTAAAGATTATCTTATCGCGGATATCTTTAGTCTTAAATATTTGCGAAATAGTTGCAAGTAACTTGTTAAACATATTTATTTAATACTGCCTTTTGAAGCCAAGATCTTGCTTTTTGCGCTTTCAGATACCGATAAACCTTCAATAGTTAAAGGTTTAGTAATTTCGCCAACACCAAGAATCTTTGCTGCAACGGCTCTTTGTTTGATTAGTTTTTTCTCCTTTAAAGTATTGAGATTTACAACATCGTTTGCCTCGAAAGCTTCTTGTAACTGAGTAACATTTACTGGCTGGACATCTACTTTATTGAGGCTCTTAAAGCCATGATATTTAGGAAGTCTTTTGTATAGAGGAACATTACCACCTTCAAAGAAAATAAGTGATTTGTGACCAGTTCTTGAAGATTGCCCCTTACTACCACGACCAACTGTATGGCCACCTTTTCCTGAACCGATACCTCTACCAAGGACTTTCTTCTTATAGATTCTATTGTTTCTCTTTATCTGATTTAACATTGGATTTACAAACTCGTAAATTATTTATTAATATTATTATGCCTTTTTATCACTTTCAACTGATGCCTCTTTTTTAGGTGCTTCTTTAACTTCTTTTACAGGAGTTTTGGTTGTCGTATCATGAGCTACTTTATTGTCACCAAATTTACGTCCATCTCTATCGAACCTACCTGCAAATCTACCACCTTTTTTCTCATCAAATTTCATTTTTCTTTTTAATGCTCTTTTTTTGAGATCTTTTTTAAGTCTTTCCTCATCCATTTTCTCTTTAAGTTCAATCCTACCTTGCATATTTTTCATTCTTGCTAAAACTCTCTTGTTTCTCAAGCTCAAGAGTGCTTTATATGCACAGTAAGTATTCGCAATAAGATCATTAGTACCTAATTGTTTTGCATAAACATTTTCAACACCTGCTAATTCCAAAACTGTACGGACTGAAGATCCTGCAATAACTCCAGTACCTGGTTTAGCTGGTCGCATAACAATAATTGCTGCACCATACTTCATTTGTACTTCATGTGGTATTGTATCACCGATTAATTGTACTCTTTTCATTGTTTTCTCAGCTTTTCGACTTGCCTTTTCTACTGCACTTTTCGTGTCACTACCACGACCCAATGCAATACCAACTCTACCTTTACGATCCCCAGCAACAACCATAGAAGCAAACCTTAATCTTTTACTTCCAGCTGTTACTTTTGTAACTCTTTTTACAACTATCGATTTTTTTTCAATTGAGAAATCGTCATTCATATTCATAGCACGAATTTTTTAATTAAATTGATATACCTGATTTTCTAATACCATCTACTAAAGCTGTTAATCTCTTTCCGAATTTATAACCGCTTCTATCAAAGCAAGCTTTTGTATAACCAAGCTCCATTAATTTCTTACCAAATTCTTCACCTACTTTACCAGCTGACTGAGTATTTTTACTTGTTCTCATTCCAGCAATAACCTTACCTGTATCATCATTAGCACAAGCGACGTTAATAAACTTGTTACTAATATATACATAAACTCTTGGTTTAAGTTCAGTACCACTCAAGGTTTTTCTAATATGTAATTTTCTTCTTTGTCTTGCTTTTTCGCTTGTTTTTTTCATATCAATATTTCACTAAAATTTACTTGGTAGCAGCTGCAGATTTAGCACTCTTGCGTCTGATTACCTCGTAATCATATTTAATACCTTTCCCCTTATATGGTTCAGGTTTCTTCAAACTTCTAATTTTTGCGGCAACTTGGCCGACTTTCTGTTTATCAATACCTTTCAATATAATTGTAACTTCATCAGGAACCTCAGCTGTAATACCTTCAGGTACAACATAAACTACTGGGTGGTTGTAACCAAGTGAAAATGAAAGATCTTTACCTTGCATCTTAACTCTGTAACCTACACCCATAATCTCGAGCTTCTTTGTATAACCCTCTGATACTCCTTCAATCATATTTGCAATCAACATCCTGTATGTTCCATGTAATGCTTTTGTAGGTAGCAATTCATTTTTTCGAGTAACATTAAGAACACCATCTACCATTTCATAATTAAGGTTATCATCAAGCTTCATGCTTAATTCACCGAGCTTACCTTTTACAGTAATGTCGTTACCATTAATATTTACTTCAACACCCTCTTTAATTTTGATTGGATCTAATCCGATTCGTGACATAATTTTTACCAAACTTTACATAAATATTCTCCACCAAGTTTTTTTGACTTGGCAACTGAGCCACTCATTACTCCAGCAGATGTACTTATTATTGAAATACCTCTACCATTCATTATAGGAACAATTTGTGAACTCGTTACATAGATTCTCTGTCCAGGTGTACTTACTTTTTCGAAATGTGTAACAACTGGTTCATTATCTTCACTCTTAAAAAAAACCTTGATACCACCATCAACCTCTTCATAAGACTCGATCATCGATTCCCTTTTAAGGACTTCAAGAACTGCAAGAACGAGCTTTGACTTTAATACTACTGTATCAGCCTTATCTACTAATATTGCATTTTGTAACCTTGCTAATGTATCAGCTAAAATATCCATTTTATCTTATTAATATATAAATTACCAACTTGATTTTATAACACCTGGGATATCTCCCTGATGTGCAAGTTTTCTAAAACAAATTCTACACATATCAAACTCTCTCATGTAACCTCTTCTCCTACCACAGATTCTACACCTGTTATAAGGTCTTGAAGCAAATTTAGAGAATTTCTTTAACTTTTTCGCTTGTAATTCTTTTGAACTAGTTGACATTCTTTGCAAATGGGAATCCAAACTTATCTAAAAACAACTTCGTATATTCATCTTTTGGTGATCTAAAATTCATAACAACCTGTAAACCTCTAATCTTCTGAACCTTATTAGTATCAATTTCAGGAAAAATAGTATGCTCTTTAATACCAAAGGAATAATTACCATTACCATCGAATGATTTCGTTGGCAAGCCTCTAAAGTCTTTTGTTCTTGGCAAAACGACATTTATAAGTTTATCAAAGAAATCCCACATCCTTTTACCCCTCAAGGTAACTGAAACACCGATTTCCATACCTGGTCGCAATTTAAAGCTAGATACAGCGACACGAGCCTTATTGATTACTGGTTTCTGCCCTGTAATTGTCGCTAATACTTCCTCTACTTCTTTAATTGCTTGTCCATTGGTTACTGCTTCACCAACACCTGAGTTAACTGTGATTTTCTTCAAAACAGGAACTTGCATAAAATTATCAAGTTTTAACTCTATCATCAGCTCTTTACTTATTCGGTTTTTATATTCTGTATATAATCTAGATTCCATATTTTTTTATTACTCTTTTTTAGTTTCTTTCTTAACTTTGTTTTTTACAACTTTCTTAACTTTAGATTCCTTTTCTTCATTAGAACTCTTGGCTTTATGTGCCTTTGCTTCTTTCACCTCTATATTATCAAGGATCATACCACACTTTTTACAAAATCTTACTCTCTTACCATTTTCCATCTTAATACCTACTCGAGTTGGTTTACCACATCCTGGACATACCAACATAACTTTTGCTACTGGCATTGGTTTTACAACTGTAACGATCTCTGACTTCTTCTCTCTATTATCACCCTTAACATGCTTTTTAAATTCATTAAGTCCATCAACAACAACTTTGTCTAACTTCGCAAATACAGAGATTACTTTACCCTGCTTACCAGCATCTTTACCATATAAAACTTTTACTGTATCACCTTTTTTAATATTCATTATAGTACCTCCGGTGCTAATGAAATAATTTTATCATAACCCTTCTCTTTCAACTCTCTTGCAACTGGTCCAAATATTCTTGTACCAATTGGAGTCTTCTTTGTTGGTTCAATAATTACCACAGCATTATCGTCAAATCTGATATATGATCCATCTTTACGCCTAATCTCTTTTGCTGTCCTAACTATTACTGCTTTTGTAACCTCATGTGCTCGAACTGTACCTTTTGGTAAAGCATCATTAACTGCTATTGTAACAATCTCACCAACTGTAGCCCATCTTCTATGAGATGAACCAGGGATACCGATTATTTTAGCGGTCTTTGCACCTGTATTATCAGCAACTTTTACTTGACTATATGGCTGTAGCATCTACTTTTTTAATAACAACCCAACTAACTAATTTAGAATAAGGCTTTGACTCAGCTATTAAAACCTTGTCTCCCTCATTTAACTCAATATCTGTATGAACTAAAAAGTTCCTAACTCTACGCAAAATCTTATGGTATCTAGGATGCCTAATTGATCTCTCAACGGAGACTTTAACTGTCTTTTGCATCTTTGTACTTACTACCGTACCTACTAATTGTTTTATGTTTTTTGTTTTTTCCATGTTTTCAAATAGTTAATAGTTTGAGAACAGCTTGTATTTTACCAAGTTCAGTCAAATAAATCAATCCCAAACGCTTATTAATTATATTGTCGATTTTGCAATGAACTTTGTTGCCAACGATAGCTTATTACTAGCAAGCCTAAGTGCCTCTTTAGATACATCTTCTGGTAAACCTGCAATCTCAAATAGTATTGTACCTGGTTTTACAACAGCTACATAACCTTCAACATCTCCTTTACCACCAAGCATTTTCGAGTTATTTGGTTTCTGAGTATATGGCTTTGAAGGAAAAATTTTGATCCAAACTTTACCTTTTCTTTTTGTGTATCCTGCGATAGCTCTACGAGCTGCCTCAATCTCTCTAGCATTTACCCAACCACATTCCAAAGCTTTTATACCATACTCTCCATAAGAGATCTGGTTATTAGCAGTTGCCAATCCCTTCATCTTGCCTCTAAACTCTTTTCTATGTTTTTGTTGTTTTGGTTGTAACATATTCGTAACTAAATATTATCTAATTATTTTGATTCTTTTTTCTTGTAATAAATCCAAACTTTTATACCGAAAATACCAAGTTCTCTTGTAGACGCTCTTTCCTCTGCATAGTCTAAATCTGCTTTGATTGTTTGCAATGGAACTTGCCCAACAGAAATTTTTACAACTCTTGCTTGACTTGCACCATTGATACGACCAGAGACCCAGATTTTAACACCATCTGCTCCAGCAGCAACGGCCTTAGTCTTTGCATTCTCCATGGCTGGTTTCAATGGCAATCTATGCTCCAAAGCATCTGCAATTGATCTTGCTAATATTCTTGCTGATAAATCAGCTTTCTTAACTTCATTAATATTAATATTTGCCTGTAACTTTGTCATTTTTGAAATATCTTTTTTCATGAGATCCATAGCTGAACCACCTCTACCTATAGCAACACCTGGTCTTGCAACATATACTGTTACATCGATAGTATTTTCACCTCTACGGATAACAATATTATCTAAGCCAGCCAGATTTAATTTATCCTTAATATATTTTTTGACTTGCAAATCTTGATGCAGAGCCTCAATATAATCTTGACCCTTATTAAACCACAATGAATTCCAAGTTTTACTTACGCCCAATCTTAATGCATGAGCGCTCATTTTGTTACCCATATTACTTTTCAGACAAAATCAAATTTATATGTGACCTTCTTTTGATCAATCGAGCTACTCTACTTCTCGAAGCAAATCGTACACCTCTTCTGGATGGAGCTTCATCAACTGAAATACTTGATACAACAAGTTCTTTAGCTGGGATACCCTTTAAGGAGTTTGCATTTGCTACTGCTGATTCCAATACTTTCAAAACCATATCAGATCCCTTTTTATTCAAAAATTTTAGCTCATCGATAGCAGTCTGAGCATTTTTATTTCTAATCAGGTTTGCTACCAATCTCAATTTCAAAGGAGACATCATCAAATTTCTTGAATATGCTTTAAATTGTAATTTGTTATTTTCTGTATTCATACTTTTAACTATTATTCGACTCTACCAGAGCCACCATAAACTTTAGATATTTTACCTTTTTTAGCATGTCCTAAAAATGTTCTAGTTTTCGCAAATTCACCAAGCCTATTTCCAATCATTGATTCTATAACTAATACATTTTCAAATTTCTTTCCGTTGTGAACTGCAAATGTTAATCCGACCATATCTGGTACAATAACTGAATCTCGAGCCCAAGTCTTGATTACGGTTCTTGAACCAGTTTCCAAAGCTTTAGCAACTTTCTTCATTAACTTTTCATCTGTGTATACACCTTTTTTAATAGATCTTGACATCTGTATTTACAATCTTATATTTAAATTATGCCTTATCAGGCCTTGTACGAACTTTTCTACGGCTAACAATATATTTTTGAGTTCTCTTATTTTTTCGTGTTTTTGTACCAACTCTATGTCCCCAAATATCTTTAGCTCTACCGATAACACCTTTACCTTCACCACCACCATGTGGATGTTGTACTGCATGCATAGCCATACCTCTTACAGTTGGTCTCCAACCTAAATTTCTTCTACGTCCCGCTTTACCCATCTTAACATTTACCCACTCTTCATTACCGATCTGACCAATTGTAGCCATACACTCACCATTAATTAACCTGATTTCTCCTGATGGCATTTTAACCTGTACATATTTTCCACTTGGATCAAAACCTTGGACCAAAACCGAATTACCAGCTGATCTTGCAATTGCTGCTCCATTTCCAGGTACTATCTCAACCGAGCTTACCAATGTGCCTGATGGAATATTTTTGATCTTCATAGCGTTACCAAGTAAGACATCAGTCTGTTCATCCGAAACAACTACATCACCAACCTTTAATCCTTTAAGTGCATTAATAAGCCTTTTATCTCCGTCTACATAAGTCAAAAGAGCCAAATTCGCTGTTCTGTTAGGATCATAATGAATTGCCGTAACAGTAGCTTTAACTCCAAATTTATTTCTCTTATAATCAACAATTCTTACTCTTCTCTTAAAACCACCACCTCTATGCCTTACCGTAACTTTTCCTTGATCGTTTCGACCAGATTTTTTCTTTTTAGCTACAGTTAATAGCCTTGGTGCTTTTTCTTTTGAAAGATCTGAACTTCTAAGAAGTTTTGTTGCTCTCAATGTTGATGTTTTTGGTTTATAATTCTTAATAGCCACTTTAGTATTTTTCTTTATATCTTAACAAAATCTTTAATTGAATCACCTTTTTTAAGCGTTACAATAGCTTTTTTAGTATCAACTTTACGAGTTTTACTATTAGTCTTGTAGTTTCTTGACATTTTACCTGGTCTGTTTACTGTATTAACTTTCACTACTTTTACTTTATATTTATCCTCAACAGCTTTTGCTATTTGGATCTTTTCTGTGTCCATAGGTACATAAAAAGAATATTTAGCTTGAGAATCTGCACTTGAGAAAGACTTCTCAGAAACGACTCTATCCAAACTAATTTCAATTTTGTTTTCTATCTTTTTTTCAGCCATATCTACTTACTTAATATTTCTTCTATCTTATTTACAGCATTTTTATCAACAAAAATCTGTTTTGATCTTGTTATATCATACACATTGATTGAAGATGGTCTGGAAATATTTACATCTTCTACATTTCTAAGACCAAGTACCACCTCTTTTTTATCAGATATCAATGTTAATGAACCCTTATTTTTAAGTGCAAGTAATTCTGTCCTTGCTTTTTTAGTTGTATCTGATCCATCAAAATCTACAAAAAATAGTTTATCAGTTTTAAGCATACGAGCAATTGCAGACCTCATAGCTTTTCTATTCATTTTTTTATTAATTTTGCGAGACCAATTAGTATCAGTTGAAGGTCCGAAAGTTACACCACCTTTATACCACAACGGTGAACGAATTGAACCTTGTCTTGCACGACCTGTACCCTTTTGAGCCCAAGGTTTGCGACCACCACCATCAACCTCTGCTCTTGTCTTAGCATTAGCTTTACTCTGTCGTTGATTGCTCAAATAAACCAAAACTGCTTGAGAAATCAAATCCTCAGAGTATGTTTCTGCCCAAACTTTATCATTTAACTCAATTTCTGTTTTACTGTTTAATATTGTCGCTTTCATACTATTTCTTTATTACAACCAAATCACCATTGTTACCAGGGATTGGACCCTTTAACAAAATATAATTATCAACAATTTTTACGATTTTCTTATTCTTTAATGTAACTGAATTTCCACCCTTACGACCAGCCATCCTATGACCCTTAATAATCCTACCAGGATCAGTACCTGCACCAACCGAACCACCTGAACGATGCCTATCAGATTGACCATGTGTTTTTGGACCACCATGGAAACCCCATCTTTTAACAACACCAGCAAAACCTTTTCCCTTTGCTGTTGCATTAATGTTTACAGTCTTTTCATCTTCAAACATCGATGCGACAACATCATCACCAATCTTCAATTCACCTTCAATTTCTGAAAACATAGAGCGATGCATAGGTACATATCCAAGATCTTTATACTTACCTTGCAATGCAGTATTTGCACGTTTTTTACCGACTCCGAGCTCAACACCGTCCGATGTAATGTTGCAAACTTTACAACCTGTAACATCGACTACAGTAACAGGGACAGATAAATCTCCATCATATACTCTTGTCATTCCTTTTTTTATACCTAATATTGCTTTCATACTTTTAACTACTTGATTTGAATATCAACTCCAGCTGGGACTTGCAAATGTTGCAAAGACTCAATTGTTTTTGGAGTTGGATCAACTATATCAACTATTCTTTTATGTACTTTCATTTCAAAATGTTCAAACGCACCTTTGTAAATAAAAGGAGAGCGTTTAATTGCATACCGTTTACACTCAGTTGGAAAAGGGATTGGACCAGCAACTTTAGCGCCAGTACCAACGGCAGTTTCCATAATACTCTTAGCAGAACTGTCGAGAACTGCTGAATCGTATCCTTGTAATTTTACCCTAATTCTTAAACCTTGTTTTGCTGCCATATTTAATAAAGAGCTAAATTAATACTCATCCGCCAGATCACTCTAGCGGATGAGATTGTTACATATTTATTTAATAATCTTAGTTACAACTCCATTACCTACTGTCTGACCACCCTCTCGGATAGCAAACCTCATACCCTCTTCAATAACAACTGGGGCAATGAGAGTAACTGAGATCTCAACATTATCACCAGGCATAACCATTTCAGTACCCTCTGGTAATTTAACTTCACCAGTGACATCTGCGGTTCTAACATAGAACTGTGGTTTGTATCCTGACATAAATGGTTTGTGACGACCACCCTCTTCTTTATGTAATGCATAAACCTGCGCTGTGAACTCTGTGTGACATGTTACTGTACCAACTTTAGAAATTACTTGTCCTCTTTCAACATCTATTCTCTTAAGACCTCTTAACAAGAGACCAACATTGTCTCCAGCTTGACCCTCGTTCAATGATTTATTGAACATCTCAACACCTGTAACTGCTGTTTTCTGATCTGCTCTACCCATACCTAATACATCAACCTCATCGTTTAGTTTTACAACACCTCTTTCAATTCTACCAGTTACAACTGTTCCTCGTCCTTCAATTGAGAAGACATCTTCAATTGGCATCAAGAATGGCTTGTCTAAATCTCTTGGTGGAATTGGGATATACTCATCAACAGCTTTCATCAATTCTTTAACAGCATTGATACCTTCCTCAGCATTCTCTTGTGCTTTAAGTGCACTACCAACAATGATTGGACAATTCTTATCATAACCGTTCTTCTCTAATGCATCTTGAATATCAGATTTAATGATCTCCATGATTTCTGGATCAGAATCAACAAAAGTATTAATGAAAACAACAATCTTTGGAACGCCAACCTGTTTTGCAAGTAAGATATGCTCCTTTGTCTGAGGCATAGCACCGTCAGTATTAGAAACTACCAAAATAGCACCATCCATCTGAGCTGCACCAGTAATCATGTTCTTGATATAGTCTCGGTGTCCTGGGCAATCTACTAATGCATAGTGTCGAGAATCTGTTTCAAACTCAACATGTGCAACTGAGATTGTGATACTCTTTGCTCTCGAAACAGGATCTTTATCTAATCTATCTTGAGTTTTCTCATAATCTTTACCGAATGCTCTCAAAATACCTCTAACTAATGTAGTCTTACCATGATCAACATGTCCGATTGTACCAATATTGACATGTGGCTTTGTTCTTTCAAATTGTGCCATATTTATTATTGTATAAATTTATTTACATAAAAACTTCTAACTGAAGTCCCGAGTATATTACCAGAAACTTCCACTCTTTTCAAGAGCTAAATTAACTTTTTTTTGCAATTTCTTCAACTATGTTCCTTGGAACCTCAGAATAGTGTGAAAACTCCATATTTACAGTACCTCTTCCACTAGTCAAGGATCTAATCTGAGTTGTATATCCGAATAATTCTGACAAAGGTACCTTTGCAGAAACTACAAATAAGTTATTTTTTGTCTCCTGTTTTTGAATAATACCTCTCTTACTACTCAAAGAACCGGTAATTTCTCCGACAAATTGCTCAGGAGTAGTAACTTCAACTGACATGACTGGCTCCATTATTACTGGAGATGCGTTTCTACAGCCTTCTTTAAAAGCCATAGATCCCGCAACCTTAAATGCCGCATCAGAAGAGTCAACTTCATGATATGAACCATCGTAGACTGCAACTTTTATGTCAACAACTGGGTATCCTGCTAATACACCAGCACTCATAGCTTCTTTAACACCTTTTTCAATTGAAGGGATAAACTCCTTTGGAACAGTACCACCCTTAACTTCATTTACAAACTCAAAACCTTTACCAGGATTTGGTTCCAACCTAAGCCAGCAGTGTCCATACTGACCCTTACCACCTGACTGCTTAACATATCGTCCCTCTTCTTCACGTACTCCCTTGATTGTCTCTCGGTAAGCTACCATTGGTCGACCAACATTTGCTTGAACATTAAACTCTCTCTTTAGTCTGTCAACCATAATATCTAAGTGTAATTCACCCATCCCCCAGATAATAGTCTGACCGGTTTCAGTATTCGAAGTAACTTTAAATGTAGGATCTTCTTTAATAAGCCTTGCCAAAGCCAAACCCATCTTTTCTTGGTCTGCCTTTGTAGCTGGTTCGATTGCCTCTGATACAACTGGTTCAGCGAAAGTAATCTTTTCAAGAATAATTTGATTTGCCTCATCACATAATGTATCTCCCGTTGTTGAATCTTTAAGTCCGACTATAGCACCGATATCACCAGCTCTTAGCTCACTTACTTCTTCTCGCTGATCAGCATGCATAAGTACAAGACGACTAATCCTCTCTTTTATCTTTTGGGTAGAGTTATAAACATATGATCCAGACTCAACCTTACCTGAATAAATTCGGAAATATGATAGATTACCAATATGTGGGTCATTAACTAACTTGAAAACCAATGATGAGAATGGCTCTGTATCACTTGGCTTTCGAATTATCTCTTCGTCTGTTTTAACATCGTGCCCCTTAATATCACCGACATCCACCGGAGAAGGCAAGAACATTGTTATAAAGTCTAGTAATCTACGAGCAACTGGGGATCTAGAGTCACCACCTGAACATGGGAACAGATTTGCTGACAATGTACCCTTGCGGATTGCACCTATCAACTCCTCTTTAGTAATTTCCTCACCTCCGAGATATTTCTCCATGAGAACATCATCTTGTTCAACTGCCCTTTCGACAAGCTCACTACGATACTTATTTGCCATCTCGACCATATCAGCTGGAATTTCTTCTATCGTGAGTTCTTTATCTTCAATACTATTATAAGTATAAGCCTTCATTTCGATCAGATCTACGATACCTCTCAAGGAAGTCTCTCTACCGATAGGTAATGTCAAAGCAACTGCCTTTGGAGAGAGTCTATCTTTAATTGTAGACAGGGTCATAAGGAAATCTCCACCGACAAGATTGAGTTTATTAGCGAAACAAATTCGTGGAACGCCATATTTATTTGCTTGCCTCCAAACTGTCTCAGATTGTGGCTCAACACCCATCTTACCATCGAAAAGTACTACTGCACCATCAAGAACTCTTAATGAACGCTCTACTTCAGCTGTAAAGTCAACATGTCCCGGAGTGTCAATGATGTTAATACGATATTTCTTACCATTGATATCCCAGAAGCAAGTAACTGCTGCAGACATGATAGTAATACCTCTTTCACGCTCTTGAGCCATAAAGTCTGTTGTTGCTTCACCATCGTGTACCTCACCGATTTTATGCTTCTGACCAGTAAAATATAAAAGCCTTTCTGTAGTAGTAGTTTTACCAGCATCGATATGAGCTATGATACCAATATTTCGGATTTGATCCATTGGCATTTTAACATTATAAGTTGATGACGCGATGTCCATATTTAATAATTAAAAATATTAATTAGATTTGCTAATAAGCTCGAAGCATATTAGTCACACAAATTGAAAACTATATTCAAGGAAAACAAAAAAGTCTTCGCAAGTGGTATTATATCAGACAATTAATTAATAGCCAAGAGCTTGTTTGCATTATCTGTAACCTCTCCCTGAAGATCAAATTCTATTGCATCTTCAAGATAGGTTGTAGCCGTCTGTGTATCACCCTTAGCTAAATAATATTTACCATAATAATATTGAACCCAAGGTTTAGGCCCATCGAGCGAAGCATAACTTTCTAACAAAGACTGTGCAAGATCAATGTTATTTATCCCGAATGCATATTCGAGATAATAATTGTAATATTGAGATTTTTCTTCATCCGTCATTGATGTCTGAACAGTTAAACCATCTAGATTATCTTTTAACTTCTGATAATTCTTATCCTTAAGATACTGCTTGCAATAAGACAGCTTTAGCCAGACACTATCACCTGTTTGCGCAATACTATCAAGTACACTTATCGCCTTTGTTCCTTGATTGGCAGTATAGAGCGCATCAAACAATTCTTTCCTGTAGCTTAATTTCAAGTCTTCAGATGCTAAAGAAATTGCCTTTTCATAATTTTGAATTGCACTTTCAGTTTGATCACTCATATAATATGCTCTTGCCAAATGTAAATATAATTCGTCAGAACTTGGATTGAGAGATGTTGCTTCATTAAGTACATCGATAGCCTTGTTGTAATCACCATAATCTAAATAGGCCTTACCTAGAAAAAATAACCCGTCCCAGTATTCACCCATACTGTCGCGGAGAGGTTGTAAAATATCAACTGCAAGCTTTGGATATCCAGCGTTTATATATACTCCCGAAATTGCAGTAGAAACAAAAAGATTATCTTCTTGATAATTCTTTACCCTATCAAGTGTCTGTGTTAAGTTATTGTATTGAGTTTGTAACTTTGAAACATCGGTTGAATCAACAGTAACAGAGGAAATTGCCTCAGCAATATCTGAAAGATTAATTCCCTTTGTATAGGAATCGAGAAGCCTTGCCTCAAACCAAATATTTTTATCCGTAGTTGAGACATCAAGGTAATCCTTTGCCTTCTGAGTATCTCCTTGCAACATATAGCTTCTAGCTAACAATATCTTAGCATCATCGTTCTCACTATTGTTTTTCAATGATTTACTGGCAAGATTGATAGTTTGTTCATTAGATCCCTGCGAAAAGTAGCTTTTTGATATATCCGCATACATCTGCGAACTCTCAGTATTTAGTCCCTTATTCGAAGCGATATCAGCAATCTCTTCGGCTTTCTGTAAAAGGTTTTTATCAATCAAGATTTTCACTATACCCAAATATGCTTCTGGTCTATCAGATATCTGAGATGTTGCATCTAAATATAGCTTTAAAGAATCCGCATATTGTTTTGCATCATATTGTGACTGAGCTGACGAGATCAGAGTGTCATATTTTTCGACAGTTTGCTCGCTTTTTGTGCACCCTGATAATAATGCGGAAGATAAAGTCACTATCACTATCGCCATTATTGACATTATTACTGTTTTTATTTTTGCCATATTTTTATTGTAGCATATTTTATATGTTTTTTTGCAAATTACTCACAGGGAACAATTTTCTTACAATGGTAAGTTTTTCGCAACCTAGAGTACCTGAAATATTTCAACTATTTATTTATTCTATAATATATTGTAATTCACTAAGAAATAGTCTGATCCTAAATTTAGGATTGAATAAACATTGTACTGTTGTTTGTTAATTTCATGCACATATTTTTTCAATAATACTTATAGTTAGTACAAAAGTATTTACTTAATCACATATAGATGATACCGTAATAGAGAATAAAAATATATAAATTTAGAATAATTAGACATGGGATTAAAATTAGAAGATCACGTATTTAGAATTCTGCAAAACCAAAAGAAATTAGGTGAGTATCTAGGTGAACATCAATGGAGTTTTAACATGGACAAAGGTTTATTAACTTTCTTTGATAAACAAGGTAAGGTACTTATTGAGTTTCCCGTTCAGATTATTGGCACTGAAGGATATAAAGCAAATACTTGGTTATGGTCATGGGCAAATACTAAAAGCAACATACCTGACAACTTATTAGTTGCGGCGAATACAATAAAAGAAGCTGGAACGAAGGAAAATCTTGATCAATTTACAAAAGCTGAATTGCCCCTCGAACCCAATCTCGGTGTTAATCTATCGATTATATCTGCTGGATATCTTGGACATTTTGCATATTTTCCGTGTAAATATGAAGGCGGATGCATGTATGTAACTATTGAAAAACCGCCAGTAAGTATTAATAATGTAACTGACTTTCAGACTGTTTTCTCAACATTACGCATGGGAATGTCATCATTTAAAATGAATCAAAAACAAGCCGTTATGGCCTACCTTGGGGATAAATTTACAATTTTAGAACCAAATAAATTTAAGTGGGATCTTGATACTGGCTCTGTAGAAATCCAATTTGAAGAGAATAACTCAATTAAGGAGTTTAAGGCGTCACCCAAAAAGTAATTGAACAAGAAATTAGAATTTGATCCCTGAAAATCAGTCTAACTCATTTTTCACAATTCCTTTATTTATATCAAAAAATGATCCATACTAGTCAAATCGACAAAAACACAATAAATATCTATTTAAGACACTATACCGATAAAAGATACTTAATAACTATTATCGCCTTGATAATAGTAGACATATTATTAGTCCTATTCGATATTTACCTCATAAACAAATATCCAATTACTCAAATTCATGCCTCCCAGTTTGGGAACATAAGTATTATAGCAATATACATACTCATATCGATTACTTTGTTTTATGTTACTTACCTTGTCTTTCGAGAAAAAAAACGGGAAAAAAATGCCCCAATATTTTTTGTTCACACGGATAGAAAGACGATAGAAATACCCTCAGAGAAAAAAGAGATATCACTGAAAGAAATAAAAGATATTTCTCTAATAAAGCAAGAAAAGGTCTCTTTGTATACTGGCGCTCCTCCTGAAACATATACACTTGTGTTTAATTTACAAGATCAAGACATTATTTCTTATATTCTTTTTTATTATCAGGATGGTAAGCGGGCAAGAGACTTGATTCTTTCTTATGTATAAAAACTGCCTTACTCATAATTTCCGATGATAATTCTAAATATCTTTTCAATACTCGAAAACATTTTAATATCAAGAAAATATTAGCAACTAATATCAACCTGATACATTAATTTCTGAAAATATGATATAATAGAGTCTTAAGGTTGACAGAACAAGAGAAAAAATGCTGATATTAATATTATGTTTGATTAGCAGCAGAAATAGCTAATTGACATAGGAAGCAATGTCTGTCAAAATCAGGGTTGACTATTGGAACCGGACCGAAAAATACTTGTAAAAACATAGCCAATAGGTTTAATTATGTAAACAAAGCGTAATGAATAGTTTGCTCAGAAAGAGCGAAAAGGCGACAAGCCGTATTGATCTACTCTATGTTGTAGGTCTTGTTATTGTATTAGCAGTATTACTCATCGTTATGATCTTGAGATCTATTGATGATGATATTAAGGTTTACGCATCGGATAATGAAAAAAATTCCTCTGATACGCAATCTGCTTTAAATGATGATGAAAATTCCCCGACAAACGTAAACGTTTACGGCCAAATATATACAGAATATTTTAACGAGGAGCTTGTAACTCCATTCAATAGTTCATCAATTAGAGTGAACAAAAACCGGTTAGAAAATATTAACTCTGCACCTCGTATTGTTACTGTCAAAACAAAAGACTCTGAACAAAAGTTACTGACATACGGCAAGACGGTCGGTGAGATACTCTCAGACACAGATATCAACACTGAAGGCACTCGGATTATCCCCCCAGCAGACGAGATATTGAAGTATCCACACGAGATAGAAATCCGACAATACCAGGAGATACTTGAAACTACTACTAGACCAGTACAATATGAATCATTTATGATTGATATTAATGAAGTAGATGGTGTTCCCCATAGCAAGCAATATGGTACAAATGGCGAAGCAACGATAATTACCAAAAAGATATACGAAGATGGCGTATTAACTGGTACTCAAGAAGTAAGTAACATTGTTACGACAGAACCAATACCAGAAATTACTTATATCTGCGAGAAACGTACAATGTGGGCAACATGTTACGACAAATCTTCTGTAAGACCTGGAGCAAGAACATACACAGGACATGAACTTGCGAAGGGCGTTGTAGCAGTTGATCCAAACTCTATACCTTTATATACAAATCTATACATTCCTGGCTACGGTTATGCTCAAGCTCTTGATATCGGTGGTGGTATAAAAGGTGAAAAAATAGATCTTGGTTATGATTATGGTTGTACTTCTCAATGGAGGACAGGATATACAGAAGTATATGTTCTATGCGATTAATTTCCGCTTTTTTTGAGATTTTTTCATCTATCCTTTGCATCAATTTGTGTCTGTGTAATAAATTCGATAGAAATAGATTTCGTTTTTTCCGTTTATTAATTCTGCTTGATTATAGTGGTAAATAATCATATACTATTGTTTCAGATTTAATTTTGCTATGATAAATCAGATGACTTACATTAAAGGATTCACAAAACCGGTATTGCATTATCATAACCCAGTATTTTATGTACCTGCTGGTGACGATACTCCCAACAAAATTAATATGATAGTTGAAATACCAAAAGGTTCTTTCAATAAGTATGAATACAATCCTTTGACAGGGTTTCTCAAGCTTGACAGAGTTTTGTATGAGCAATTACCTTATCCGATAGAATATGGTTTGATCCCTCAGACCTGGAATAGCGAAGATAACGATATGCTTGATATTGCATGTCTTGTCACTTACCCTACTACACCTGGCTGCATTATTTCAGTAAGACCTATTGGTGCCTTGATGATGAATGATAGCGGTGAAAAAGATACGAAAATACTCGCTGTGCCAGATAATGATATTAGATTTAGCCGGATTGACGATATTAAAGATCTCGACCAGCATAAAGTTGATGAGATAGCATTCTTTTTCCAGCATTACAAAGAACTGCAGTTTAAGTATGGTGTTTACAACGGCAAAACACCCAGAGTTATTGCGAAAGAATGGTGTAACGCAAAAGATGCTAAAAAAATTATTTCAAGATCTGTATTAGAATTCCAAGAGAAATTTCCTGAAGAATTTAAACAGATTTCTGAGGAATCATAGAAAAAAACATTAATAAAACTTCCGCTGGATACTTTGCTATTTGTTAGAAAACTAGTTTATTGCTATTTTGTCTGAGCCATTTTCGACGTTCTTTACAGTCAGGCAAATAATGAGTAACTAATTGCCAAAATAATCTCGAATGATTCATATGCCTGACATGGCAAAGCTCATGTATAATCACATAATCGATAATCCCTGCAGGTGCCATAATCAACTTCCAATTCAAGCTAATCGTACCATTACTACTGCATGATCCCCAACGAGTATGTGCTGAAGATAAACGCATTTTCTCGTAAGGAATATTTGTATATTTGCTAAGTTCTTTTAATCGTTTAGCAAGATAATTTCGCGCCAGATATCGATATAATTTTTGAAGTTGAGTTTTGTTGTTTGCGATAAAAACACCCCTATTTTCTGGAGACAGTTTTGCCGTAATACGTCGATCATTTTTAACATTTTCATCAAATCTGAGAGGATATTGACTTCCTAAATAATAAAAAAGCTCGCCATCAATATATTTATGCTCACGGTATTCGGGGATTTGTGAAAGTTTTTTTTGAATCCACGAAGATTTGCTTTTCACCCAACGAATAATAGTACCGTCATCAGTCAAAAATGGCGCTCTTACTTCGAGTTTACCATGGTCAATCAACAACGAGATGGACCTTCTGCCCAATTTTTTAACAACTTTTATGGGCTTCGCAATACCTTCTATTTCAATTTCTTTAATTCTTGGTGACATATTTCCCCGTATTATATTACATTTTCTCTGTTATTTCATTTTTCTAAGGTATGCCACCAACCAAATTGCGTTCCAATTAACACTATCCATGACTACCCTATCAATTATTGATTAACAACCTTCAGCACGAGCATTAGGACACACAATTGTGAATCGGGTAATCTTTATTGTACAGTGCATGGATTGTAATGGTGACGGATAATCTTGAAAATCAGAGCATGGTTATATAAGAAATTCTCACATATTATCTCTATGAATTCCATGAATAAAAGTCACATAGATCCTGAGGTATTTCTCCTAAAAATCTTGAAGGGATACGCCCAAATGGATCTCCTGCTCCTGTCATACGATTTTCAGCAAGAGTCATATACAATTTATCTTTTGCGCGTGTTATTGCAACATAACACAAACGACGCTCCTCCTCCAATTCAGTTGTTTCGGTAAACGAACGAGAGTGAGGCAGTAAACCCTCCTCCATACCCGAAATAAAGACCACAGGAAACTCCAAGCCCTTTGATGCATGTATAGTCATAAGTATTAGTCGGTTAGATTCATCCCCTAGCGCATCATTTTTGTTCTGTTCACTTTCGATCAAAGCAACGCCTTCAAGGAAGGCTTGTAAAGACTGATCATCTTTTTGGTAAGATGTAGCGACATTTATTAACTCCTCGACATTCTGTTTTTTAGATTCACCTACCTCGGTACCATCTTCGAGATACTCGTTATACTTTATCTGATCTACAATATTCTTTAATACTTTACTTGCTTGCAACTCTTTATTATTGAAATATGCATAACCAAATACTGAAATCACTTTACTAAAGTTCTCTAATTCCGGAAGTTTGTTTTCTATTTTGCTTATCAATTCTGGAGTATATCCTTCTAGTTTAAGATCTGAATTTTTTAGCCAATGAGCGACAATAATCAATTCACCAAGTGTACAACCTACTTCTTTAGCGCAAGCTACTAATGTTGATACAGATTTCGCACCCATTTTACGTGTCGGCACATTTATAACTCTGAGAATACTTAGTGTATCTTTAGGATTGTTAATAAATCTTGCATAACAAAGTAAATCCTTGATCTCCTTACGATCGTAGAATTTGAATCCTCCTACTAATTTATATGGTACACTCCTCTTAAGTAAAGCTTCTTCTATAGCACGGGATTGATAGTTAGTTCTATACAAAACTGCTATGTCTCTAAGCTTTCTCCCATTATCAACTAATTCTTCAATTTCATCTGCGATAAATTCAGCTTCAGTATGTTCATTCTCCGCCTGATACACAGTAATTTTGTCTCCCTCTTCTCGAGCTGTCCACAATGTTTTTTCTACACGCTCAAAATTTTGCTGGATGACAGAAACTGCAGCATGGATAACTGTAGATGTCGAACGATAATTCTGTTCAAGTTTTACGACTTTAGCATCTGGAAAATCATTTTGGAAATAGATAATATTCTTTACATCAGCGCCACGCCATTTATATATGCCCTGATCATCATCGCCGACAACACATAAGTTTCTTTCTGAACCTGCAAGCATCTTGATAAGCTCGTACTGCACTTTGTTTGTATCCTGATACTCATCGACAAGGATGTATTTAAATAGATCAACATATTTTTGTAACCTATCCGCATTCTCCTTAAATACTTTGACTGTATAATATAATAGATCACCAAAATCCACTGAGTTCATCTGGGAAAGGCGCTTTTGATACAACTCATATACTTCTCCAGCGACATCTTCATAAAAGCCATTGTAATATAATGAATAGTTCTCTGGTGAGACCATAGCATTTTTAGCCTCTTCAATATAATGACCAATCGAAGAAGGTCGAAATTTCTTTGGATCGTAACCTAACTCAACAAGAATCTCTTTTATTAAACCTTCTGCATCATCTGCATCAATAATATTATAATTATTCTCTAAACCTACTAGTTTCCCTTCTTTACGAAGTATCAATGCACAGATGGAGTGGAAAGTCCCAATAATAGGACCCTTTTCTGCAACTATACCGACCTTGGCGAGTATCTCTTCAACTCTGGATTTCATTTCTTCTGAAGCCTTTTTTGTAAAAGTGACAGCAAGTATATTGTACGGTTTGATATCTTTTAACGCTATCAGGTAGGCTATACGATTTGTAATAACACGCGTTTTACCCGAGCCAGCTCCCGCAAAAATAAGCAGAGGCCCATCAGTATGCATGACAGCTTCCTTCTGCTGAGGATTTAATTTATCGAATATTATTTCTTGGATATATTTTTGATCTGACACAGGAAGTATTATATCTTTTCGGCATACTTGCTGCCAACCCACCCGACCTCATTATTTCCGAATTTGATCTTATACCAACCGCTATCACTCGCTTCAAGAAACTCATAATATGCCCCTACATCAACATATCCGATAACTGCACATTCTACATATCCACAATTTCTTACAGACAAAACTGAGCTACCTGTTGGCAGTATTTTAACTACTGGTTTATCTCCTTTGGTTGTCTTAAATCTAATCTCAAGAGAGCTATTACTAATTTCTTGATTCGGTTCACTGATAACCTTAAATGATTCAACTGATTCCTCAACTGGCCCAAGACCTGATTGCATTTCAAAACTCATACTCACCTCTTCTCCAGGTAAAATAGTTTTATCTGTTATGCTCGTAGGCTTCGAGAAGGTATCCCAGACACCATTGACTGCAAACTGGCTACTTTTACCATTACTTGTTGTTACATAAATATAATCTTGATCTGTAAACCATGGAAAATCATTTTTGTTTACCAACTTGAAGGATACTTTTATTTTTTCTCCAGCTTTTACTTCTTTGTCATAGACAAGTTCTTTAATCTCTGCGACATAGTTTGCTTCTGATTTAGTGCTATAAAATGCAGTCGTAGCAAGTACGCGTGTAATATTAGAAGCAAAATTATCATTGATAATCAAAGTAGAAATTTTACCTATATATGGACCATCAAGCTTTTGCTCGTCAACAGGTTGCTTAATATAATTTAACTGTGCAACTTGTACATTGTTGCTTGAGATACCAAATGTCTTAGAAACATTTGAGATTAATCCACTCATTGATCCAGAAGCTTCATATGTAATATCCGTACCGTTGGATAGATATCCTATTAATACAACTCCTTGTGGAACCGTTAATTCTGGTACAGCTCCTGCCCATCCTCCTCGTCCTTGATAGATTTTACCGTTGCGATCAACTAAATAATTGAAAGGTATATCAGCAAATCCCTGACGAGTTATCGAATAGTAATATAATGCATCAACCCATTTTGATGAGTCTGACGCTAAATCTTCAGACTTTGTTTGCACTCGACTGATAATAATTTTAGTCGGTTGTAAATATTGTATCGTAGAAGAATTAGCAAGCGATACATCCAACTCCTGTTCTTCACGTGTAATAATATTCAACCCATTGATTTCGCTTGCTTTGACTTCAGACAAATCTTGTACAGAAATTAGCAAAATGCTTAATATACTAATACCGGCAGTGATTAATAGTTGAGATACGATATTTTTATTATGTTTAGTTTGAGCAGTATGCATAATTAATTCTATATTTTATCGATAAATAAATCAACTTCTTCACAAATCAACATTATTGATTTGTTTGCGTATAAGAACATTTTATTGGAGCATTAAATGGGAGTTGGAATACGATAAGTGTTAGTCACAAATAACCCTAGTATTTAGCTATAAATGTATAATTTCGAGAATATAATTCCAGTAAATTAATAAGAAAAGCATCAGAAACCAAATGAAACCTGAGATGAGCAAAGCCTTATCTTGCCACCAAAGGTCTTCGGGTCGTTCGGCGATGTTACCTTTAAAAACATTAACAAGATATCTAGTCAAGGAATAAAAGGCTACTGGGATTGTAAGTAAAAGCCAGTTGGAGTTTCTGATAAGTGGTGGTAATACTTGCACAATCCTGTAATCAATTACAGAAATAGCAAAACTGTAACAAAAAAGCACATACGACATAAATGTAACTGCAAATAGTCCTGCGACAATAACATTAAGTGAAACTCCGCTATACACACTCAATGCTGGACGATATTCGATAGCATTGTCATAATTGATTTCTGAAATCTCAGCTCGTCTTTTACCAAAAGAGATTAACAAGGCTCCTCCAATTATCGTAACTGCAAGCATAGCGGATACAGATATTTCTATCACGACAGCTCCAGCAAATGCACGGAAGATAAAACCCAAGGCAATTATAATTGTATCGACTATGCCTACATTTTTTAACCAGACAGAATACAATACCATCATAACAGCATAGCCGATTTGGAAAGCAATGAAATATTCCGAATGTAACAAAATATAACCTACTACTAGCGACAAAATAAGTAGAATAAATGATGTTGCTAAAGCGAACGGCTTTGAAATGGTGCCCGATGCGATGGGACGATATTTTTTGACTGGGTGATGCTGATCGTTTTCACTATCAACAATATCATTGACTATGTAAATTGCTGATGTAAGCAAACATAGTGCGATAAATGCATATAGATTGCGTAAAAAAAAATCTTGATAGAATATTTTACCGCTCAAAAATAAAGGTAAGAATACTATGAGATTTTTGACCCATTGTTTTGGTCTCAATAGCAGAAATAACTTGTATGCTTTGTAGTAAAATGGCTTTTTAGTCAATGGAATTACTTTTTTTACTGCTTTTATTTTGACTTGGTTGTTTGGAGTTTCCGCTTTTTCTTTCATTACTACAATATACGAGATTTTCTAGAACAATTCAAACATTATTAGTCCGTTTACGGTGTACTCTTCTCCTTCATACTTTGAGTTTCCTGTGCATGTGCCTCGATATATTGGTACTAATGTTTTTTCTGTACTGCTTGTGTTGAGATAGTATCCTATCTCATAGCCGTTTAAATCACATACTGATGGGACTGGAACATCAATTGGAATTTGTTCATAAGAGTCCCCAATTACTGGAGTTTCTTGCTCGCCAATTTTATCATAAGTTTGAGTAACAAAAGTAATCTTATCTGACCCAGAAACAAGTATATCATCTATCATTTCTTTATCAACTTGAACCTGATAAAATGATCTATCTTGATTGTATGAAAAGATATGGAGAGAGAAAGAAACAACTTTATCGCCTTCCAACGACACAAAGTCTGAATAATCACTGGAAGACAGCATAAATAATTTCTTACCATCAACGAGACGATTAAATGTATAGATATCTTGAGTCATAAATTTGCTAGAAAATGCAAATGAATACTCAGTGTTTATACCTAGGTATTTATTAAGGATTCGCTTAGGGAGTAACGAAGGATCACTCTTTATTGTTTCAAGATCTAAACCGAAATTTTGTAAGGGTATGCCTTTTTCATATGACATGTTTATTTTCTGATATCCAATGTCAAAGGATAAGTAATCGGAATTAAGACCGTCTGGGGATTCTTCTTTCTTTTCACCCCACCAAGTACAAATGTTCTCATAACATTTTTTATCATCAATAAATATATTTACATCAGATGCTAGATCTTCAAACTCTGAAGGATTGGAAATTATTATTATTTTATACAGTTTTAACTTTTCCTTAGGTAGTGATTGAATAGATTCATCTTGTTGCGCATAAACTTTATCTGTTTTGAGGATGTCATTCATTCCCGAGTTTGCAAGATATTTTACTGGTTCTGTATTTTTCCCAGAATTTACTACTATAGTGACAATGACAAGAAGTATTAGAAGTACTACTGCAGAAACCCAGATAATTGTTAACTGCTTTTTTTCTGTCATCTATTTACAGACTTAATTAATTAAATTACTAACACTAATAGGTTGTTTCTGGGGTTATTGAGTACCCCAGAAAGGTTTACACTCCTCAGTTATATCTCCAGGATTATCACCATAATAGCAGCTTAATTGAGAAACTCCGCATGTAGATTCAATAAACTTTTTTAGATCAAAACTAGATGTTTCAACGTGAATATGATCACCTGTCCAACAATCACTTTTTGATAGACCATGTTGTACGCGAGCTAATACTTGACCCTTTACTACTCTTGTATTTTCCATAATGCTCTGATCTGGAACAACATGCAAATATGTTATCGTATATTCTTTATCTCCAGTAGATTGAAATACTACCTTACCACCTGAGGTACCACCTGAGGAGAGTCCAGATTTTCCGCACTGGATATCAGTAGAAACAAATGTAATAATACCGTCATCTGGGGCTTTAATAATTGCGCTATTGTGAATATCTAATGAATGAACACCTCTAGCAAAAGAAACAGAATGGTATGTTTTAACACACACCGGATCACCAGTTATCTTATCGTTATAAGCTTTATCAACATATCCAAGAATACCCTGCCAACAAAAGAAGCTCTCATCAAACATACAATCTCCTTCTAAAATAACTGGTTTGTTATCTCCATCATATTCCCCATCAAATTCGCCCGTACTCTTTCCTACTGACTCGGGAGAGGAATATGACATAACAGCATCAATTGGAGTTACGTTTTTTGTTGGGTTTGATGTCAAAATTAATACATTAACTAGGAGTGCAAAAAATAAAATAGAAAGACCCCACAACATTGCTGTAAAAACTTTAAAAAGAGGTTTTGCAATCTTCTCAATTATTACAGGTGCTAATAAAGATAATACAACAGACAGCGCCGTACCAACTCCAGGAGCAAGGTTCAAAGCCTGTACTATTATTTTTACTGCAACATTAACAAGTTCCTTCATACCAAGCTTATTAGCAACAAAGTCTTTTACTGCCTTCCCCCATAACTCATTATTTTTAAATAATTTTATTAATGAGGCTTCAAGGAATTTTCCAAAAACCTTACTTTTAAGAAAAGGCACTATTTTGCCATCAACTAAATTCTTCCACAATCTCTTTGGTAAACTAAAGATTTTACCTAGAGCAGCAAATCGATTTAATTGCTTATAAAGTGCAGGAAATTTCTTTGAAATATTTGTAAGGATTCCAAATTTTAATTTTGGATTATCGTTAAAGAATTGAAGAAGGTTGACAATATTTTCGGGAGTCCATTTTTTTATATCAAAATTCCCCCCATCAAGAAAAATATCTATATCAAAACCATTTGTGCGGAGGAAATCGAGGAATTTCGGATTCCGCATATATCTGAACATACTTTCTTGAGCTTTGAATGCAAAATAGTTAAAATGTCCTCCATCCCATAACAGTGTTTTAAGAAACGATCCGGGGGTTAAATAATAATAGCCTGTCATGCTTGCGTAACGTCGATTGATACCCGCTCTATCTTGAACAAGGTCAGTTGCTGTTAAAATTTTATCCTTAGTATTAGTATATAACTTATAATCTGCCATGAGTCCCGGAGCAAAGGGTGAAGCAGCATCATAAAAAAGTTTACCATTAAGAAGTAGTTCACCCCAGTTTCCTTGCGATATCTGCTGGAGATTTGTGTATATAGATATTAATCGAGATGCAGTGAATTGATAGCTTCCTCTTTTCGAAAACTTTTTATAGTCACGCAACTCTTGTTGGAGAGCTCTAACTTCATTTCTAAGAATTGCCGAAGAAGGTCCACCAGCATCGATAAGATCGTTTAACTCTTTAATTCTAGAATTTATTGCAGTCTCAACTAGTTGATGATAAAACTTTGGAACGCCTCCAGTAGGATCGGTCAATAAACCCATTGTACCAGTGATACGAGATTGATTATTCGAATATCTCGCAAATGATTTATTAACATCTGCTATTATTCTCTGCTTTTCCGCATCAGAAAGAGCGGATGAGCTACTAATAATGCTAAGTAACCTTTGTGTCTCTCGCTCAAGATTATTTCCACCTCTGAGCTGGTTATAGTATCCATTCTGAGTCTGAGAAACACCTGCAACAGTTATAAAGTCGACAGAATGCTCGACATCAGCTTGATTTTCTCTTAACCTCATTCGCAATTTTTCTTTTTTTGCCTCTAACTCGCGAAAAAGCCGTTCTTGATCTTGATTTCTATTAGCTCCAAGATTTCTTAACGGACCGTACTGATTCATCAATTGTTGATATTCAGATGCAATTTTCTCATATTCGATTTTTAAGGAATCTAATATAGCTTCATGATACATTTTTCCCGCTTCTCGTGTATATCCTGGTGTTACAGCCATATCTATCTGTGAACCTTGTCCCCCTGTAGGTTCAGCATAGTAGTACCAGCGTTGCGCACCAGCATCCGCAGGTGAAAAGCGTTGAATAGTTTGTGTATATTGATCAAAAAGATCTTCAGCAAGTTCATCTGAATATTCTACAACACGACTGCTTCTTGGCTGACTATTAATTCTTTTTCTTAGTTGGACCTTAAATGCATCAAGTGCTACTGCACGAGTTGCTACAGCATCTGCAGAACCATATTGATCTGATCTCGTATATGCACCATGAATAAGATGTTTTTGTACTGAGCTATGTTCAACTGCTCTAGCAACAGTATTAGCTAGTTTTTCTTTCTTTCTTGTAGGCAAAGTGCTAACCCTAGGTGTAGAAATAGTAGAAGCTTTCGCAACATTTCTAAAAGCTGCGTCGTCTGTATTTAATGAGCTAAAACTACCAGCTGCAGTACCCATAGACCAGGCTTCTGCGGCAGAGATATTATGGCGCCTCTTCGCTGCAAGCATTACCAAGAGAGCATCAAGTGCCCGACCTGCTTCAACCCACCTACTTCTTTTCGTAGATTGTTTATATACCTCGAAAACTTTATCAACCATTGAATCCGGATTGGTAATAAAATTCGACATATCTTTGAGCTTAATTTTCATTTTTCCTACCCTGGTATTTTCACCTTTTGCAGCTAATGCTCTTGCCCCCTGTATTTCTACTACAGCGCTATCAAGATATGTATCACCTACCCAATCATTCATTGCCGTACCAAAGTACATTGCAGGTTTACTTACTAGCTCCACAAGTGAATCAGAAAGTAGATCAACTCCAGATGGGGAACCCTTCAATTTTATCGGTTTTGACTTATTAGGTTTACCTGAGGAAGAGTCAAAAACCATATCATAGATAGTATCAAAGGAACTTTTAAATTTTGAACCCTTTTTTCCCGCCATCTCTTAAACAATAAACTTTATTTTCCAAACATACCACCAATCAATGGAATCTTGGAGAGGTTTCCTCTTGTACCACCGATTGCTTCTTGTAGTCCCTTACCAGATTCAGTTGGGAATATGTCATTTAGCAACTTTGGTGCATCTGCAGCAAAATATATACTTGCTATAAAGACTCCTATCATTACAATTGATACTGATATCTCGGCTAAATCGCCACCTTGACCAGTAGTTGCCAATGTTCCATCCACCAAACCGTTAAAATGAAGCTTGACACTTGGAGTATTCATAATCAAAATCGGGATGTTTACAATTGCATATACTAATGGAAATGCTAGAACTGCTTTAATAGTTGAGAAAAACCAATTCTGTAAGAATTTGGTATTACCAGGAAAGGTACCAAAAGTAATTTGCAAAGGACCCGTTACGGTATTGATTATTATTGATAGGTAGGATTTTATCAAAGTTACAAATACCTTGATACCACCAGCGATAATAACAACTTCGATTGCAATAATAATAAAGTTGAAAACCTGTACTACGGGCACAAACACTAAAATACCCTGTATAAAAGGCAATACCCAAGAAATAGCCCCAGATGATATACCTTCCCCACCTCCACTTCGAGTTAGAGCACTCATTAATTGCGCCGGAGTTCCAACTGGAGTTTCCATTAATATCCCATTATCTACAGATTCAAAACCATACAGTGTAACAACCATATTAGTTAATAATGCACCAATATTTAGCAGAATACCGACTATCGAAAAACAAAAAGTAATAAGAACTAGACCAATTAGAACATTAGGTAATGTATTCATAACTGTAACAGCTGTTTGTCCTCCAAGTTTCTGTCTAAACATTATCATAAAACCAGTTACCACAAGTACAAGAACAAAGATCACATAAGATACAGTCTGGAAAATATTATAAAATTGTATTATCCCGTTATCCTTAAGGAAATCATAACCACTTGCTGCATATACGCTAGTAGATGAGGTGTAACCTGGAACCCACTCACTCTGAAGATATGCCACAACATCAACATTGGGTTGTGATTCCATAGACAAGCTCACAGCACTATCGGTAAGCGAAAGTAAACTTACCTTAGCACTTGGATCTACATTAGGATCATTTATCATTGCGTACCCACTCTCAGTAATCTCTGGTGAAATCATATTAATTAAGTTTATTGAGATACTGTTTAGGAGGTTATTGACGAGACACTGGATATTAATTCCATCACTTACTGATAACGTTTTACACTTTTCTGTTTCAACTTCCCAGACCTTGTTTGTGTCTATCCTTGGAAGGCTTTCAGTATCTATACCACCGTAAGAATTATAAGCATATGCATTATAAGAAAAGAAAAACAGAAATATTGCACCTGCGAAAAGGAGTGTTGTATTTAGATATTTCCTATATTTCGATACTTTTATTCGCTCAAGAAACTTAAGAGACGAGAGAACAAAGTCGAATATTCTGTTTATAAAATCTTTTAACATATCTATTTATAAATAAAATTAATTTTTAATCCTTTCACAATCATAATAATCACAAATAGCGTCCATATATTCATCATATGTCATAGTAGAGAAACTACCTGGCTCTTGTTCTGGCGACATAAATGATGTCGTATCATAATAATGCGATGCTAAAAATGAAGCATTATAAAAGCAATTAGTATTTATTGTCTCTCCACATGCTACAATCTGGCATTCAGTAACAAAATAAGGATCTTTTACTGGAGCATCTTGTACTTTTGAATCTTCTTTCGAACTAATGTCAGATTGAAGTATATCATTAACATCATTTGGGGACAATAAGATAGCCCTTTGAATATCTGCACCAAAGTCTCCCCCAGTATTTCCCGCAATTGAATAATTAGATCCCGTCAAAGCAGAAATCTCAATGCCATATACTGTATTAGTTCCACATGAACCTGTTAGTATACAATCAGCCACATTAAAAACCTTACTTAAAATCACTTCAGAAGCTGAAGAGTTTACAGAATTGAATGTGGTTACTGTTTTACCACAAGGAACCACAAGCAATTCTTGCTCCTCCACTTTAAAAGGATTACATTCTCCCTCATTATCTCGAAGTACCGCCGAATTTTCTATGCTAACGGGTGCAATTACAGATTGTCCATATAATTTCTGGAAATAATTATCCTTCTCTGGATTTTGATTAATACATTTATTAAACTCATCTGATTGACAATAACTTTCATTCGGAATAAAAGTAACCGTATCCTCAACATTTGTGGATTGTGCCTCAGTACCTTCTTCACTAGAAACATATTTTGGCATTACCTTAATACCAAAAGATTCGTCATCTCCCAAAGCATTGATATCAAGGCCAAAACTAAAATTTGGAGGATAATTACCTGTATAGAAAGGATTTCCAGAGATTGAACCAAACTTTGCAAAATACTGACAATCTCCATCATCATCACATATTTTAACTGGCGCTTGTGCTTTACTACCAGAGCCAGAGATCCCAGCATAAGCAATAGGTGCTGTAATTTTCTTAATTTTTATCTCACAATTTTTACTTATCTTTGCCGGCTGATTTAAACCAGGATACGCGTTATAAAATGCAGCTGCTTCGTCAGTCATATTTGTTTCAGATGAACTTTCAGAACAAAGCATTTTCACTCCATCACTTATACTTCGTGCCGGGCTGATACTTAACGGATTAGAACAACCATTTCCGCTTGCAACCCCTAATACCTCCGTCTGAGTATTTTTTTCAATATATTGATTATCACCAAATATCGTACTAGTAATTTTTTTATTTTGCGAATCAAGACTAACGGTAAAACTATCTGTCTTTTCTGTTTGATCTAGTAGATAATCCTTAATAAATATACCTAGAGAAGCTACCAAAGAAAATGCTAGTAGAGTAAGTAATATTTCTTTTATTGACAATTTGTGTTCAGTCCTATTTTTTTTCATATGTCTTTTCTCAATTATTTTCGTTATTATAGACTATTTATCATTTTATTTCTATTATTTCTCTTTCCACGAATAGGAATAACCAGAATTAATGCCACTAAAATAATTGCAGGTAAAGTAAATATTAAAAATGTGGGTGATATTCCAGTTTTTGGAACAACAACTACTGTTCCAGCTTCACCCCCACCAATACCAGCACTAACACCCGGAACATCAGTTACAGCACCGTAAATACCATAGTTTGATAATGCCGCTAATTTCGAAGTGGTGGTCTGAATTGTCTCTTTTATAGGTACAGTGACGAGAAGATCATCAAGTTGTTTTGTCTTCTCAACTACCAGATCAGCCTTAGCCATCCCGGTAACACCAACAGACAAATCATCATTGTCAGTAAATGCAAAATAATCTTCACCTGTTTGTGTTCTCACATCACCGACACTCATTATCCAACTTCCATTTGAATCAGGTATTGTAGAAATTTTTGTAGAGGTACCTGTTGTACCTGTACTATCTTTATCTGTAATAAATGCAGTTACTATAAGATCTGTAGGCTCATCGATATTTGTTACCTTACCTGTAACAGTTTTATACGGAGGAGGATTATCTGGTATTGCAAAAGTAGTAAGTTCATAAGGAACAGTATTATTCTTGTATGTATCAGAACCTGAATGAACCTCATAATAATATTTCGTTTCAGGGGTCAATCTCACGATATCTACTTGATGAGCATAATATTTACTTTTTTCTAAAATACTATCTCTTGAATCTATCGCCGTATTGGAAAGATTTGCAGAATCTGTTGAAAATTTAACATAGCCCTCTTCCTCTTTGCTCGAGACCCAAGCTACAGTAAACCTCGTATCAGTAACATTTGTAATAATTATTGAATCCTTACCTGTTTTCACATCAGGTAATATTATTTCGTTTTGACCTCCCAATGTTCCGACGGGAACTTCTACTGTAGTTGTATAAAGACGCTCTTCCTCTTCGACAGGCTCCTCCTCAACGGGCTCCTCTTCAGGTTCTTCTTCTACAGGCTCCTCTTCAACAGGTTCTTCCTCGACAGGTTCCTCCTCGATAGGCTCTTCTTCCACTGGTTCTTCAGCGATTGGAGGTTCCTCTTCGACAGGAGTTGCGATTACAAAAGTATTGCCACTGGGAATTTGCGATACTATTGAAGTCGCTTCGGTAAAAGAAAGATTCACATTTGCAGAAAGTTTTCCGGATGATTCAAAAGTATCACCATAATTGCCTTTATATATAAAACCATTACCGTTTTCATTTTGACCCAAAATTATTATTTCTGTAGTATCTGTAAAATCCAAAGTAGATCCATCGCTAACTTTCTTTAGTGTTGAAAGATCGGCAATCCAGTTTCCCCCTGTTCTTACCAACGCAGAAACAGGATGAGTTTTCGTCGATCCACCTGTTGTAATAAATACGATTGTATCATCACTCGGAGATCCCGCTATGCTTCCATAAACAGGGTCAGGCACCGGCGCATAAGTATCGACAGCTAGCGTTGAGAATGCGAATGAGTACCCAGACTCCAAAACATAATCTTTACCATCACTAGTAACTATGAATGTATAGTTTGTTTCTGGTTCTAATCCCGTAATCTCAACAAAATGTGTATACCTTGCTCCTGAACCTCGTGTATCCACTACTGGAGATGATTCGGGAGTAGTCGCAACCTGTCCAGCTACGGGAGCAACATTGTATCTTACAGTTCCTTCGGATTTGACCTCCGTGAACCATGATACGGTTACTGAAGTAGCCGTTACATTACTCACTATTACATCTTTTGGAATACCCTCGATAGATGCCTTTGTAATTAGATTGATAGCAAAATAAGTAGCAAATGCCGTTAATGGTATACCTATGAGAAGAATTAGGAATACAATAATTGCATTTTTTTGTTTTGGATTAATATACATAGTTTTTACTCTAATACTTTTCTATAATCTATGGTTCACACTGATTTATCGTTACGATATTTGATTCGCCTCGCTTCCTCTAAGACTACGTGTTAACTCGCTTGCTCACAGATATCATAACTTCGTTACGATATCTGTTTCGCTTCCTTAATAATAATAGATATTGAGAAATTTCTCAATCTATTGTAAGATATTTTTAGAGAGAGTTCACATAATATCTCAGCCACTTTTGTTATCATAATTGTATTACACAAGTGAGCATTTTTCACTGCCAAGGACAGAGGGCTTATATATAATATTTTTTGAACTTTATAAAATGAATAAAACAAAAAAAGAAGATCAGATAGAAATTAATATTCCTACAGGTGGAAGCATATTAACCCCTATCGCGATTCTTATTGGCTTTGCAATGATTGCCGGTGCGATACTGTTTGCAGGTGATAAGATTACAAAAGAGATATCTGCTCAAGGTAAGACTACTCAAGATACAGAAGTAACTCAACAAGTTCAAGATAAAATTGAGATTACTGAAAAAATGATCGATTCACTTTTTGATCAAGAGGTTGTCAAATTTGGAAATAAAAACGCAAAATTAACTTTCGTAGAAGTTAGCGATCCGAGTTGCCCTTATTGCCATGTCGGAGGTGGATACAATCCAGAATTAGCTTCCTCAATTTCCGGAGGCGCTTTTACTTATAAAACTGAAGGTGGTTCATACATTCCGCCTATGCAAGAGATAGAAAAGTTAGTAGAAGATGGTAAAGCATCATTTGTATATCTTTACAGTAATGGACATGGTAGAGGTGAAGTTGCTGCACAAGCTCTTTACTGCGCTTACGACAACGATAAATTCTTTGAAGTTAATGCAAAATTAATGTCAAATGAAGGATACAAGATGATCAACGATACAAATAGCGGTGGTAACACAATGAAGCCAGAAGTGATGGCAGAATTTCTTAAAGATACAATCGATTATCAAACAATGTATGATTGTTTAAACAGCGGAGAATACAAAACTCGACTTGCAAAAGATCAGGCATTAGCTGATTCTCTTGGGGCAAAAGGTACGCCAGCTTATATCGTCAACACTCAATTATTTAGTGGTGCTCAAGATTACAGTAAGATGTCATCACTAGTAGATAGCATTTTGAAGTAACAAATCCTAACAGAGTATTTGCGAATATTGTAGATAGAAAGGTCGGTAGTAATACCGACTTTTTTTGCGCTTTAAAAAGCAATAATTTATGAATCCTAAGAATCAACTCTATATCAATAGCTTTACCTTGCTGAAAGTTTTGGGACATAATAATCGAGACCATTATTATCTTGTCCTGCAAGCTCAAAATCATCGAATATTGGTGACAATATTGGTTTAAGTTCGAGCAGCAATTTATTCATAACATATCTTATCTCCCAGTGAGCTGGTTTATCACATCTAAGAGAAAATATGTGTCTCCACTGTCGAAAGTTTGCACTCACTACAATATCTGATTTTAAGCCATTGGGTAGAATTTGCCGCGCATCCTCAGCTGGCCAACCAGCCTTACGCAATGCACGATAATACTCTGCAATATTTTCACTCATTTGCTTAAATGAGACATTATCCCCATTGGATAAAGTTACTTTTTCATTAATATCTTGATGTCCAGGAGCTACAACCTTAATCTGGAATCTATCAAGATCAATTTTTTCATCTCCTGATTTAGCATAATCAACATATCTTGTTGACTCTTGAGAGAAAGATGCCAATCTATGGCGGACAACTTCATGTGTGAAACCTCTTGAAACATTAAAAAATTTAACTGTAAGATTACTGTGTTCAATCACAGAAAGATGGCCAAGTCCCATTATCATTTTAATGAATTTACGAGAGGTTTCCTCAGTAATTTCTCCTTTAAAAGATTGATAACAAGTTCGTCCAGCTTCTTCAATATTTTGTAATTGACCAATAAGATTCTTTGGTGAGGTCAAGAGTTTATAATCACCTTTATTTTGATAGATTTCCATATTATTTTCATTACAATTTATTTATCCAGCAAAAAAGAGCGAGCAACATACAGATAGCAGAAAAAAGAGCGCATAAAATATTTTAGAAAGCATTATTTCCCAGTAAAATCTTTCTTTAATTCCTTTCCCTGACAATCAAAGTTCTTATACATCTGACTTTCTTTTACTTCCATATCACCCAAATATTTACTGTTTAAGCCGGAAGAACCGTAAGGTTTTTCGCACGGCTGATCAAGTTCTTCAAAAGCCATCTGAGCTATCTTCATCCCGGCGTATATTTTAATTGGGATATTGTTTAAGTTACATATTTCTAAAGTCATCCTTAAGCAGTTCCCTGGATCAAGAAAACCTGCTGTGGCATGTATTATCAAACCTAATCTTGCAAGTGAACTCTTACCTTCCAATCTCCCAACATATTTATCGTTTACGCCTGTAATCTCGACAATGTTTGCGAGGATAAAATCTCCTGGTTGCAAGACAAATGCTCCACCGTCACCCAAATCATAAGTAATCATCTCCTGTTTGACCGGAGATTTAATATCAATAAATGTAGCTTTACTACGATCCATTGACATAATTTTGCTACCCATATGTAAATCATACGAAGCAGGCTGTAAGTTACGCTCATCAAAAGGATCAATTACTATTTCACCCTTTTTGATAAGCTCCTTAATTGTTTTATCTGAAAGTATCATGATCGATTATATCAGTACAGTATGGGTATTTGGCAAGCAATAAAATATATAAATTTATTAGCAAATAATTATTGCTTTTCTAAAGACAATAATTTGGTCTATGCTTTATTTTGTAATCTATAAAATTTCTAGTCTTAGTAGAGTAAATCTTTTACGTTTTACACGCAGGTTAAGTTATCTTGAATATATCCGACCAAATACAGTTGGCGACCCGTTACCATCACTATCCACGGGCTTGTTTTTACAAATAGCATTTTTATAGTATCGTGCAAGCGATACTAAAACACATATAAGCTTGGGTAGTCATGGAAAGTTCACCGTGCAAAGCAAAACGGTCGGTGGCATACCTATAAAAATAGAGTTCCTATAGATTATTTCTTGAATCTTGATACGAAAGAAGTAAAGCTTTCGATAGTATCTGCGATAGATGTTATTAAACCACCTACTCTACCTATTGGATTTACAATTGATGTACGGACATCTTCTAACATGGATTGAACCGAGTTTACAGTTTCATGGGCATCAACCAATATCTCGTTTGAGCTCTTAATCAAGGTACGAGATTCAGCAACTGTTGTAGCAGCTTCCTTCATAACCATAGCAACATAGTAGAGTATCAAACATACTAATATTGTTAATGCACCAATTACAAACATCCAAAATAAAGCTGGGATCTCATTACCTGTCATTTTTTTCTCAATAATATTTTAACATTTCTAGTATACATTAAGAGTAACAAAATTTCCATATCGAAAGATTTCTTTTTTATCAATACTCGTAATCCCACGAGTAATTACTGTTATATTCATTCGTATAATCTTTTGTACTGTTAATCTCCCTTTCAAACCTATCAATATGGTTATAACCTCGATTAATACTGTCGATATCATCCTGTGTATATTCGCCGGTAAAATTTTCCTTATCAAGAGGCTCATATGCACCACTTGGGAAGTAAAAGCCTAAGGTTAATCGTGTGGAATCTGCAATTTTCCATTCGCCATTTTCAAGAATCACGGTTATTGTTTCGTTAAGACTATTCGTTAACCCAGAAAATGTGAAAACCATATCACCAGAGATAAGATAAAATTCTTGATCCTCTATTCGCTCATTCTCAATATAATAGCCCGGTACAATCTGAGGTCCACCATCAGTATAACTATAACTTGTATTGGCCTGCATAAACTCGGTGATGTCGACATTAACCAACTTACTTCTATCTAATTCGACAGTATTTGAAGACCAATAGGCATCATATGCTTCTTTATAATCACCCTCTGTAATCTCAACAGAATACGATTGTGCAAAGTTTTTTAGATCTTCATCTAATTTTTGACTCCAATAGGAATCTCCTTCCTTATCCTTGAATAATTCATCTAAAAGAGCCTTATTATTGGATTTAGTAATATTGTAAGACTGCCACTTCATTTCTTGATCCTTTATCCTGTTATTATACCGTTCCTCCAACTCATCAAGTACAATTAATTTTTGTGTATTTGTCATATCTGGGTCTTGAGCCAATCTTACTAATACAGGTATAACCTCATCATTTCGTTTGAAAAGATAGAACACGTCAATTTGTTGAGTTTCTTTAAACCTTTGATAGTTTAGTTCTGCAACAACTCTATCCATAGGCAATAATATAAATGTCGCACAATAAAGTATTAATGCAATACTAAACGAAAGGTTAAGTAATCTTGATGTTCTTTTAATAAACAATGAAATAATTACAATTAAAAGCATTATGGAGATAAATATTTCAGTAATAAGACCGAACATACGCAATCCTGTAAATCCATATGCTTCTTGTAACAAACCTAACCTCATAAACGCGGAGTAACCTATCAACATTGTTGAGAGAACTAATACGACACTATTTATCTTAAAAAGTAATTTATGCGCAGTTGTAATAATCTGAGTTTTTACGCTCAAGACCATTGTTATCAAGAAAACAAGGAAAGATACCACTGATAATTCACCAAATCCTCTTCGAGCATAATCTGCATAATTCAATGATGCTTCTGATCCAATAATATTCTGTTCTCCGCCAAACAAGTACTTTATCTGGAAAATCAAGAATATTACAAATACGATGTTTAGAGCAAAGAGGAAAACTGAAACTGAGATAGCATCCCAACTTCGTTTAGGAGATTTTAATTCTTCTTTTTCCTTATTAGCCATCTGTCTCGCAAAATAGCTATCACGACTTGCGACACCATAATAATAAATCATGGAATATATTGATAGTATAATCGCGATAACGATCTTTGAGAGAGTGGACATTGCTGTACTAAAATCAGCAAATATGTTACCGAAAGTATTTTTTAAGAAATCTTGAACAAAATCTGCAAAAGCCTTATCCGCAGACGATAAAAGTATTGTAAAAAGTATAATAAAAGGTATTGCAACTAATAAACCTATTACTACTCTACCTGCAACTGATTTAAATCTTTTGTTTTTAATAAAATCAAAATTAAGATTCTTGAAGAAGTTTGATATTTCTGCAAACCAGTTAATAATAAGATGGAATGGCAAAGAAAAAAATGAAGTGAACCCAAATCCCTTGACTACTCCTTTATTATATGTTGCCGAAACAACAACTGCATAAAATACAAGTAACAGTAAGAATGCTGGAACTAGAATCCATTGTTCCAATCTATATAAGAATGCCCCCGATAAAGCTAGTCCAAAAAACATCAGCATATAAGTTAGGTTTATTGGTACTTTTCTTTTTTCATCTGTCAGTGAGGACTTTTCTGAACTATCGTTGTAAATATTATTTGTAATTAGAGGCAATAATGCAGTAATCACCGTTACGATAAAATAAAAAATCAGATGAGATATGCCTACTTCCTTCCAACAAAATAAATAAGTAAATACAATTCCTAATATTGATCCAGCAATAAAAGAAATTTGTGAGATTATTTTATTATGATTATTTATTGTCGGTCGATTCTTTGAACCTGTTTCTGACCGGTCCTCATTATTATTATCTTGTGTTATCAACTTCTCTTTCGATTTTTCTGTTTCTGTCATCGGATTTTATTATAAAAATTATATATATACTATATACGAAATGTTACTAGAAAAGTAACATCTTCGCAAACCGATTATATTAACACGTAAAAATTCAATACTTAATGTCAAATATATAGTATAATACATACATGCAAAAAACGAGTGAATATAAGTACTATATTAGACATAATGCAAAAAAAGGCATGGTTGTTCATTTAAGTGATCAAGACAGTGAACGAATAATAAATCTTAAAACAAATCAAATCGGAGACGAAATTTTGATCTACTCAAAGAATAACTTTTATAAAGCAGAGATTCTTGATATTGGTATATCTTCAGTTTCAGTCAAAATCCTAGAAGTCAT
>Ga0116187_1000434_pt1 | contig 50743 bp, 56 predicted proteins | sample AD_JPNNA6_MetaG_FD_89755 | JGI IMG/M metagenome (GOLD analysis project Ga0116187, IMG submission 89755) | Active sludge microbial communities of municipal wastewater-treating anaerobic digesters from Japan - AD_JPNNA6_MetaG | ecosystem: Engineered > Bioreactor > Anaerobic > Digestate | place... | reverse complement strand
TCTTGCATACTCCCATCAAATCATTATTGCCAAAATAATATATAATTCTTGCGGTCGAATGGATGTTGATCGGATCACGTTATTGAGTTAAGAGCTAAACACATACTCGCCAGGCTGTACCGCGGTGTTTGTCGAAGTAGTCCTGGTGGTACTCCTCAGCCGGGTAGAATTTTGATGCCGGCACGATCCGGGTAACGGCTTTTCTCAGGCAGGCACCGGAGCGGTCGAAGTCGTCCCTGGACATCTCGGCTGCCCTCCTCTGCTCATCGCTGTGGTAGAAGATGGCGGAGCGGTACTGGCTGCCGACATCAGGACCCTGCCGGTTGGCAGTGGTGGGGTCGTGCATCCTCCAGAAAAGGTGGAGCAGATCCTGGTAGGATACCACATCTGGGTCGAATCTGATCTGCACCGCCTCGGCGTGGCCGGTTATACCGGTGCAGACCTGACGGTAGCTTGGATCGGTTGTGGTGCCGTCCGTGTAGCCGACGGTCGTATCCAGCACTCCTTCGACCTGCTTGAAGATGGCCTCGACACCCCAGAAGCAGCCGGCGGCAAATGTGGCGATCTCGTATCTTTCGCCGCCCTCTCCGGTAGCAGTGCTTGATACTGCATCTGCGCCGTCTCCCTCTACATCTCCTCTGTCTTCGCCTCTCTTCTGCCCGGCAAAGAGATGGCTGTACTCACCGTAGCCCTCCTTCTCCAGATCTTCGACAGGGATGAATCGCAATGATGCAGAGTTGATGCAGTAGCGCAGACCCGTGGGTGCGGGCCCGTCCTCGAAGACGTGGCCCAGATGGCTGTCACCTTCCCGGCTCCTCACCTCAACCCTTTCAATCCCGAAGCTGCCGTCTGCCCTCACCACAATGCTCTGCTGCTCTATGGGCCTGGTAAAGCTCGGCCAGCCGGTTCCGGAGTCGAATTTGTCCATGGAGGAGAAGAGCGGCTCGCCAGAGGCCACGTCAACGTAGATGCCGGGGCGCTTGTTGTTCCAGAACTCGTTTCGGAAGGGCGGCTCTGTTCCGCACTGCTGGGTCACATGAAACTGGATGGGGGTCAGCTTCCTCTTCAGATCCCCGTGGGAATTGTCTGCCGTCATTTCACATACCTGCAAAGCACAATACTGCGCTATGTTCGGATAAAGTCATCCAGTGTTCTGCACTCCTGCACCAGCCGCAGGCCGGCGCTCTCCTGGTCGCGCCTGGGCATGCGTCTCTTGAAGGCCTGGATGTTCTTTCTCTCACGGCAGTACTGGCTGTCGTAGTAGACCTGCCACAGACCCTCTGCGTCCGGCCACCAATCCGCTTCTGCTCCCCCTTCGAGGTCAGAGATGGCCGTCTTTAGCCGCTCCACAGTCTCAGAGAGACCAGGCCCCCTCCCCCGGTAGATCCTGCCCTGTCTGAAGAGGGCAATCCAGCTCTCGCTGCCGCTGCCCAGCACAATAGCAGTCCCTTCATTTCTGCGGGCGAAGTGGTCGCAGATGTGCTCTTCTGTCCTGTGTCTGGGCCGGAGAAAGCCGTAGAGGAGATGGCTGCCCGCCGGCGCCAGCCGGACGAAGGCCTCCATGCGGTGCACCTCCCCCATAACCTCAAAGACCATCTTTTTGATGCGGGCCTGCTTGGGCAGAACAGCCGCCTCGATCTCCCATGCCTGGAAGGCCCCTGCCTCCGAGAGGAGCCTCTCTCCTGCCATGCGGTGCATGGAGAGGTAGTAGAGGAAGCTCTGCGGGACCCTCAATCCGACCACATCTCCAGTGTGGTGTCCTTCCAGCCGTTGACCCTCAAAAAGGGAGAGGCGCGCCTTATGCGGACGCCGAGGGCTGCCAGCTCCGCCCGGCTGGAGAGGGGCCGGGTCCTCCTCAAAGCCACGATCCTGCCGGCGCTCCTAGGGCCGATGCCAGGGACATGAAGCAGCTCCTGATATGTGGCTGTGTTGGGGTCGACCGGCCCGTCCAGCATCTGCCGGGCGATGGCCCTCTTGGGATCGGTGTCATAGAGGAAGCCGCCATCATCAAATGCCCCGCCTATCTCCTCAGGGCGGAAGCGGTAGACCCGGTAGAGCCAGTCCATCTGGTAGAGCCTCCTCTCCCTCCAGAGCGGCTGGGCTCGCCTGCCCTGAAGGGCTGTGCCTGGCTGGGGGGAGAAGGCGCTGTAGTATGTCCGGCGCACTCCAATCTCCCTGTACTCATATATGATCCTCTGAAATATCTCCTCATCGCTCTCATCCGCGGCTCCAACCACAATCTGGGTGGTCTGGCCTGCGGGAAGCGGGGCTGATGCCGGCGAGCTCTCCCTCTTTGAAGCTGCAAAGTCGCGGATGTACCTCTGCCTCTGCACTATGTCCCTTTCATAGTCCTTGGTGGAGCAGATCTCACTCATGTGCGAGGCAGATGCCGCCTCCAGATTTATGCTCACCCGGTCGGCAAGCATAACCGCCTCCTGGATGTGATGCTCTGCCGCCCCGGGCAGGATCTTGAGGTGGATATATCCGGAGAACGCCCACTTCTCTCTGAGAATCCTCGCCGCCTCTATCGTCTTCTCCATGATGCTCTCCTCATCCCTGCCCGCTCCAGAGCTTAAGAAGAGGCCCTCGACGTAGTTGCCCCGGTAGAGGGAGGCGGTGATCCTGGCCAGCTCTTCGGGTGTATAGGAGAATGCCCTCGCCTTGCGGCTGCAGCTGCTGGCATTTGTGCAGTAGGAGCAGCTATGGGTGCAGCGATTGGTGTAGAGGGTCTTGAAAAGGGATACGCACCTGCCGTCCTGGGTGAAGGCGTGGCAGATCCCAGGCAGTGTCCTCTCCCGCGGCGAGAATGTGGAGGCGCATACATCGTGCCTCGTTCCCTCTCCGAGCAGCCGGAGCTTCTCAGGATCTACGGCTGAAGCCGAGGGCGGGCCCATGGAGTCGAAGCGGCAGTCGTCCGCCAGATGGGCGATCTTCTCCAGGCTGACCATCGGAATAGTTATTGCCAGCTCTTCGGTTATAACCTGTTTGCCTGCGGGGCGAAAGTATTCGCTTTTACCTCTTGCTGGCCTTCTCTGCAGGCAGCGTGCACAGCGGCCCCCTCAGGTAGACATACCAGTAGAGGGCTGCCACGAAGAACGCCGCTCCGACGATGTTGCCCAGTGTCACAGGAAGCAGGTTTGTCACGAAGAAGTTGTACCATCCCGCCCCTCCTGCCAGGTTGGCAGTGGCAACATTGGCATCGGCCAGCCTGGCGGCTATTGCCGGGTTGTTGGCTGCGAATATGCCAAGGGGGATGAAGAACATATTGGCCACGCTGTGCTCGAATCCGGTGGTGACGAATGCCATTATCGGAAACCAGCAGGAGAAGATCTTTCCGATGATGTCCTCGGAGCTTATGGCCAGCCACACAGCCAGGCAGACCAGCCAGTTGCAGCCGATCCCCCTCAGGAAGGCCGTCGTGAAATCAAGGCCGCACTTGGTGTTGGCGACTGTTGCAGCCCAGCCAGCCCAGGGGAGGCTATCGAAGAATCCGCACTTGTAGGCCAGGAAGAAGGCCACGAAGATCGATCCCAGGAAGTTGCCTATGTAAACCAGCGTCCAGTTCTTGAGCAGGCTCCTGGCGCTCGCTTCGCCATTGAGAAGGCTGATGGGAGCAAACATGCAGTTTCCTGTGAACAGCTCAGATCCGGCGATGACAACCAGCATCAGTCCCACGGGGAAGACCGCTCCGGCAGCGAACTTGACAAGCCCCGCAGGAAGGGCGATCTTCCAGACGGCCCCATCCGGTCCTGTGATAGTGCCATTGGACAGGCCGCCGGCCACAATCTCGCTCAAGAGGGCTCCAAAGGCGATGTAGGCTCCGGCCAGGAAGGCCAGCACCAGGAGCTTCTGCCAGGTTGTATTGCATTTCGTGCATCCGGCAGCAATGGCTGCCTTGGCTATTTCCGCGGGAACTTTGAACGCCATGATCCATCTCCCGAGCAGGCCCTCCCTGTGCTGGTGATACCATTGAGCAGCCTGCAGGTGGCATGTGCATGCCTGCATATTAGTAAAAAACTTACGGTCAACTGTGTATTTAATGAAAAAATGTTAAGAATGGAAGGAAAACTGGAAAAATTTGGTCTCAAGCCACGCGGGCCACCTCATACTCCGGCGATCTTACAGCCACCCTCCGGGTGCTCGAGCTCCTCTACAGCCATTCTCTTTGCCGGATTGAAGCTCTTCTTGTGCTTGCAGTCCATCAACTTGTGCCAGTTGTCCCTCTCCCATATGTTAAAGGACCTATCCTCCTCAGGAATAAGCTGGCGCAGCCGCAGGACAAGGCCGTCCCAGTTGACGCCGTGGCCCGGGAAGTCTGGTCCGTCAACGCAGGCGAACCTGGTCTTGCCGTCCACCTCCACCCGGCAGGCCCCGCACATGCCCGTGCCGTCCACCATGATGGGAGTCAGGCTTACCGTCGTCTCCACTCCCGACGCCCGGGAAGCGTCTGAGGAGACCTTCATCATGAATGGGCAGCCGTGTGCGAAGATCCTGTCGATCTTGCTGCCGGAGGCAAGCTGCTGCTCGATGAAGTCGTTGGCCCAGGCCGTCTTGCCGCAGCCGGTGACCACATGAACCTCGTCGCTGAACTCTTTGAGCCTGTCCGTCCAGAAGACGAAGTCCGGACCTCTGCCTTCCACTACGGTTATCACATAGTTGCCCTTCTCCTTGAGGGCCTTTATGAGGGGCAGTGAGGGGCCGGTTCCAAAGCAGCCGCAGGCGCAGATCACCTTTCCGAAGCTCTCCACAGCGGTAGGCGTTCCCAGGGGGCCGGCGATGTTGGCGACCGCCTCGCCCTCTTTCAGCGTGGACAGCTTGGCTGTGCTGGTACCGAGGACGTAGAATACGATATCGATTGTACCCTCCTTTTCGTCCCAGCCTGCGAGGCCCATGGGAATCCTCTCCCCCTTCTCATCCACTCTGATGATCACAAACTGGCCCGGCTTTGCTGAAAGGGGGATCTTGGGGGCTTTAAGTCTCATGTAAATTATATTGGGTGCGACGCACTCCTTCTTTATGATCTCGTACACTCTTCTCGCCTCTTCTTTATGCTGCTTCGACCCGGATTTCCTTCGGCCAAGCTCTCTTTGACCATGCTCATCTTTTTGATATCGATGGCGCGATTATATTAGAAGGTTGCTCTTTAATCCGGGGGATGATCCCGGCAGACTGATGCTCCGCCATCTCAGGCGGTTATCTTCTCTATGCGTATGGCGCATGCCTTGTACTCCGGTGTCTTGGCCGCGGGGTCCAGTGCGGCATTGGTGAGCAGGTTGGTGAGCACATCCCTGAAGTGAAAGGACATGAAGGCCACGCCGCGCAGCGACCTGTCTGTAACCTTTGCCTTCGTCCTGACCTCTCCCCGCCTGGAAATGACCCGGACCGTCTCCCCGTCCTCAACGCCCAGATCTTGCGCGTCCATCGGGCTTATCTCTATTACCTCCTCAGGGCTGATCCACATGATCCCCCTGGACCGCCGGGTCATGGAGCCGCAGTTGTAATGCTCCCGCCTCCGGCCAGTTGTGAGGATCATGGGGTACTGTGGGTCAGGCATCTCGGTTGGGAACTGGTGGTACACCGCGTTGAACTTTCCGAGGCCGCGGCTGAATTTTCCGACATGCATAGTCTCAGTGCCTGGGTGGTCCTTTGCCGGACAGGGCCACTGCAGGCCGGCGCTGCCCAGCCGCGAGAAGCTCACTCCTGCGAACATGGGTGTCAGAGATGCAATTTCGTCCATGATCTCCGAAGGATGGCTGTAGCTCATGGGATAGCCCATCTTCTGGGCGATGGCGCAGATGGTCTGCCAGTTCTCCCTGCCACAGAGGGCGGGTATGGCTTTGCTCACGCGCTGGATGCGCCTCTCTCCATTAGTAAATGTACCGTCGCACTCGGCAAAGCTGGCGGCGGGGAGTATGACATCGGCAAATCTAGTGGTCTCTGTTTGGAAGATCTCCTGGATGACCATGAACTCCAGGGACTGAAGCGATGCCCTTACACGGTTGGTATCGGGATCGGTCTGGGCCAGGTCCTCCCCCAGGATATAAAGACCCTTGATCGCCCCGTCCCTCATACTCTCCAGCATCTGGGTGGATGTGAGTCCTATCTCTCCTGGCAGTTTGACATGCCAGGCCTCCTCGAATTTGGAGCGGACAGCCGGATCTGTCACAGGCTGGTAGCCGACATGGGCATTGGGAAGAGCCCCCATGTCGCAGGCCCCCTGCACATTGTTCTGGCCGCGCAGGGGCATGACGCCAGTGGACCGCCGTCCCACATTTCCCGTGAGCATGGCCAGATTGCCTATGGACATGACATTGGCCGTACCAGTGACGTGCTCTGTTATCCCGAGGCTGTAGATGATCATGGCTTTTTCTGCTCCGGCATAGAGCCGCGCGGCCTGGACGATCTTATCTGCTGCGACTCCAGTTATCTCTGCCGCCCTCTCGGGCGGATAATCCTCCACGGCTTTCCTGAACTCCTCGAAGCCCTCAGTGCGGCTGGCTATGAACTCCCTGTCCTCCAGCCCCTCCTCGAGGATGACGTTCATCATGCCGTTGAGCAGTGCGATGTTGGTGCCTGGCAGCATGTTCAGCCAGACAGATGCCATGTCGACCAGCTCTATCTTGCGGGGATCTGCGACGATGATCCTGGCCCCCTTCTGGGCGGCCTTGATGATCTTCAGGCTGACTATGGGATGGGCCTCAGTGGTATTGGAGCCTATTACAAACAGCACATCTGCATCTTCGATCTGGTCGAAGGAGTTGGTGGCGGCCCCGCTGCCAAAGCACGCAGCAAGGCCGGTGACTGACGGCGCGTGGCATACTCGGGCGCAGTTGTCCACGTTATTGGTGCCGAAGACGGCCCTGGCAAGCTTTTGCATCAGGTAGTTCTCCTCATTCGTGCACCGGGATGAGGAGAGAACTCCGAGGGAATCGGGGCCGTATCTCTCCCCGATCTCAGAAAAACTACGTGCTACGAGGTCGAGAGCCTCATCCCAGCCGGCCTCCTCCCAGACAGGCTCCTCGAGCTTGCTGTTCTTCCTTATGAGTGGTGTGGTTATGCGGTCTGGGTGATGGACGATCTCGTCTAGGTCGAAGCGGCCCTTGATGCATGCCTGGCCCCGGTTCACCGGCCCTTCCCTGTCAGGATGAATGGAGACGATCCTGCCATCCCTGACACCAAGCTCCAGACGGCAGCCCACACCGCAGTATGGGCAGATGGTGGAGACGGCAGCCTCCGGGCGCATCCACTTCTCCGACCTGGCGAAGAGGGCGCCGGTGGGGCAGATGTCAACACATGCACCGCAGAACTTGCACTGAGCGTCCTGCAGCGATTCTGGACCGATCCAGTGCATGCGGTGAAAGTCCGGATTGTTGTATAGAATGCCCGCACCGCGCACCTCCTGGCAAACTCGCACGCATCGGCTGCACATGATGCAGAGGTTGTAGTTTCTGTCGAAGAAGGGCTCTCTGATGACGGGCATGTTGCGGAATGAGAGCTGATATCGGATCCTGTCCAGGCCGACGAAGACCACAGCCTCCTGCAGCTCGCAGATCCCGTCCTTCGGGCAGTACTTGCAGCCCACTGTCACTGGAAACTTTCTCATGCACTCGCGCAGGTCGGTGCACTCATCCTTCCGCTCGCAAAACAGGCAGGATGTGGGGTGATTGGTCAGGGCGAGGAGCATCTCCAGGGTATGCCGCCTCATATCCTGCAGCTCTTCCGTTCTGGTCTCCACCACCATACCCTCCTCTGCGGAGGTATTGCAGGCCGTGGGATAGCAGTCCAGCCCCTTTACCGAGACTATGCAGAGCTTGCAGGAGCCGATGGGCTTTAAGTCCGGATGATCGCACAGTGCCGGCACATAAGAGCCCGCCTTGCGGGCTGCTTCGAGAATGGTCGTGCCCTCTGGCACTGATACCTCTCGATCGTCAATGGTCAGTCTGATATCGCTCATATTACCAACCGCGCCGGGCAGTGATGAGGGTTGATTGTATTAGAAGGTTGCTCTAAAAGAAATTTGCATTCGCCAAGGAAAATCTTATTAATAGATCAGCGTTGATCTACCGAAAAATCTCAGGCGGAAGGCGCGGTGCAGGTAAGATGTCAAGCAAGATGAATTTGAACCGGGTGGATATGCCCAAGCAGGCAGCAGAGAAGAGGAGACGCAACTTTCAGGAGGTCGCCCTTGGCTATACTGCAGAGCAGGCAGCAGAAGAGGCCGGAAGGTGCATTCAGTGCAAGAAGCCCAGGTGCGTGGAGGGCTGTCCTGTGGAGGTGGAGATCCCGGCCTTCATCAAGGCCATGCGGGAGGGAGACATGCAGGAGGCTGTCCTCTCACTGAAGAGAAAGAACAGCCTGCCCGGCATCTGCGGCCGGGTCTGCCCCCAGGAGGTGCAGTGCGAGGCCCGATGCGTGCTTGGCAAGAAAGGAGCGCCTGTGGCAATCGGCCGCCTGGAGCGCTACGTGGCCGACTGGGAGAGGATGCAGGAGAAGTGCCCCAGATGTGAGATCGCCCCGCCTTCAGGCAAGCGCGCCGCCGTGGTGGGCTCCGGCCCGGCAGGGCTGACGGCTGCAGCCGACCTGGCACGCCTCGGCCACGAAGTTACCATTTTCGAGGCATTGCATGACGGGGGAGGCGTTCTGGTCTACGGCATTCCCGAATTCAGGCTGCCCAAGTCCATAGTCCGCTGGGAGATCGAGTACGTTAAGTCCCTGGGCGTAAATCTGGAGCTGGATTCTGTTGTGGGCCGCCAGGTCCAGGTCAAGGAGCTCCTTGAGAGCGGATACGATGCCGTCTTCCTGGGCATTGGCGCCGGAGCACCGCGATTCCTTGGCGTGCCAGGCGAGAACCTGAACGGCGTTTACTCTGCAAATGAGTACCTGACCCGCGTCAATCTGATGAAGGCCTACAGGTTCCCTGAGTACGATACTCCCATCAAGAAGGGAAGGCGGGTGGCTGTTGTGGGCGGAGGGAACGTGGCTATGGATGCCGCCCGCTCCGCCCTGCGCCTGGGGGCGGATGAGGTGCATGTCGTCTACCGCCGCTCCCGAGAGGAGATGCCGGCGCGCCTCGAGGAGGTGGAGAACGCCATGGAGGAGGGGGTGATATTCGACTTCCTGACCAACCCGACACGCTTTTTGGGTGACGAGCGGGGAATGGTCAAAGCCATGGAGGTTGTTGAGATGGAGCTCGGAGAGCCGGATGCCTCAGGACGGAGGAGCCCGCACACGAAGAAGGGCTCGGAGCACATCGTGGACGTGGACACGGTTGTCATTGCAGTGGGCACAGTCCCCAATCCCCTCATCGCCTCCAGCACTCCGGAGCTGAAGACCACCGGACGGGGCACTCTGGTGGTGGACTGGCGTGGCAGAACCACCATGAGGGGGGTGTGGGCAGGCGGCGACATCACCTCAGGCGGGGCCACAGTGATCTCCGCCATGGGGGCCGGGAAGGTCGCTGCTGCGGATATGGACGAGTGGCTCAGAAGGGACGGGGCGTGGAGCGGGGAGATGGAGAAGAGTGCTTAATATCAATCAATCCTTTTTTTCTCCTTCCGCTGTGCCGGCCCAGTGGGCTCCACCTGCAGAAAATGCCTGATAGCCTCCTCTGACGGAAACAGAGGCTGATCCCGGCCCCGACTCTGAAGCCGATCCTGAGGTCGATCCTCCGGATGAGACTTCCCCGGCCGAAAGGGAGAGCCGATAGAGGCGCATATCTCCCCAGGTGGTCACATCCAGGCTCATATTTTCACCCTCAATCCCGCCGGAGGCCTGGGCTCGCATGGTATCGCCCCCCTCGTTCATGCTTCCCGAACCGAAGATGACACCACCGGATTGATAGAGGGTGAGGGCAAGTATGGCCGTCTTGCTGTCCCTCAGCCGGAATGTCCAGTTTCCGGCAGCACTTGCAGCCAGAGAGCCATTTCGACCGGATGCGGCACCGCCTGAAATCGTCTCCCCGCGGGAGGGCTCTTTAGAGATCGATGGCGTGCCCGGAGCCATGCTCGACGAGCTCTCTGTGCTGTACTCCAGCGCCTGGCCGGTTTGCACAGAGCTTCGGGAGGCCTGAGGAGTGCTCGCGCTCAGCCCAAGATTCTCTGTACTGCTGAAGTCTATGCCGCTCTCATTCTCCCAGATCTCTCTGGACTCCTGAGGGGTGGCTGGAATGCCCAGATCCAGGACATAATCTCCCCGGCTCTCATCTATGAGCTGATCCGCCGACAGGCCGAGGCCTCCGTCCAGAATTGCAGAGGCATTCTGGCAGGCCAGGAGGAGGATGATCAGAAAGGCCGGAGGCGCTGGAGGACAGCGGAGGAGGGAACGGGCTTGAGGGCTCAAGTGGAGAGAGACGGCAGAATGATGCGGAGATAACTGAGCTGAAGAGCTTTTGGATATCATGCCTTCAACGCCAATTGTGCAGCGATTCAACTTAAGGCTTATGGTTTGTTTGAATTTGGCGATCTCACAATAACACAGCGCCGGAAGATCAGGACAGCTTTCCTGCATTAATCTTTTCAGCTCCCACACTCAAGAGCCCCACAGCCGCCAGAGCCGCCGCCACTGCTCCGAATAGAAACGTCGCCTCCGCCCCCCAGGAGCTCCAGATGGCACCTGCTATAAGGCTGGAGGCGATGGCAACGACTCCCACGGCCCCGTAGTAGATCCCCAGGCAGCTGCCGCGAAGGCTGGCAGACGAGAGATCCGAGACATAGGCCTTCTCCGATCCGTCCACCATGGCGTAGACCAGTCCGTAGAGGGAGAAGAGCACTATCAGCCCCGCCAGGCTCGAGACAAATGCAAAGCCCAGGGCGGTGGCTGCGAAGAGCCCGTATCCCAGGACCAGCACCAGCCTTCTGCCAACCCGGTCCGACCAGATCCCGACCGGCATGGACATGATGGAGTAGACGAGGTTGAAGAGCACATAGAGAAGCAGGGGGGCGGCCACCGCCTCCGCTCCCGAAAAAAGCTCCTGGGCGCGCAGTATGAAGAACATGTAGCTGAAGTTGCCCAGGGCGAAGAGGCTGGCGACGGCGATGAAGGCCTTAAGCTCGGAGGACAGTCCGGACAGCTTCAGACTGGCACCACAGGCCGGAGCGGAAAATCTCTCTTCTACCCTGGAGAAGGGCAGCAATGCCAGCACTGCCATCACCCCCGCAGTCAGGAAGATTGAGCTGTAGGAGAGACCCCCCTGCCAGAGCAGATAGGCCATGATGGAGCCGACGACTGCCCCGGCCGAGTCCATAGCCCGGTGCAGCCCGAAGCCCCGCCCCCGCCGCTCAGATGACGCCGACTCGGAGATCATGGCATCTCTGGGCGCCGATCGAATGCCCTTTCCGCTCCTCTCCAGGACCTTGAAGAAGAAGACGTGCTGCCAGGCAGAGGCGACTGGCAAAAGGAGCTTACCTGCAGCAGAGAGGGCGTAGCCTGCCACCACCAGGGGCTTTCTTTTGCCCAGGCGGTCCGACCACCATCCGGCAAAGATCTTGAGGATGCTCGGCAGGCCCTCGCTGATGCCCCCGATGAGCCCCACCGCCAGGCCGCCGCCGCCCAGGGACGAGATGAATAGGGGCAGAACGGGCTGAATGATCTCGCTGCTGATGTCGTTGAGCAGGCTCACGAACCCTAGCATTATGATATTCCTGTCGGATTTGGGATCGGACATGGTGAGATCATCCCTCGACCTCTTCAGAGCTTCGTGATTTTGCGAGATCGGCTGCTGGTCCGGAAGAGTTCAATGGTGGCCGGATAAAACTGTCCAGTTCTACTTAAGGCTTGTCCCCTCCACCACTCAGCGCAGGCAGCAGCCTCGCTGCCTCGTCTGGCGCCAGCTCCTCAGGCCTTCTCTCCAGCAGACCGGCGTCCAGCTCTGCAAGCGCCTCCGGGCCGGCTCCCAGGCTGGCAAGCCCCTTCCTAACCTTCTTCCGCCTGTTGTTGAATAGCCCCTCTGCGAGCCTTATGAACCGCGCCGGATCGCCCTGCGGCCTGTCGCTGCGTGGGGTGAGCCGCACAATGGCAGAGTCGACCTGTGGCACGGGCCGGAAGGCCATCTTGGAGACAGTCTCAAGAATCTCAATTTCGCAGAGAAAGCCCGCTGTCATGGCCAGGCGGCCGTACCTTTCGCTTCCAGGAGCTGCGGTCATGCGCCTGACGAACTCCTTCTGGTACATCAGCACCGCCAGATCGAAGGGCCGGGAGAGGAGGCGGTATGTGACGGGAGTGGAGATCTGATAGGGCAGGTTGGAGACGATCTTGCTGTAGCAGGGCAGCTCAACCCTCATGGCGTCGCCGGCGATAACCTCAACACGGCAGCCGCTGGCTGCGCTGCTAAAAAACCGCTGGCAGAGAGACGCCGCCAGCCCGGAGTCGATCTCAACAGCATAAACCCTCCCAGCCCTGGCGGCCAGGGCTTCGGTGAGGCTGCCCGTGCCCGGTCCGATCTCAAGTACACTGTCCTGCCGCCCTAAATCGGCATAGCCGGCAATGCGCTCTATCACATTGCGATCCACGAGAAAATGCTGTCCTAGCTTCATCTCTCTTCCGGTGGATATGGCCGTCATCCAGATCCATACAGGGCTTATCTCATCACTCTGGGAGCAGTGGTGAAGACCCGGTACTTTATCCTCTCATCCATCAGCTCGTCCTCAACGCGCTTGGCGATGAGCTTTTCCGGATTGTGCAGCCCCTTGACCCTCTCAGTCAGGTCGGCAAAGCTCTTGAACGGCCCCTTCTTTCTCTCATTGAGTATGGCCCACATCAGCTTCTTGCCTATTCCGGGCAGCAGCTCCAGAGCATGCATGCGGGTGGTGATGGGCCCGGCATCGTTAAAGTAGCGTATGAACCTGGCCTCATTATCAAGCACTATGCTCTGAATCTGAAAGGCCAGCTCGAGCCTGGCGCTGTTGGAGAGCTCCGGATACTCGATCCTGCGGTTGACGTGGTCAATGATATCCCTGCTGCCGCTCCCGATATATACGCGGGTTCCGGCCGCCGGGACCACGCCCTCCTTCGGCGTCATCTCCATGAGCACGAAATTGGACTCGCCAACAGCCTGGACTACGGGCTGCTTCTGGTAGCTCCTGGAGTCGAGAGTGCGTCCATAGGGGAGGTAATCGAGAACCCTTGCTATCTCTTCTCTCTTCGGCGGTCTCCCCTCAGGCATATGCCTTCACCCCCTGAATACAATATCTAAAATTCTATTGAGCTCTTCTTCGCTCAAGGTGAACCGTTCCTTGGCGTAGATCGCCCTGAGCTCATCCTTATTCGCGGGCCTGATATCGGCTATCTTAATGGCAATCTCACGGCTCATCTTTTCCATTTTCATCAGCTCTGCTACGAGGGCCCGGTTCTCCTCGGCGCTTCCCTTGCCGAAGAGATCCGCATGCCGCATGGCCCGGCGCAGCTCATATCCCAGCTCCTCTTCCTCAGCCCGCCTGAGCCGGATCTGCTCGAGGATCTCCCGGACCTCCGCCAGGGTCAGGATCTCCTCCTGCAAAATGCTTTTGACAATCATTTATTTCTGTGCCGTCAGATGTTCGGGAAGTGTGATCAATGTCTTGGTGGCATTGCCGTCCGTAACCTTCAGTACGAAGGCCCTGCCCCTCTTGCCGATCACCTCAGCCGTCTTGCCGTGAAACCTGGGGTGAGGCATGCCCTTGTGTATGCTTGGATCGATGAGCACATGTACCTTTGCGCCCTTTTCAAACTCTTGAATCGCCCTGACTACCGGGGAGATTCCCCTAGTCCTGATCGTCTTGCTCAGCTTGTCTCTGGACTTCTTCCGCATTCCGTGATGATGTGCCATCTGATTCTCCACCTACATCTATTACATCTAGCTCTTCTACGATCGCGTCCACCCTGAGGGCCTCGGAGAGGCTGGGCCGGGTCCTTCCGCCATCACCGGATATCAGCTCCTTGATGTAAAGGCCGCTGTCACCTTTGATGTTTATGCGAACCATTCTTCCCGCAATCTCCAGCAGATCCGCGCTGTAAACTTTTCTCACTCTGAGTTTATCTGCCCTTCGGTGAGACACGCGCGCTGGCGTTCGCTGATCGACCGGCCCAACTAATTCTGTCAGGACTGATTTAAGCTTTTCTTCTCCCACATCTCCTCCCAGCCGCACCAGCGCAGAGTAGGTTTTGACAAATGCCGCCTCCTTGAGCCTCTCCACCATATCTGCGGTGGCAGGAGCGATATCCAGCACCTCCACCCTGCCCCCCGCGCGGCGGTTGATCTCCTCCTGCAGTGCGGGCAGGTCAATGGTTCTGATGCGTGGGCGCACCGCCTCCACAATGAATGGCCGGCCGGAGCCCAGCATGCGGGCGTCGATGTCCTCCCGCCCTGCGCCGTGAAAGACTGTGTCCTCAGCTGCCGCCGCCTCCATCACTGCAGGGCGGATCAGCTCGTCCACCGACTCCTGGTACATTCTTCCCGTGCCCTGGCAGCGTGGGCAGCCCCGGCCGCGGCACTGCCGGCAGGGCCAGCGAGTCTGAGGGATGCCGCGCACCAGCTTTCGGTAGCGCCCACGGATGAAGAGGGATGCCACCTGCAGCTCCACCTCGCAGGTCTCCAGGTTCAGGTGGAGTACGACGTCCGGGCTCTTGAGATCGAACTTCTTTTTGGTGAGCTGAGCCAGCCTCTTTCCAACTTCGCGATTCAGCTCAGACTTGAAGGGCTCGGCGTGCTGCGATCCTCCGTCTGCCAGCAACAGCTCCTCGTTCTCAGAGAGCAGGCCGGACATCCTCGTTCCCACCAGGAATGTCTCGTACTCGATGCCGGAGAGGGCAGCCGCCGCCCTATCCGCCCAGCCATCGAGCTTTGCCGGGGCCATCATCCCCAGGCAGACTGTGCAGCCTGCATCCTCTTCTCCGCGTCGCGATAGCAACAGGCGCGCCGGCTCAAATGTGGGAGCCAGCGCCTCTAAAGCGGCCTGATCGCCTGCGGCGCAGGCCTGCATGGCCAGGGCCGTCTTGAGGGAGCGTCCTCTCTCAGGGTTGGACAGGCCGGTGGCCAGCATGGCGAACTGGCGGCCTAGACAGCTATCGCAGATGGGTCCCAGGGATATGATCTTTCGAGCTGTGTCGATGATGGATTCCCGGAGGCACTCAGCTCTCTCCGGATGGTCTGGATTGTCTTGGCTCATGGTGAATCTTCAACTCAATCCATCGGGCTTTTAGTTTATTAGGGCTCGCATGGCTCTGCCACGGCCCGCGGGCTCCATTTAGCTTCGGCTTTCACCTTGCCCATTCGCCGATGTACCTCTCCAGGAAGTCGAATGGAGCAGGCCTGTTATTGGCAAGCTGCCAGGCATCGTATGAGCAGAGGACGACGGCCAGGATCCAGCCGAGGCCCCAGCTGATGGCCGCGACGACGGCGCTCAACAGGAAGAGGACTATTCCCCTTTTGCTATAACCAAGGTAAACATGACCCAATCCGGCGATGATGAGGTTCAATATTACTGCGACTATGGGACTCTTGGACATGATAAATCTCCATTTTCAATTCTATAAAAAATATCATCTTTCTGCCGTAAATAGGTTGGCATCCAAAATCCAGTTCAGCAGGACTGTAGAAAAAATTATAACCGATATGCTGGAATACGTGAGCGGGCAATCAATTTTTTCTTCCCAAATTCAATTCTTTTTGACTCTCATGATTAAATCTTTCTATGAAATTAATAAATTCGTCTTTGAGACCAGGAATAAATTCGTTTTCTGAGATTGACTTCAATTCATCCTCGCTAACCCATCTAATATCTGAATGGTTTTTAGACACAGGATCCCCAGCCACGTATTTACATAAAAATCTTATTCCTGGGATAAGTGGTTCTTCGGGCACTCTTATTTCATAAAAACTGTGGATAGTCTTTACTACCTGAACATCTATCTGCATTTCTCTGTAATAATGCCTTTTTACACCATCCTCAAATGATTCAGAGTATTTAAGTTGACCTCCACACCCCTCATACAATGAAGGGTATAGTTTTCTGTTTGGATTTCTTTTTGCGATTAGTGCTTTGACTCCCTCTCTTTCAGTCTTTATGCACAATCCCGCGACATGGACCTCAGGCGATTCTCGTATTTTCTCCCTTGGGACCAATTGATTAGATATCTCCGTAGTGACCCACACATTAACGTCATCGACTATGCCTTCTAGCTTTCTAATTTGCTTGGCAAAGTTATACTCTGTGTCTTCTGGGAGATTTGGAAAATCGTCCCTTTCTATAACGATGCCGAAAGGTCTAGCAATCCCACACAATCGCGCACATTTATTAATATTCGCTCCAATATAATCTCTTTTATCCTCCAAGGATTTCACAACACCCCGTACTATTCCCCACCCTAAATTCAATTCTGTGTGATATCCATGTAATTCAGAAAAATCATCACATAATTCTCGAAATTCATTTTCAACGTCTTTGATTTTATTTAATTCCTTTTTTAATGTATCCCTCAAATAGTCTCCCGAGTAATCCTCTTCGATTTCCTCAATAATCATAGCTCCATCGCCCAACTGCTTGATAAAGCTACAATTATGGAACTTATTACAAAGTATCTCATAAAAGCTCGAAATAAATTTATCGATATATTGAAATGCTTCTATACCCTCTGACCACCTTGTAAACCCACGGATATCTACAAAAATTACTACTGCTGGAGTATCCATTTTCCCCTCTTGTATATATGATATTAATTTATTGTATATGAGTTTTTCTTCTCGGAAGTATTCTTCGCTCTCCTCGCGATCCTTCTCGGGGTCACCGCTGGCCAGGATCTCAATGTCTCTGACAGCCTTATACAGGCTGCTCGATGCCTTTTTGCCATTCAGATCTTTCCAGTTGCCACCATCAGCTCCAGAGCGGTATCGTACACATATCCCTGCAGATATTTGGGATTCCAATTTATTTTGCCCATCGTATGGGCCATGTCTGCAGTTGCCTCTACGGGCACATAGCTTCCATCATCAAACCGCACCACCACCCAAGCGTGAACTCTGTTGACATCGACCAAGATGTAGGCATCATAGCCATGCTTCTCCAGCCATTGTTCGCAGAGGATGGAAGCATCAGCACAGTCGAAGACATTGACTTCGTAGCTCTGGTTGTAGTGGTCCTTATTCAGCGTCTTCTGCAGTCTCTCAATCTCTTCAGCATTATACGATAGCTTATCGCTCCAGTCAACCCACTCCTGATCTCCAAATCCAACATGGTTGGCTGTGAACACCTCAACTGTGGTGGCTGAAGCCATGCCAACAAGGAAGCACAGAACGGCTACTATCAGCAGCTTCAGATTATGCACAGCCATTTAAGCCACCTCATCCCCATCGTCCAGTGTGGTCAGCAGATGGCCGTATCCTGCTGTCCAATATCTCTTGTTCTTGCCTCTTTAACATTTCTATCAAGGCAACTATGGCCTCAGCAGGGTGATTAGAGATATCAAAAAGGTTTATTGCTGGGGATAATTCTATAATATTCTCGGACATTGGGTGACACCTTTGTCTGCGGCGGCCTGAGAGGTCGGTCTTAGGCCGCTTGATAATCATTCTTTTCAGGATCTACCTACTTTAATGTAGTTGATCTTATCCTCTGGTTTTGGCTTGACAACCACTATTAAGACCTCTTGCTCTGCCAGATTACGATCCACATAGACGCGGCCCATCTTGTCAATCATCCGATAGATTAATAGCCGAAGTCAGGTTAATGTCGTCTTGGGACATGCAGTTGCACCTGCCTGTCTCAAGCTGAAGCGAGAAGGAATTCAGGAGCGTGGGCCTTCAGAGGGTTTTCGCTCTCTTCCTTCTTTGCATCGACCAATGATACTCTGATTTCTAGCAGCGCTTTTTTATTCTCGATACCAAGCGCTTTTCGGACAGCGAGAGGCATCAACATTCTACCCCTCTCATCTATTTCCGTTATTGTGGTATATTCACGCATAGTTCTTCATGACGGGTTTAAACTATATATACTTATCCTTTATTTCCTTTTTATTCCAAATATTAGGAAAATACTTATATACAGTTGGGTAATAATAGGTTATTGCCCATTAGGGCAGGTGAAAGTCGATGTCCAGATCCAAGAAAATCGCAGTCGAGAAACGTCTGCAGGACCAGATAGAATCGATCCCAGAGGACCGTCGCACAGAGACAGTCCTCGCGGCCATCCGCAGCATGAAGCCCTTTCTGGTATCCCACGAGTACGAAAGATGCCCCGTCTGTGGGGAGAAGTGGATGCCGGTGGAGTTCAGAAATGGCTGGCGCAGATGTGGGAACTGCTGCCATTACGAGGAGGAGGGAGCGAGTGCAGAGTGCCGCGCCGAGATCGAGGCCGAGAGCAGGCGGTGGATGGAGATCCATCATAGGCCGGTGCGCAGGGCTGCAAGGGTGGCCTGAAATGTACGTCTATATCCGATCTGAACCCCATCTTTTCACGGTGGGATTCTACTCACCTTCTGGGGAATGGCACCCAGAAAGCGATCACCACTCGAGAGAAGACGCTGCCAAGAGGGTAGCATGGCTGAATGGCAGCAAGGAGGTGTAGCTATGGCCGCCAAGCAGCAGACTATCATGAAGCCGCAAGAGGCCGCACCGCAGGAGTTCATACCTCACCACCCGCCTTTCGATGGCATGCCGCTATTCTGCGACAGCCATCCCAGTCAGTGCAGCCATTCCAACCCGGACCTCGCGAAGCTGGCAGCGAAGCTCTGCCAAGTCATGCAGACCTGCGCTGTGGTGCCGAAAGACAAGGCAAATGCAGACCAGGGCTACAAATATGTCTCCTCGGATGCCATTATCGGGAAAGTCAATCAGGCATTAGTCGAGGCAAAGCTCGCGACAGTTTGCCGGCTAGATGTACTGGACCGCCAACCGCGCACTACCCGGACGGGAGGTGTATGGGAGTTAGTCACGACAAAGTGCACCCTCTCCGTCATCGACTCGGAAACTGGAGCTCTGATCGAGAGTGAAGGTATCGGGCAGGGATATGACTCCTCCGACAAAGCATTCTCCAAAGCGCAAACTCAAGCGAAAAAGTATGCACTAATGCTCCTGCTGAACATCAGCACCGGAGACGATCCTGAGGGCTTCTGCATAGTGGATGAGGAGCCAATCGTATGCAAGCACTGCAGCTCTATGGCTGAATACTCCACTGTGAGTGAATTTGAGGGGCAGAGAGTTAAGGTCTATCACTGCCAGAAATGCAAAAAGGACACGAGGGTGAAAGCATGATCACTTTCGCCCCGCACGCTAGGTAGAGGTATATTATGTCCGAGAATCGATATCTTGGGAATACCAAAAGAGATATAATCAAAGAAAACTTAGATAGCCAAAGCTACGAGAATCAAGAGCCAGGGCCGTTCCCTCTCAACTTCGCAGGCTGTGAGGACCAACCCCGGCTGCATACTACCGTGCGCTGCAAGGATAATAACCTTGCTATTTGTGAGGTTTGTGCTGGGTATGCAGTCCGCTTTCCCTGGCTCGGGAAGGCGTGATGTCCGAACTAGATGAGATCGATATCAAGCTCCTGAAGGAGATTGATAAGAGACCTGGCCAGCCTTTGGCCAGAGCGGCAGAGGCTCTCTTAGATAGACGCAGCCAACGCGTTCTGTATAAACGCCTGCTTGATCTTGAGGCTCAGCAGCTCATTTCTGTAGACCGGAGATCAGAAAAGAGGCTTGCTCGAGCAACTATAACAGAGAAAGGAAAAGCCGCGATAATGGGAAGGGAGAATCCCTGCCCAGCTCCGGAGGCGAGATTCTCATGAGTTCATCTGCCTGCGCGGCTATAAGGTTTTCTGACATCAGTGAATCCTCTGAACCTATCGCCCTGCCGGCCAACGGCATATGCATCGGAGTGCTCCGGGGACTCGGCGAGGGCATAGCCCAGGTCGAGAACATGATGATCGAGATCTCGCCCGACCTCGTGGCAGATCTGAGGCCACTGGTAGGCCAGCGAGTCGTGATCATGGGCAGGGACCGGGCCGGGAGGTGCAGCGTATGATACGCGACAACCCAATCTTTTGGATCGCCGCAATTGCCGTCTGGGTTGCCATCCTGACGTTTGCTCTCCTAGAGGTATTCGCAGTCACCGGCCAGGCGGTCACCCTGCAGATCACCGGCCAGAGCTCCGGCGCGGGCCTGCATACGCTCCACGTCATTGGGGACTCCATTAACGTGAGCATCCTGCAGGGAAACAACAGCATCTGGCTGATCAATGCGACGGGGGCGAGCGCATGAGGCCCGAACTTGCAGCCCTGCAGCGGGCCGGGATCACGCGGGCTCGCTTCTCTGCTCGCTATGCAGGCCGGAGCAAGCAGGGGTTCATCCTGCTCTCTGACGTGGAGACGCCGATTGGCGGCCACCTGGACCATGCCTGGATCAGGCCGTGGCACTGGCACGGGCCTATACCAGCAGAGCCAGGGCAGCATGTTGAGTTTAAGGCCCAGATCGAGCCATATTGGCGCGACTCAGGGGAGTCGGATCTGGGATTATTCCGGCTGGAGGTCTTGCCTTGACCGTCGTAGATGCCTTCTGCCTCTCTGAGCAGCAGTGGGACCAGGTCGAGCGCCGGTATGAAGAGGCCCAAGAGAAGGCCATGGAATCCCGGGGAGTCCGTGGGGATGGCCTGGAGTACCCGGAGAGGCTACTTGTGGCGCTGCTTGATGGACTCTCTGATGTTGAGAAGATGGCCCTGGCGCTGGGCGTCATGGTAGGCCGGGCGAGCGTGGAGGCACGAGAGTGACTGCACGTCTCTTGGAAACCTTAGAGCGTATAGCTGCTCTCCAGCCTGCTGCATTAGCGGATCTGCGAGGAAAAGGGATAGTCTTCGATTCTAGTCCTGCGCAGGATGCCCAAGGCTGGAAGAACGCTGCCTTCTGGCTATATTCTTACCTCTGCGAGGCAGATAGCTTCTCCAGAGCCGCTATACGAGACTATCAAGAGAGGGTGGCATGAGCCAAGTCTTCAAGCTCGGAGAAAGCGAGTTCAGAACGCTCGATGAGTCCACCTACCAGGCGTCCATCAGCATAGAGTCCAAGACAGAGAAAGCAATCCTTCTGAGGATCGAGAAGCGCGGCAAGGTCCGCACATACTGGCTGCCTCGCTCCCAGATCAGGGTCCTTCAGGACCGAGTGATTGTGCCAGACTGGCTATGGAAGAAGAAGCTGGAGGGAGAATGAGCCTCGCCATCTGCCCGCGCTGCCAGAAAGAAGTAGACCTGAAGGACTTGCGGCGCGGCATGTGCTCAACCTGCTGGGCAGAGATTAAGGCCAGGAACGCAGGCAAGCCGAAGCCCAGAGGCAAGGCCAAGGTCACGGAGACAGGTCAGGCGCGTCAGGCAGACGGCCAAGTATTATCGCTATTGGCCGCAGGTATCAAAGTCTCTGAGACTGAGATGATACCTCAGGATAATGGTTCAGCAGAAACGATACCAGAGAGAGGTAACAAAGTCTCTGAGACCGAAGATAAGCCTACTGCTAACGTTCATACAAAAACGATATCAGAGAAAGGTAACAAAGTCTCTGGTACTGTTGATGCTCCTGCTGATAGTGATAATCCTAATACAGCATCAGCAGACGGTCACAAAGTCTCTGAGACTGGTATCAAAGTCTCTGAGACTCAAGAAGAGTGGCAAAATCGCATGGCTGAGGACCTGGCGATAGCACTTCGGCGCATCAAAGCCCTGGAAGAAAAGGTCCAAAAGATGGCTCCGCTTCTCGAAAAGGAAGAGTCCAGGCGAGACTCTGAAGGCATGAAGAAGCTTCGTGATGAACTCTTCGGCCTACTCAGGAAGAGCCCAAACGGCGGAGTGTACATCAGCAACTTACATGGACCACATGGACAGAAAGGAGGAAGGCTAGGCATATCGAAAGCTCAAGCCTTTCGCCTGCGAGATGCATGTAGGATGGATGATCGCTTTCGTGTCATGAAGGCCGAGAATTCATCTGCGAGATGGGTAATCACACTTAACCAAAAAATCAGATGAGTTAAGCTCCATTTCAAGTCTCGGAGACTTGAGACTCGGATGGAGAGAAGGGGGTAAAAAGCCAGACTGCGACATACTAAGTCTAGTAAAAGTATGTCGTAGAGTAGTATGTATTAGTTGAGGGAAGGGAAGGATTTGAAAGATAGTATATAAACAGCTAGTAACGTTGGAAGGGTAGAGAGAGACTTGGAGTCTCAAGTCTCCGAGACTCAAGACGGTTGAAATATAAAAATTGGAGATGAAGAAAGTGGGCTTAGCTACAATCAAATTCGCTGCCGAGTACTGCAAGATGCCGTTCTCTGCAATGGATATGATGGACCCAGACAGGCCAACCACCCTGCTGGCCGTTCTGAAGGTAGATCGCAGCCAGCTCTCGAAGGAGTTCATCGAGTGGGACACTAAGTTCCGATGGAAGCCTGGGAATTTTGAGCTTTCACATGGAAAAGAGTTCTTGGTGCTGCTGCTCCTCACGGGGGGCTATCTTTGGACCACAATTAGGCCAGCATGGCCTCCACAAAAAGAGGAATGGTATCGATCGCATGTTGGAGAAGAGGTCAATATCCAGATTCAAGGAGTCAAAGCATGAGCACTGAGGCAGAGATTCTGAAAATCCTGTTTCCCCCAGAGGGGGCAGTTCCGCTCGACCGGCTGAACGAGATCAACCTCATCCGAGGACACATCGACGTAGCAATCAAGCTCTCTCAGGGATTCCACCCACAGAGGACAGGCCTGGCGGCTCGATATTACGATCCTGAAGAGAGCCAGAGGATCACCGAGAAGGTTGTGGAGCTCAGGGAGTCGCTGGGGCCAGATAGGAAGCGCCGGTCCTGGCCGGCTATCGCAGCCGAGGCAGGTAACATCACTCCGAAGGCTGCGAGGATGCGCTACTGGAAATACAAACAGGATCAAAAGGCCGAAGGTCTGAGGAAGGAGGCATATGCAGCTTTGAGTGGAGAACTTGCTCACTCCGATCCAACTATCCGGGATACCCAGATGGTTGAAGAGCGTCCAACTATTCGGGATTCCCGAATAGTTGAAAAATCTGTGAAGGAGACGCAAGATACAATTCAGAACGAGACAAGCACCTCCACGAAAGCGCAAACCACCCGCCGAGCACCCCCGAGGATTCCACACAGCGAGGATGATTTCATCGATGCACAAAGAGATGCGGGTGTGAAATTCAAAGAGATCCACGAGGCTCTCCGGAGCAGAGGACACGACTGTACCATAGGCGATGTGATGGCACGCCATCAGGAGATCCGAAAGAAGCGCTCCTCCGAATCCCATGACGAGATGGCCCACAATGCCCCGATGCCCAAAGAGATGGGTCGCCAAGATCAGATCAACTCCGACGCAGATGCAGTCTCATCAAACGAGGAGATGCCCGATCCTGTACCAATCAGCCGCGCCGAGCTGGACCAGAAGATGTGGGATATGTGGCGGACTGGAATGAACCCGAAGCAGATCTCAGAGGCTCTGAACCTGGAAGGCTACTACTACGGCGAGCAGTCCGTGCGTGTGCGGCTCAGATCGCAGGGGGCCGATCTATGAGCTCCAGGAAGGACTCGGATATCCAGCTCGCCCAGAACGAGCTGGAATACTGGAAGGCAAAAGAGCTGAGCATCTCTACAGCAATCAAACGTCTGGAAGATGATCGAAAGATCGCAGAGAACAGCGTCCGGGCGTGGACTAGACGGCTGGAGAAGTTGGTGAAGCAGTGATGAATTTCACAGACTACCAGGTCAAGACTCTGGTCCGAGAAAATCCCGGATTAAATCTCTATCAACTCCTCGGCAAGGCCAAGGAGCAAATGGGTAGGTGGCCTTGGACCATTGGAAAGATCCAGCAGGCAGTCAGGCGGCTTGAAAACGCTGGCGAAGTCGAGACAGAATCTATCGTGCAGGGGGGACGCGCATGTGTCTTGGTGAGGTGCAGGTGCAAATAGACTGTCTAAATTCTGATAATATTATCGGACCACAGACATATAGATTGAGGAGGATGGATTACTCTGAGGACCTGACAGAATCGGAATTAAAGTCGCTTCATAGGGATAAGGCATTCCGCCCAATTTTAAACGGCGGAGTTCTACACTGTCATCTAAAAATTCGCTGTCAAGTGGCCGAAGAATCTGGCAGATTGATCTACAATGGCAGACCATTTAACCGCTCCCAGTGGTCCTGGAGGCCGCCAAAAATAATTAGATTGCAAGGAAGGTCGGCCAGAGAATTGTCCGATCCTATAAATAATAAGCCAGAAATATCAATTATGACAGCGCGTGGTGAGGTCCTACGGCTCGATGCATGCCCGTGCGGCGGCGAGCTGCAGATGGACAATCACGGATATCTATATTGTGTTAAATGTAACATGATCTATGAATAACGGCAATGGCGGCGACTCCAGAGCCGAGTACTAATTGCATAATGTCCATTTTTGTCAATTTGTCCAGATGATGTCCAATGGCGTTTGAATCGATAGCAGCATACATTGACCAGATCGAAGAAGGTTTTCAGAAGAAGGAAAGTCCGGAACATATAGCAAAGAGGCTGGGTATTCCGGACAAGGCCAAAACCATCCGGAGGTATAAAGCTGCTGTCTGGGACTTGAAAGACCTAGTAGCTGAGTCCAAAGAGGAGCGAGCGCAGAAGCATGAGGCCCGCAGGAATGCGGTCAAAGTGGAGATCGTCAAGTCACTGGACCTCATCGAGAAGATCAAGGCCCGCGCATTCGAACATTTGGATTGGATGCCAGGAGATGAGTATGAAACCTCTGAGGGCAAGCGGAAAGCTACGCCTGGCCAAGTCATTGCCTGGCACAGTCAAGCGGCAGAGATGGCTGCAAAGGCCATCAAGGCAGAGCTGGAACTATCAGGCGACGATCCAGATAGCAAGTTGGCAGAAAGTTTTCTGGAGCTGATCGAGCTTGCTGAAAAAGGAGCAAGTGGAAAAGATAATTGATCGCTGCCGGGAAGATCCTGTTTGGTTCGTTGAGCACATACTCGGAAATGCTCCCTGGGAGAAGCAGAAAGAGATCCTCCGAGCTGTCCGAGACCACAAATCCGTTGCCGTGGCATCCTGTCACGCAGCTGGAAAGAGCTGGATTTCAGCTCGTGCCGTGCTATGGTTTGTCTTCTGCCATCGATTATCGCGGGCCGTCACGACGGCTCCCACATTTGACCAGGTGCGAGACATCCTCTGGCAGGAAATCCGGCAGGCCCATGGATCGGCCCGATTGCCGCTGGGCGGCAAGATGCTTGAGACGCGGCTTGACCTCGGCCCGAACTGGTTTGCGACGGGCCGGAGCACAAATGATGCCAACCGATTCCAGGGGGCCCACAGCTCCAGAGGTGCTATATTCGTTGTGGCTGATGAGGCTGCTGGTATCGAGCCTGACATCTGGGTAGGCATTGATGGCATTCTCACGTCGCAGGATGCTCACCTTTTGGCCATCGGAAATCCCACAGAGAGTAGCGGCGAATTCTTTGAGATGTTCAAGCGGCCCGGCGTGGTCAAGATCCACATCTCGGCCTTTGACACTCCAAACTTTACGGCCTTCGGCATCACCTTGGATGACATCAGGAGGGGGAGCTGGAAGGCCAAGATCACCGGCGATCTTCCTGCTCCCTATCTGATCACCCCCGAATGGGTAGCTGACAAGTGGCTGAAGTGGTGCGGTGGGTCTGAGGCAGGCGAAGATAATCCGCTCTGGGTCTCTCGTGTCCTGGGAAAATTCCCCACCAAGGCGAACGATACGCTCATCCCCCTATCTTGGATCGAAGCGGCACAGATGCGCAAGCTCCCGGATGGTGAGCCTGTTGTCCTGGGTTGCGATATCGCAAGGCATGGGGCAGACGAGACCGTAATTGTGCTGCGGCGTGGGCCAGTAGCCAAGGTTCACAGGACAACTCGCCAAGAAGACACCATGCAGACGACTGGCCGGATCATATCTGCCCTGGAAGAGACGCAGGCCACCGAGGCCCGGATAGATGCTGACGGCCTGGGGGCTGGCGTCTACGACCGGCTGAACGAGCAGGGAAAGCCGGCTATCGAGATGAGGTCGGGCTTCGCCGCCACAGATCCTGAGCACTTCCTGAACGCCAGGGCCGAGTGGTTCTGGGGCCTCAGGGAGCGGTTCGAGGTCGGCGACATCGCCATAGATGGTGATGAGGACTTGGCTGCCCAGCTATCCAGTATCAAATACAAATTCACAAGCCGCGGGCAGATCCAGATCGAGAGCAAAGAAGAGATGAAGCGGCGAGGGCTGCATTCCCCCGATCGGGCAGACGCGCTCATGCTGGCGTTCGCTGCTGTGGAATCGGTATCTCCGGTGGGCTGGGGAACCTCCAGGCTGAAAGGAAGACGAGCATGAAATTCTTGGATCAACTCTTTAGGAGGCAGAAGGAAGCTGCCTCTCCGGCCATGTCCGGCTCACCTGTGGTGCGGTTCGGTCAGCCTCTGGGCTGGATAGATCGCAGCTCGGCCATCACCCCCGAGCGCATAGCAGCTAACCGATCTGTTCCCGTCGTCATGGAGTCCCTGTCTGGGCTCTCTCGATTATGCTTCTCTGGATTCGATCACGTTCTGCAGCCCATCGATTCATCCGACGACACACAGGGTCCGGCCATCGAGAAGGCCCTGGCCCAGATCCACAACCAGGAGAAGCGCATAGGCCGGATAGGAAAGGCCCGCCGGTGCGGTACGCTGGGTCTGGTCCGGGCAGCAGCCCTGGATGGCTGGTCATTCCGCCAGGCCATATCAGAGTACGCCACCATGCAGGAGGGCAACTGGCTCAACTTCGCAGAGATCCAGCACCTACCGGCTCAGAGCTTCAGCACTGCATCGGGCGTGGGCGAGGACTACCTCTCTGACAAGATCCTCCCGGGTATCATCTACGATGCCAAGCAGGATACCACACGATTCTTCCAGAGCGGCGCGGGCTGGGGCGGCCAAGCCAAGGAGCTTGACCCTGACAACCTCCTCTACATCGAGGATGTGACCGTACCGGACGATATCAGCTTCCTCAAGGTGCTCCAGCCGAGCATCGAGGCTTGGAAAGAAGTGCGGCGCTACGGCATGACTGCCGAGCGAAGGGTTGCAGTCCCAAATGAGACCGAACGGATCGACGCCAGGGACGTCGTATCCATGATCCAGGCTAAGATTCCCATCAAGATGCAGGACCTCATAGAACACTGCGATGATCTGGCTGAAAACCAGTCATATGTCAACCGAAAGGTGGCTCTTGCGGGAACGAGGATCGAGTACCCGACCATCTCTATGCCGCTCAACCCCTGGGAGGCTGACAAGTACCTCCGGGAAGAGATCATTGCCTTCTTCTTCAAACGTGATGTGCTGGAGGTAACGGCCCAGGCCATCAGCGCTACCACTGCCCCCTCAAAGACCCTGCTCGATCTGCATATCGCCTCGGAGAGAGAGCTGTGGGGCCGACCATTTGAGAACCTGTGGACACAGTGGCTAGAGTGGAATGGGTTCGAGCTGGCGGACGAGTTCGCGTGGTGGGATTGGAGCCCCGCAGATAAGGAAAAAGAGCACCAGAGGAACCTGGAAAATTATCGATCTCATGCAATCACAATCAACGAGTTTAGGCAGTTGGAGGGGTTAAATCCTCTGACTGATGAGGAGATAGCGGCTCTTGCAGCCGAGCACGCCCTGATCTTCGGAAACAAAAACAACGTCATGAACCCATCCAATACTACGGTGTAGACCATGGGCCACGCTGAGGAGCTGGAGAGGATCGAGAACAAGGCGATCGATGAGCTGAACGATCGCTTCAAGGCGAGCATCCGGAAGACCATAGAGGAAACCGACTGGTCGGATATCGAGCGGCGTCTCGCTGCCATGCAGGAGCCGGGAGACGTGGCTGACGCCGTGGCCTGGCAGGGCTACGACCCCCGGGCCTACCTGGAAGAGGAGATCTTCCCGGCTGCCTCAGAGATCTCAGCCGCCTATATCGCTGATGTGGTGGCGGCCGGCAGCTCCCTCAGCTTCACGCTCACAGATCCGAATGCCCTCAAGTGGCTCAAAGAGTACGGTGCCGAGGAGATCAAGTACATCTCCGAAAGCCAGCGCCAGGCAATCAAGGAGATCATCACCAGTGGCTACAGAGACGGCGTCACCTACCAGCAGCAGGCCAGGGAGATCCGACAGCTCATAGGCCTCGACCCTCGGTGGGCCGAGGCAGTGCAACAGATGCGGTCCAGGCTCATGGGGCGTGGCCTGATATCAGATGATGAGATCGATCGCCGGGCTGCCAAGTACGCCGCGAAGCTGCTCAACAAGCGGGCGCGGAACATTGCAGTCCAGGAGGCCACCACCGCCGGAGCACGGGCATTCTATGAGACGACTGCAGACGCCTGCAAGCGGGGCATCTTAGATCCGCACGTCTATGAGGGCTACAGGATCGTCACCGGAGACGAGCGACTCTGCCCGCAGTGCTCGGCCCTGGCAGGTGAGGGCCGGAGGCTGCCTGATGGTGCATATCAATCTTCTGGAAGCGTTACGCCGAAGCTTCACAACTTATGCCGATGCGTCGAGGGTGTCAGGGAGATCACGATGATAAAGAAGGTGATAAAGAAGGAGACGAAAGAATCTGAGATCGGATATGCCGCTGTAATTTTTGAATCCAGGGGTCTCAAGCGAAAGGGTGGAATGATACTCTGTCCGACGGTTCCGTTGGTCGAAGGTGTCTTTGCGGGTAGGGGATTCCCAGTCCTCCGAGAATACTCGGAGTTCTCAAGGGACTCTAAGTGGCTGAACGGTCTCACAGTCCTCACGAACCATGAAGATCTGACGCCTGCCGCCAGGAGGGTCGGACAGTTGACAGATATCGCCAATCGGCCAGAAGGCAAGAAGGTCACCGCCGTAACTCAGTTCTTTGAGTCCGACCTCACCCCCCGGGAGGTCGAGGCCATCATGTCCCGTAAGCCTATTCATGGATCGTTGAGATTTGCGTGCGCTCTGGACATGACGCCAGGGGAGTGGGTTAACAGCAACGGCGAGACGATCCATTATGAGGCGATCGAGCGGGGGCCGTATGTGTTTTATGAGTATTCGATGGTCCCACGCGGCATTGTTACACCAGAAGACGGAGCGGGATTCAATATGGAATGTGGAGCGTGCAAAACACAGTCTGAAGCCGATTTCACCGACAAGCCGTGGGATGGATCGGCTTCTCGATACAAAGACACCGACGCATATTGTGCTGCGTGCCTGATCGACTTGAACGAGCCTGGAAAAGACAAGATCCAGGCGAACTGTAAGCTCCCAGTCAGAGAACCTGACGGGACCTACAATAAGAACGCTATTCGCAATGCTCTGGCTCGGATTTCTCAGCTAAAAGGAGTACCTGCCAAGGAGCTGGCTGATGCCAAGAAAAAGCTGGCATCGCTCGCTAAGCAGGCCGGCATCGGCGAATCACAATCATCTGCTCCAGGAGGAGCAACCATGGAAGAAGATCTGATCAAAGAGATGATAGAAGAGGCTATCAGGCCTCTCAAGGAACAGAACGCTGCCCTGGAGCAGAAGAACGCGGCTCTCGAGGGCGAGGTACAGGCTCTGAAAGAATCCCAGAAGGCGGCACAGGATGCTGCAGTCCTGGAATCGTTTGCATCCAAGCTCAAGCCCGGATATACTGAGAAGGCCAAAGAGCTGTTCGAGGCCTACCAGAAGGATCCGGCTGGTTGGGTAGTCGAGAACGCGGATAAGTTCGTCCAGCCTGGCCAGGAGAGGAGGCTCAAAGGGTCATCCAGTACCGAAGGCGGCCAGGCATTCGATCTGCAGGCCGAACAGGATAAGCTCTGGGGGAGGGCGATCTAAATGTCAGCGCTCAAAGATACTCTGATAGACGCCGGACCGTGTGGCATAGATCCAATGGTCGCAGGCGCAAACATTGGCTTCGGTGTGGCTCTCATCAGGTCCGCTGCCGGTGTTGTGAAGGGAACGAAGGACGACAATTCCGGCGGCGTGATCGGCTTCTCAGTCCAGCCGGCCAACAACGTGGTCCTGGACTATGACGGCTTCTACGTGGCCAGCAACAAATCTGGCAAGCCTGACGTGGTCCGGGTGGCCAGGGGCGGAGCCAAGATCAATGCCCTGGTGATTGCCAAAGCCAACACATCGATCCAGGATGGAGACTACCTCGAGTGCGCGCCCCTGGGGAACGCCGCCAGCTACATCGGCGTCCTGAACGAGGCAGGCTCCAATGCGGGCGAGACGAGGGTCAACACCGCCGTTGCCCAGGCCCTGGAGGAGTGCACTATCACCAGCTCCAGCTACAAGACGCCAGCCAGTAACGTGGCCATTGGGGACTCTGCAATCACGTTCACTGCCCAGAACCTGGCCCTTCTGAACCTGTCCGAGGGCGACTACATCGTGCTCGAGGATGTAAACGGCAATGCCATGCTCAACAGGGTCAAGAGCCTGACATCCACAGTCATAACCCTGGAGCTGCCCTCGACCGTGGCTCTGACAGTATCTGACAGCGATCTCGTGTACAAGGTCTTCCAGGTGAAGGCCAGGGTCCTTTGAGGTGATTATCAATGGTAGGTGAACTCAATTACGGGGCATCAATCCCCCAGGAAGTCCTGCTCAACATGCAGAAGACCATCCTCGTCTTCCAGCAGCGGTTCAAGGACGGCTACATAGGCAGGAGCCTGGTAGAACAGAGGCCGGGGGTCTCTGCAACAGTCCGAAAGGACATTGTGCGGAAAATCGACAAGACTGCAGCTCAGGATGGCATATCAACCGCCCGGCTGAGCCTCGGCGGCACCGCTCCTGATGTGGTGGGCAGCAAGGCCAAGGACGTGCTCTTCCCCATCTACAGGATCGACAACGCAATCCTGATGAACGAGGCCGAGCTGCAGCTTGACCCCACCGCCTGGAATCGGAACGTCAGCATAGCCATGATGGAATGCCAGAGGCGCGAGAACTACACCATCATCAATGGCAACACCACCTTCGGCCTTACCGGCCTGGTAGGGGCTGCCACCGCAAACTCTCTTGGCAGCATCGTAGCATCCGGTGGGGACGGCATCATCACAATCAACAACAATGGTGCCTGGGACGGCTCCGAGACAAGCAAGACGATGGACCCCTACGACGATATCCGGGCCGCCCTGAACTTCATCGATCCGGAGCTGACTGGAACGCTGTTCCTGGCGGGCCGGCCGGCATACATGAACTACCTGCTCCAGGAGGACGACCTGGGAAAGATCTATTCAGACAAGATCGGCACCAGGATCTTCGGGAAGCAGGCGACGGACCTGTCCTGGATGATCAGGAGCGACTACTTCCCGGCAGGGTATGTCTACCTGGTGATGAAGAGCATGCAGGCTGCAGAGCTGGTGATCCCGGAGGACTACAACGTGGATGCCAACTATCCGAGGCAGCCCGGCCAGAACCAGTACGCAGAGATCGGCGGCTGGATCGGCATCGAGATCCATACTAACAACTTCATCGTGCCGATAGCGATTACCTGAGGCTAGACTATGGCAACAAACAGGCCGAGAAGCCTCCTGAACCGAAGCGCCGGGCTCGGACTAAAGTCCGGCCCGGGCCAGACGTTGGATGTGGACGCTGATGAGAAAACCATCAGTACGTCCAGCGGAAAGGTGGCCATCAAGACCGCTGCCCTGAAGCATGTGTTGGCCGACGGCACTGCTGCTGCAACCGATGTCACTGTCGCCGGCATGGCCGTCGGAGATGAGCTGATCTCGGTTCACTCGCAGGCCACAAAGTCATCCATATCCACCATCACCGACCGCACCAGCGAGTATACGGTGGGTGCGGAAAAGCTCGTCAAGGCGGCAGGGACCAACGAGACCGGCAACCAGCTTGACATCTGGTACTGGGACCGGACATAGAGATTTACTTGAGGCCGTCGAATGGCGTTCACCTATACCGGCCCGAACACCGCAGCGGAAAAGGTCCGCTACCATATTCAGGACACAGACAGCGGCCGGCCATTGCTCACGGACGCAGAGATCGCATATGAGCTGGCTCAGGCCGGAGGCGATGTCTTGCTCGCTGCTCTCGGCTGCGCCAGGACCCTCGTGGCCCGCGGCAGCCACAAGGTAACAAAGAAGATCGGCGACCGGCAGATCGACTACAGCAACCTCACCGTCCAGTATCAATCTCTGGTAGCCGCCCTGGAAGAAAGGATTTGCATGGCTGACATGGCATTCATAACACCGGACGCAAGCGAGAAAACAGCAGACAGCGAATATCCAACAGCACTAGAGCACACAGACTTGGCTGGGCCATATGACGATGATTGAGGACTTCGGCGATGAGATGGCCCAGTCCGTGTCCATCGCTCCCTTTCAGTCGAACGATGGGTATGATGATACATACGGCACAGCGGTCTCATACCCCTGCGCCGTCCAGCATAAGGTAAAGAACATCACTACAGCCGATGGAACTGTTGCCGTCAGCACAATGCAGATCTATTTAGACGGTTCGGTGGCTGTCACTGCCAGAGACAATGTCATCTATAATGGCACGCCGATCCGGGTGCTTGCGGTGGGCATAGATTACGACATAGAGTCGCCGTCTGAAGTGTATTCTAAAGTTATCTATTCGTGAGGCTCATATGGACGTCAACTTTTGGGATGAGCTACTGCAGAGCCTTGAGTATGCTGATCTGGAATGGCTCGAGATCCGAATTCGACGCCGGAAAGCCTCTATGCATCCAGAAAGAACTGCGAGGAGAGCTCTGATCAGAGAATAGGGGGGACTGCGAAATGATAGCACTAAACATTGAAATCCTGATTGATCTGATTGTGATCATCTGCGCGGCAGCAGGCACGTATGGCTATTTCAACCTCAAGAGGAAGGTTACCGAGATATTCACGGATCTCGGGGCTTGTTGGGGTCTAGTCTATGCGATTTTTGTCGAGTTGGCTGCCGGCAAGCAGATTGAGATGTCGAAGGTCACCCAAACTAAACAGATGCTTGAGGAGACTTGGACCGATATCAATGATCTGGCTCCATTTCTTCAAGATATCCTGTCCAAAGTTCCAAAGGCGGTGGTGTGATGGTCGGATTCTATGCATTCTGCATCTTAATGTTTTGTGGGTTCGTATATCTGGCCAAGAAGTTTAAAGACGTCCGGCCCCAGATGGTATCACTTCAAACCGAGCTTGAGAAAACGCGAAAAGAAAATATCAGACTACAGAATGAATTGCAGCTAACTCGATCAGAACTTGAGAAAACTAGGTCGGAGCTTGAGAAAACTAGGTCTGAACTTGGAAAGACCAGAGAATCTCTCGATTCCTGTAAATCGGCTATCGAGAACCGCTAAACTAATCGCGGTGGCAACATGGAAAATCTTTTTACACCTGATGACATAAAAAAATATTTCTATGCTTCTTGTATCTTGGCATTCATATGTCTCGTGGCAATGATTTACTTGGTTGCCACCTCCGGTGATGCAAGCATCCTGATGGAGGGCCGGGATACAGGTAGCGGGACAATAGATGTCGATGTCACCAGTCAGAACCAGGCTGTTAGAATGATGGCTAACAACAGCGAAGGCGTAGACCTGCGTTATACCAAGACCACATCAGACGAAAATGAAAAATTATCAGCATCGATGGAGCTTGAAAATGGTGATGGCAGCCGAAAAACCAAATTCGTCGCTACAGGCAAAGGCGAAACCGCGGGATCGAGAGTCTTTGTAGACCAGATATCAGGAGCTTTCGCTGGGGCCGTTGAGACCTGGAAGGTGTCAGACGAGGATGGCACAACGAGCTTTGATATGACGTTCAATATCGAGGGCCAGAATAAGGTATGGCATGCGAACTTCTATGCCTTGGATGGTAACGGTAAACCGGCCACTGAAGAATCCATAAGAGGGTTTGGTAACCTCACCGTCTGGAGGCACTACAACGTCACCGAACCGCCCAAGACGCCGGAGGACTGGCTGTACTTCTGCGCTAGCATGGATCGAGATGTCCATCTGTCCGGAGAACCCGGTGCGGTCTACATAGCCCCGCCCGGATGGATGCCTGACGAAAATGGTACATTGTGGCGTGATAACACCACGTACTACGATCTTGGAAACAAAACAATTCGCGGAGCATGAATAGAATGCCAAGAGTACAGTGGAATCAGGATCAGATCATTGCCGCAGCCAAGAAAGCAGCCATGGACGGCGCAGAGGAGTGGGCGCGCGTAGACGTGCTGCCGGCGGCAGATGAGAGCTGCCCCACGGACTCCGGAACGATGAAGGGGACTCACGCTGTCCTGCGGGCAGATGATCAGGTCGAGATCGGATACGGTGGTGCAGCAGCTCCCTACACCCTCAGACAGCATGAGGACCTCACCCTAAACCACCCATCAGGAAAGGCGAAATGGCTGGAGGACGCATTTAACGATGCGCAGGGAGCCCTCCAGGATAAGGTGCAGCGGAAGGTGGCCGGAGCATTGAGATGACATCCCTCGTAGCCGATATGATCTCAGCGATCATCGCGGCTGGATATGCGACATCGTTGGGGACGGACATATTCGCATGGCAGATCAGGCCTTCTCCTCCGGCCCAGATCATGGTGATGCTCACCGGCGGGGAGCCGCCCCTGGAGTCGGTGGACAGCTCCACACCCCGACCCGGCATACAGGTCTACCTGGTGGACAGGAATCTTGCTGCAGCCGAGACGAAGGCAGAGTCTATCCGGAACTATTTCAGTCTGAAGAAAAGCACAATCCGGCAGGTAATCCGGGCTGCCAGGTCGACGCCTATCTACCTCGGTCAATTGGATGACGGCCGGCACAAGTTTGTAGTTGAGTTCAAGGTGTTCGGATAATGATACCAATAACCTCTCTAACAATCACCGAAGAATAAAATTTTATCAGATTATATTTTCAAATAATGGTTTTACATTTTTATCATAAAACAGTTTGGGGCAACCCCCATGCAGGAGATGAGTAAGAAATGACCAATGCAAATTCTGGAATGTCCGGGTCTCTCTGGGTATGTGCCACGTCCAACGGCACGTTTGTAAAGCTGGCAGAGGTGTCAGATGCAAAGATTAAGATCGATGGAAAGGAGATCGACACAAGCAACGTCGATGATTCCGGCTGGGGATCGTCCATCATGGGAGCGGGCAGTTGGGAGGTTACCGTCACAAACAACCTGATCCTGACAGACTCCGCCTATGGCATCATCAAGACCGCACTGCTGGGGAGAAGCGTCATGTACGTCAAGATCCTACAGAGCGGCACTCCACTCTCCAGCCCAAAGGGCTTTTCTGGTGCGTGCTATGTGATGTCGGGCAGCTATACGCTCGCGGGGACAAACACCCAGCAGAAGGTAGACTTCACCCTGAAGGGCTCCGGCGCTCTCTCTGAGCTGCCTTGAGGCCGGATCATGACATCTTCAGTGAGCGGCCTCTCAGCCGCTCTTTTTCGGGATGAATCTAGGCCCTATGTCGTGATCGAACAGACCGGAAACAAAGGCTGCTGTTTCGTGGCCCTGCAGACCAGCCCGATGCCAGCCATCAAGATAGTGGTCGCGGGGAACAACACACCACTGTCTGTATCTGTGGCGAGCAATGTGGTTACGGTCAACAGCGCCACAAACGCGAGTGGCATAGCCACAAGCACCACCCTGCAAATCATAAATGCTGTAAATGCAGATGCATCCGCAAAACTGCTGTTCCTCGGCAGGCTGTCTCCCGGGTCGGATGGGTCTGGCGTGCCTGGAGCCTTCACGCAAACCACTGCAGCATATGGTGTGGCATTCACAGGCATTACGCTAGTCGACTCCGGCGATCATCTGACCTATCAGGCAGCTGCAGGAAGCCGCTACTGGGATGAAACCAAACCTCTTACCATCTACAGTGACGGCTCACCAGTGACCTCCGGCTTCACAGTAAGCTACTTGAATGGCTCGGTGACGTTCAGCTCATCGATGTCAGGACACACGATCACCGCTACTGGAACCAGGCGGTCAGAGTATGCCTTGCAGAAGGTCATGGGCCTGTTCGATGGCAAGATCAAGATCGACGGCAAGGAGATCGACACCACAAGCTGCGACGACGCAGGATGGGCAAGCTCCATTATAGGCAATGCATCCTGGGAGCTGACTGCCTCGCACTACTACTACAATGGCGACGTGCCTCTCACCGAGTTCAAGCAGCCTTCTCTGTGGAAGTTCTACGCTGTAGGATGCACCACTCCATTCGCTATCGGGAAGGGAGTTCTACAGAGCATCGAGAATATCCTGGCAGCCGTGAACGATGCCCAGAAACAGAACCTGACCGTGAAGGGCCAGGGCGAGATCTACCTGGAGTAGGCCCAGCCTGCTCCAAATTATATTTTTCATAATAGGTGTAAAATCGATGACAGAAGCAATAATACTGGACATGGATGAGACACGAGAACTCAAATGGACATTCGGAGCTATCAAGACCTTTGAGAAGCGAGCCAGGGAGATCCTGAAGCGCCTGGATGTGCGGGATGAGAAGGGCCGGGCCGTGGCAAACATCCCGATGCATGCCGGATTTGTGCTTGCCAACTTCCTTCGAATCTCAGACATCATGGAGGCGGCCATCGGCGCGTCCACAGGATTATCTGCTCTGGATGGCAAGGATACGCCATCTGAGGCTGCCCATGCCATAGATGCCTACCTTGAGAGAGGTGGCTCTCTGGAGGAGCTCCAGAGGCAGATATACAGAGCCTATCTCGTCGCAAGCGACCCTTCTTCTCTCTCGGATTGGGAGGAGAACCTAGCCAGGGAGGAGGAGATCAGGAGGATCAACAGGGAGAAGCAGGAGGCGAAGGTAGAGATAGCCAGGATCGAGCTGGCGGAGGACCAGAAGAAGATAGCCAGCCTGAAGACGCCTTCTGGCAGTCAGCCTACAAGATCGCCTACGTCGAGCTAGGTCTGCTCCCTCAAGTCTTTTTTTCGCTCACAGTCAACGAGCTGAACGCCCTCTATGCCCATCACTTGAAGCAGCAGGCATGGGACAGAGAGATGGCTGCCTATTCCGGCTATGTGGCTGCGGTGGCTGTGGCAACATGGTACACTGAAGGACTGCCAATGTGGGAGGAGTTCTATCGGAAGCCAGAAGAGCAGTCGCAAGAGACCACATCGGAAGAATACATAGAAAGATACAATTCCTGGACATGAAACTATGACTGAAGTCGGCAGAGTCACAGCGGTAATAGATGGCGACATATCTGGCCTCACATCTGCTCTGAACCAGGCTCGGAGCCAGGCGACCACAGCGGTCTCCGGCATCGAGGGGCAGTTCAAGTCCGGCCTGACCAAAGCCACAACAGGCAACTGGAAGGACGTAGGCCGAACGGTAGGATCTGATCTTGTCTCCGGCATCACCGCACCACTGGGCAGCCTGGGAGGTGCTGCATCAACTATAGCTACTGCTCTCGGTCCGACTGGCATAGCGGCCACGGCAGCGGTCGCCGGTGCGGCCATGATTGGCTCCGCTGCATCTCGATCTGCGATGGAGTGGGAGGCTGGACTGAGCCGGATTAGCAAGACCACCGGCATCGAGAAAGGCACTGTGGCATATGCCGAGCTGGATTCTGGACTGAAGAATCTCTATACGACTCTGCCGACAACCGCCGAATCATTGCAGTCTGTTGCCGCGGCTGCAGGATCTCTGGGAATCGAACGGAGCAGCATCGCAGGATTCACAGAGGTCGCCATCGAGATGGGGTCCGCCTTTGAGATTCCTGCTGAAGAAGCTGCCACGGCGATGGGCAAGATCAAAGGCCAGCTCAAGAGCCTCCCAGAAGGTGCTACCGATTCCGCCGAGTTTGCCCGAAAGATGGGATCGGCAGTTGACTATGTGGGCAACAACTTCAATGCCACAGAGAAGGACGTCTTGGACTTCTCGACGCGCGTGGCTGGCTCGATGTCCACGTTAGGGGGCAGCGCCTACGAAGTTGCCGGTTGGGGCGGGATGCTCTCGTCGGTGTTTCCGAGTGCCGAGAGGGCAGCAGGTAGCTTTGATAGCCTGTTAACGCAGCTCACCACGAATACCGACAGCCAGGCTGCCGCCTCTGAGCTCCTCGGCATATCCACAGAAGAGTTTATGCGGGCGATGAGCACCGATCCATCCGATACACTCCTCCGAATCGGATCTGCTATGGAAGCTTTGCCAGCGGATAAAGTCCAGGAGACGGCCAAGGCTCTTGGCGGGTCCTATGGCATGGATACCCTTGTCAAGATGGTCGGCCACACAGAGGAATGGCGGCAGGCCATCGAGGATACCGTGGCCGCTGGAGAGCAGGGCACATCCATAGGTCAGTCGTTCGCTGCCGGGGCAAACACAGCGCAGGCCTCATTCCAGGTGCTGAAGAACTCCATTTCTGCGATCCTGAGCGACATAGGTGGACCGATCAATTCAACGCTGACACCAGTGTTGACGTCTCTGACGGGCACGTTCAATGGCATCCGTGCCATAGGCGAGAACTTATGGGAGCCGTTCACTACAGCAATCAGCCCAGCTACCGAAGCAGTCTCCATGCTCGCCTCCGGCGTCAGTACGCTGGGCGGCATGACATTATCCGGCCTGGTGAGTTCCACCTCCGCAGTTAATACCGCATTCCAGACAGGAAAGGCCTTCGTAACCGCATTCAAGGACGAGCTGACCAATGTAACCACCAGCTCGTCCACAATCCAGACACTGTCTGGATACGTGGAGAAGGTCGGAGACGCTTTCGACTCTCTAAAAGACAAGGCATCCGATACACTCAGCGGCATCGCCTCGTGGCTCTCTGGTGCTATTCCGTCGGCCATATCTGGCGTCACCGAGAAACTAGGATCGATGTTCTCAGGAGTGACCGAATCCCTGGGCCTGGGCGGGGCGGCCGAGTCTGTGGGTGGTGCTGTGTCGGGTGTCACCGGATTCTTCAGCAACGTCTATGATCGGGCAGCCAAAGAGCTGGGTTGGAAGACCGAAGAAGCAACCGCCGACGGCACCGAGAAAGGAATGGAGAAAGGTGCTGAGAAGGCAAAGGATGGATTAGAGAAAGCCACCGCATCCGCCGTGAGTGCTGGGGCAGAGAGTGGCCTGGATACTGCATATTGGTCCTGGGTAGAGCAGCTCCAGAGCCAGGGAATACAGACAGGGACGGCAACCGCCTTGGGCGAGGCAATGGCTGGAAGGACCACGCCGCTCATCACTGGCACGGGTAGAGAGTCTTGGAAGAGCGGCGGGTGGTCGACAACTGCTACTATAGCGGGTATAGAAGTCGGTATCCGCCACGATGTGGCCGCGCAGGGCAGCACATATACACTACGCGTCAATGGCAAAGATACCGGCATCAAGAGATCGGTGGATAACTTCGACACCACCCCGCGAGCAGATATCGTTCTCTCGATGCTCAATGAAGCCGGACTAAGCGCCGACAGGGGGACTGCACTGGATCTGGCTAACAAGCCACTTCAGGCGGCTCAGTGGAGGCTCAGTCAAGAAACTACAGTAACAACTGATGTGTATCTCGATTTTGCGAAGAACCTCAGGACTGAGATGGAAGGCGCCGGCGAAGATGTAGGTACTGCATTCGCCGAAGGGATTGTCCCAGATACCGCTACAATAGATTCTAGGCTGTCAGCCATCCGGCAGCTCAAACTCTATGATCCTGCCGAAGCTAAGAAACAAGGAGCAGACAATGCTATAGCCTACTTGGAGGCTCTGAAGGACACCATAGAGTCCGTTGAGGCTGCCAAGGCCAAAGTGCTGCTTGATCCCGATGATGAGAATGCCAGGGCAGAGCTTGAAAGATCTGTATCAAGACTAGATACCTACCTGGCGGAGAATCCACTAACCGTCAAGATCGAGGCCGACACTCAGCCCCTTTATCAGCAGGTGCTGGCGGCTGTGCGAGATTTATCCGGGACGGAATTAAAAATTAAGCTTAGTGAGCTGGGTATCTACGATCCAGAGAAATATACCAAATATGCTCAATCCGAATTCGCTTCATGGATTGGAAGCTATGCAGAAAAGGGTATGGCGCCGGCATGGGGCACAGAAGATTATCAGACATTATATAGTTGGTACACGTTTTTATTGGGGCAGTATGATACTCTCGATGCCAACAATAAAGAGTTAACATGGCAACTCAGCCGATTTTTAACTGGCCAGGTAGATGCTTTCGGTGAAATAAACAAGCTGGTAGGTAATACTGATGGGATTAAGAATAGCATAGACCAAAGCAATAACCTTCTCAGCAAGACCGCCGAGAATACCTCTGACATGTGCGAGGCCATGAGTGAATTCGGGATCGCCCAAGAGAAGGGATGGGGTGAGATGGGGCTGGGCCTCACCAGTTTCATAGGAAACACCGCGGATTACAAGGCCTTCCTTGAAACCGAATACGAGCGGGGGGCCTATCATCCCGCGCCTGTCGAGCTTGGTTCGATGTCGAAATGGAAGGCAGAGATGGAGGAGTACCTGGGGAAATCCGAGGAGACAATTACATTCCCTGCTGTTCTGGATACTTCTCAGGCCGATTCACAGCTAGACGAGTTCAAGGACAAGGCGACAGAAGAGCAGAAGATACCGATTCAGGTAGATGACAGCACGGCCATGTCGGCCATCGCCGCTATCGATGCCGCAGCCAGCCGGCCTGTGACGAAGCTGGTCTATGTCCAGGAAGTAGGGGGCGGAGGCGGTTACGGTGGCGGCTATAATCCGTACTCGGGGGCGTACTCTGGATATACAGGCAGCTTCACGCCGGAGACCGGCGGCATGTCGGGCGGTATATACTGGCTGCCAACATTCGCCTCGGGTGACGTGTATGTGCCGAGGCCCACGTTGGCGGTTGTGGGAGATCGGCCTGGTGGGGAGTGGATAGGTGGCATTGATCAGGCCATAGCCAGGTTTGGGAGCATTACTACATCTCAGCCGCAGATCAAGATTGATGCACCTCTGAATATCAATGCCCCGGTCTACGGTGTGGATGATCTGGAAGCAGTGCTTGAGGCGCACAAAGAGGGCATAATGAGGGCGATCTACAATGCCGTACAGGGGCTATGAGCTATGATGCAGATGGAAGTCCTCAATCCAGGGCAGAGCGCTCCGGTGATCGTTGATGTAAACGCCGAGGCTCCCAATCGACCCGTGGACGCCCATCGCTATTCTACGTTCAACTTCACAGGCCGCATAGAGGTTCCCGTCCGGCCGTACGCCCGCATATTCCTCTCGGAGGATGGCCAGTATTACTTCCGTGGCTATGTCTACTACATGAAGCGCCAGGGCGAGAAGATCACAATCCAGTGCCGGGGCGAGGAGGAGCTGGCCTGGCACAGGTACAGCCCCAGGCATGGCTGGACTGGATCGGGAAGCCAAACGCTGGGGGCCTCTGAAATTCGGATAACACATATCTTCGAGGATGGAGCTCCGTCGCAGACACCGGATTATTGGAGCGTAGTCCACAACTCTGGAGCTATATTTCTGATGAATTCCGCCATACCGCAGACCATCTGGCCTGTTTACAATGTCACATATCCAAACTGGTGTTTTAAACTGGTAGGAGGCGGGACGAATAGCCGCCTGGGGACGGCACCTATCTATGTTGAAGGCCTCTATTTTCCACGTAAAGGCTCGATCTCTGAGTGTCTGGCCAACCTAAACTCAGCCTATGCGGATGCCTTGGACCTGTATATTCAGTTTGATTGGACTACCTATATGGCATCATATTTTCTGCATATCTCGGCCCTGAATGCCTTTGATACAGGCATCCGAAGAGGAAACATAGATCATGATGCGGCCAGCATACCAATAGACGGGAATATTCAGATGAACGTGAACTGCTGGGGAGATTTTCTCGTGAATTTAGCAGAGACGCTGGGCTTGACCCCACACTGGCGGTATGAGGCTGACCATACCTATTTCGATGCAATCAATGAGGCACCATGACACAGCCCAATCCTATTGTTGATCTGTACGAGCCAGATCTGAATAGCCTGATCATAGAGACTGCAGGTGTCCCACACCCGCATTGCATCATCGGCCAGGGATACGGATCGAGGGACTGCCAGCAGAAGTATTCCGTCATGGATCTGAGCTGGAAAGGCCCCTGGTTCGAGGAAACCCTGAACGTAGAGAATGGATTCATGGATAATGGCGGTATTCTAAAGAAGATGGTAGCCTCTCAATATGCTGACAGGCAGGCAGATACCAGATATCAGGTTGTGGGAAGAATCTGGCCCAGGCCGCGGCCCGGCGACTATGCCCGTCTCTGGCTGGCAGATGAGAGCGTTGCCAGGGTCCTGCAGGTCCAGAGTGTCCAGCTCTATCCATCCGGGAAGGTCGGACTGGAGCTGGGCCGGAGAGTGCAGGACGAGATCGATGCTTTCAACGCCAAAAAGGATCTTGAGAACGTACTGCTTGATCAGTATTTTACTGAATGCGGCAATTCGATTTCAAGCAGCGGTAAGATCACCATAGGTGATCCTACGTCCGGGTGGGGTACTCCGTTCTCTGCGGGAAGCTTCACGATTCCATCAAAGGTGAATAATCCAGACAACAATTGCCGAGTGACAATGGACATATCAATCCGCCTGGCGACGGGCATCTGGCAGGAAGAGGCGGTACTCTTGGTAGATCTGGGTGGTACGCTCCAAAATGGGTACTTCAACCACTATGTCCTAGGGGATACTGTTTCAGGTATCGATATGACTCCGTATATTGATTTTGGGCATGCCCAAACAAATTTAAAAATTTATTGTAAAGTAAGGAGAAACTGGAGTTCAAATCCAGGTGCCCAGGATATCACAGTCACGCTTCATGCATGGAGGAGGGTGGTGTTTGCATGAGTTTACGAGTGAAAATGCCCGACGGAGTCCTGCCGATCTTACCAGATGAGCCTGCAGCGCCTCTCCTGAAGGCCCACGCCAGGATACTCGCCACCTATCCTACGGAAAAAAGCCTGGCTGACATCATTCTTGTATCTCCGGCCCCGAAGCTTAGATCTGTGGATGAGATCATGCAGGTGATCGCCTCCGGCCAGGAAATGCTCCGCATAGATCAGGTATTCGATATGACGGACGACCTGGAAATGTGGGAGGCTGAGAAAGAGGCCAACCAAAAGGCCAGAGCTGAAGCTCTTGCCGCTTTGGCTGCGGATATGCAGAAGATTGTGGAAAACGTCGAGGAGCGGCTGAAGAGATGACAAACTCGGAGATCTACACGGAGATATTCGGCCTGATCTGTACTGATGTAGTCCAGGCATCGGGCATGAATGAACCCAAAGGCGGTGACCTCAAGGTAGAGGAGATAGCCAGGCCGATGTACGATTACGGCGATGTCTATCATGGTGGCCGGAATCCGAGAACTTGGACCGTGGATTTCAGGTTTCTCTCCGAGGAAGACCTGGATACCTTCATGGACCTGGTGAACAATGCTCCTGAAGACGCCGAGTTCTACCCACGGAGGGCAGATCGATGCGTCTATCTAAAGTTTGCACACGCCGAGGTCCTAAAACCGGAAGAGGCATGGATCAATGGAGTCTGGACGACGTTCTACAAGGCCAGAGCCACAATCAAGGCCCGCGAGGCATGGGTATATGGCCCCGATCAATGGCTATTTCCATATCAGCAGAACGTGAGCCTTCCGCGAATCTCCACGACATTTACCAATAACGGCCACCGTGCATCAGGACTGGACTACCTCGGAGTCATGGGCGGAGGATACTCTGATTACATCCAGAACCTCAAGTTCAGGCTGACGCCGCCAGGATCGTCAGTGGAGACCGATAAGCAAATATCGATATGCAGCAAAATGATGAGAAATGATCTGCTAGAGGTGGACGGCTGGGGCAACGTCCGGCATATATATGGGAATACGTTTGGATGCACCTATGCCAGACTGCAGGGAGATGTCTGGGGGAGCACATACTGCTCTGGGGGATCGATCAATTCCAATCTACTCACCATCGGCAACTCAGGAAAGCTAATATTTCCGATGATGGGGCCTCTTCCGCTCCGTGGGAATCCTGTGATCGAGCCATATGTGACGGCCATAACAGGATCGCCAGCCATAAAATGGGGGCAGCTATCGAATCTATCTGATCTAGCGACAGTTACAAGCAGCCTGAAAGTTGGCCGGAACATCATCCATCTGCCCGACTGTCGGGGACTGACTGATATCTATTTTGGCATAGTCTGCGGATCATCCGATAGCATCACGCTATCATCGATATATGCTGAGGCATATCGGTATCTGGCTGAGTCACAGGTTCCGAAAGAAGACCCAGGAGATAGCTTTGTGGCCAGGCTGGAAGGCACCGGAACGGCGAGATCGATCCTCGCCTCATATCGCGATCTATTCTGGGTATGAATCATGCAGATTCTTGAAAAATACTATCGGCGGATTGAGGGCGTACTGATCCAGCTCCATGATCCGTTTGACTGGGCATTAGGACGGGATTTTGCTATCGGAGAGATCATCCGACATGGTGGAGATGCGTACTACTCCTGGAAGGTGCATACTGCGGCAGCCAACTATGAACCTGGTGTAGGTGCAGACTGGGGAGACGTATTCATTCCTTTTGCCACAGGGTAGAGTGGGCCGCCAGGGACTCCAACAGTAATCAGAGCAGTTTGCGCATATCTGTGAGGTAGATTTCGATGAGGAGTAAATATATTCTGCGAAATGAAGGCACGATAATCAATTGGAGAGGGAACTGGGCTACTGGAGTGGATTATGCTATTGGAGATACCATCAACCAGGGAGGCATTTCTTATATATGCACCGCTCCGCATGTATCGAGTAGTGATACAGAACCGGGGGTTGGTGGATTATGGGCATCTTATTGGTCATTATTTTGTCAAGGCAGCCCAGGCCCGCAGGGTATCCAGGGGGAGCAAGGTCCGCAGGGTATCCCCGGTGGGGTGATGAACTGGCGCGGGCTGTATAGTGAATCCACAGTATATGCCCTGAACGATGGCGTGCGGTCTGCTGAAGGATATGGTTACTATTCACTCCAGGACGATAACATAGGTCATACGCCACCAAGAGATGGCAGCGATGATGAGTATTGGTCGTGTTTTGCGTGGTCCGGTGGAGTATATACAAGACTGGACGAGTTAGCTGCACCGACTGATAATACTAACCTCAATGTGAACACGTCGGCACATGGTCTCTGCCCGAAGGCCCCTAATGATGCCGTTAAGGCTCTTCTCGGAGATGGATCATGGGGTTATCCTTTGCCGGACGGATGGATACCGGCTGGGGAGACTTGGACTTATCTCTCGGCCGATGCTCCGACATTCACGTTCACCATTGCAGGTGACAAAAGAACGAAATATTACCCTGGCATGCGCTTAAAGCTAACGCATTCATCGACCACAAAGTATTTTATCATTACTGCCGTTTCATATTTCAATCCAAATACCACCATAACTGTTTACGGCGGGACGGATTATACGCTATCTAGCGGCACCATATCTAACCCCTATTACAGCATGATGAAGGCCCCGGCCGGCTTCCCGCTAGACCCCAATAAGTGGACGGTGCAACTGGTAGATGCAACTTTGAAAGATCAACAGAATCCGACTGTTCAGGCATGGTATAACGTGGGCAGCTTATCCTTGACAATACCGATAGGGATATGGAGGGTTTACTTCTTCTCTGATACTCAGTTATCGTTTAGTAGCGCACAGGAGTTTACACTTTCAACTACGTTATCAACGACTAACAACGGGTGCTCTGATATCGATTTTAAGATTATGTCATATATGACTTCGATGGAAGCCTACGTAGCACCGCATACTAAAGAAAAGGTTCTAAATCTTGCCGCAAAAACGGTTTATTATCTTAATTTAATGTATTGGGCGGCGGCAGGGGCGACCCACCTTTATGTAAACGGTGAATCCGCTCCGACGATAATAAAGGCAGTTTGCTCTTACCTCTGAAGGAGACTTAAATGTCCTTATAGGAAAGCAGGCAAAAGACCCCCTCACTTTCAAGAGAGATGTCTTAGAAGAACTGCATCGCTTGTCCAACCGTGATATTCGAAACTTGTGTTATGGTGCACGAGCTTTTCATTGTATTCGGACCAATCTCGCTTATCTTCATATTCGCTTCTAGTCATCGACCATCTTGTATTTAATATATTAATTCAGTGGTCATATATTTAAGCATTGGTCAACATAGCACTTCTTTCGAAATCCTTTAATATATAGTAGTTAGCACCTATAGCATGATTATATGGTAGAAAGTGCAATTAAACCGCTATATTTTACTGAGCACCCTAATGATCCGGTTCCATTGGTTGATGAATGTGATGTGGAACTGAGAACTTCGTCAGTGGGGCTTATTTTTGGAAAGGGCAACATCGTATATCGATGGGCGCCAATCGAGTCTATTCGGTTTGATCTAAGCCATATTGCAGGAACACCTCCGTCCCAGCTTGCAGCTTTCTTCGACCAATCTGCTATACTCGGCCAATCTGCTATACTTAATGTCCCTCTGAATCCGCCTATTAATTTGGAAGTACGGGTAAAGAAGCATCATTTTAGTATGCATAGTGGAGAGATGCCTACGGTTAATATAGGAGGTTTGGCATTTAGAACACGGTTAGATGAAGAGCTTCTTTGTGATGAATTAAAGTTTCATCTCGTAAATCTGCATGACTACTATGGAGCCAGGATCAAGTATCCTTCTGGCCGATCATCAAACAGGCGAATTGTCTTGAGCAACGATAAGTGGGAGATTACCATTGACGCGGTTGAAAATCTAAAGGAGTTGCTAGATGAATTAGAACAAGATGGCGGATTTGCGATTACTCATGTAGGTCTGCTGAGGAAGAGGGATAATAGCACCTTTAAAGTCAAGGAGGCATTAGAACAGCTGAAGTTGCTCGGATTCTTCCTATCGTTTGTAGAAGGAAGATGGTGTTTCCCGCGATTTATGATCGGCTTGCTGAATGGAAAAATTGTCTTCAGAGATCTTTGCGCAACTGGCAGAATTAGCCAATGGGATGAAATTTGGAGATGGAGTCCCTCAGAAGCTTACGATCTTGATTTAGCCTACAAAGGCTTCGTGCCTAAATGGAACGACCCAAAATGGAGAGAAACGATTGCACTTATCATAGAATTCTATGTCAGAGCCAATATATATCATGTGGTAAACTTATCAGTGCTTGACTCATTTATGGCATTGGATCGCCTCGCATCAGGATATTGCTTGGAAAATGTGAATCCTGCATCCGAAAGAATACGCCAAGCTTTAGGTAAAGCTAGACTAGCGACACGACTTCCAAGTAGCGATCTATGCAGATTTTATGGGGATTTCTATAGGATTAATTGCCCCGGAAAAATAGCAGATGGACCTAATATACTTACTGATTTTCGTCATGGCGTGGTGCATGGCAATCGACCTATTGTCGCAGGTGATAAACGGAACCGGCCAAACTTGGACGAAGACCCTGATTCGAGCAATCCAATCGTACCATTCAATCTCATGAGAGACGCGCAGAACTTCGGACTTTGGTGTGTTGAGATGTCCCTTTTATTCCTCATTGGATATAACGGGCATTACAACGATAGACTCACCAGAGCACAAGAAGTTCCGGTAAGTGGGTCCACAAATCCATTAGCTGCGAAAAGCCCATGACACCATTTGGTTGCACGTATATGCTTAGCGGGATAGGCATGAGTTGGAGTGCCCCTCCCCGCGTGGACAATGAGTTAAGCAACGGAGACTCATGGAGGGAAATGCCTGAGGAAGACGTGATGTCGCTACGACCGGGAATTCAAGATGCCCGCGGGCCTCAAAAAGAGGCTTGAAGCACTCCGGGAGCGGGGCCGAGAAGAAGGGCGGGCAGATCCCGGAGACTGATCTGGAGGGAGTCAATAAACCCATTTCTCATGCTTGAGGGGGAAACGATTCAACTCGTCTCGACTGATTCGCCAGGACGGCAAAAAAGCATCCATTAGTGACGTGAATCGCTCGTTATGATGCCGCTCCAGTATATGGACCATCTCATGAACAACAATATATTCCAGGCACGGAAGTGGTTTCTTCGCCAATTCTAAATTGAACCAGATGCGCCTCGCCTCAATATTGCATGAACCCCACTTGGTCTTCATGCGCTTGACGCCCCACTCCGCAATCTGGACGCCAATTATCTCCTCCCATTTCTCTATAAGTGGGGGAATTCTTGCCTTAAGTTCCCTGCGATACCATTCGTTGAGCACTTTCTCGCGCTGTTCGGTATCCATTCCTTGCCGCACGAATAGATCCATCTTCCTTGCGCTGCGAATCTCTACTTTTGCAGGGCCATCATGTTCTATTACGTTGAGGAGATAGCGGCGTCCAAGAAAATAATGACTCTCCCGCTGGACGAATTCTCTTTTGGATTGGCGAGGTTGCTCCTTGAAATTCCTTTTCTGCTTCTTGATCCAACTCAATTTCGAGATGACCGCCAGGCGCACAGCATCGTCATCCAATAGTAGAGGAGCGGCAACACGTACTCTACCCTCCGGTGGATAGACCCCAATATGAAGGTTCTTTATATCTTTGCGGACTAATTCGATATCAATTCCGCTGACGCTGATGCTATGTTTCATTGGTATTCTTTCTGCAGTTTCACGACCTCGAAAATCTCATTTGTTAATGGTTCATCATCAAGAACTTTGCGTATAGCATTTCGAACTTTCTTCTCTTTGATAAGATGGCCTATCCATCCGTGTTCCTTGTTGAGCAGAACCTCTCTATCTACCTGCAACGCCAGATCTTCATTCTTGTCGAGGTTGTCATAGAGAGCACGCTTTCCCATCGTGCTTATGGAATCAGGATATCCTGAATAGATACTTGGCGTCTTGATTTTCTTAGTCAACTCGACGATCTCTTTCAAGTACTCGGCATATTCAATCGCTTCAATCCGCCGTTTTTTTATCAATGCGTCCAATAGTGCCGACATCATATCATAGTACTTGGGGTTGACAGGTCTTTCGTTGATAATGAGTCTGCGGACATTGTTCTCGACAACTTCCGCCACTGCTTCCTGGTTCTTGCCTATCCCCTTAGGCAGTGAGTCAAATGCCTTTTCGCCACGCTCGACTATCAGTTGGACCAGCGTCATATCATCGAGCGTCGAAACCTGCTTGCTATCCTCTGCTTGGATATAAGCATCAATGAGATGGCGCATGGCAGGTTCATAGGATTTCAGGTCGATATAGTCGCCGCTTCCCGCCTTGATCTCGTTGCGGACGTTTTCAAAGTGTTGGACCTCCTTCTTTATTGCCTCTGCCTCTGCTTTTGTATATCCCGCCTCGTTCATCTCGTTGGCGATGGCGGCATAGGCACGGATCAATGAAGCCACTGACTTGTAAAGTGCCAGGCGTTTTGGTTCATTGGATTTCAGTTGCTCGACATTTCCTGATTCCCTGGCGCAGAAGTAATGCTGGTACTCAAGGGTGCCCTTTGGCGGTTCGACTGGTTCGCAAAGTGCCCGGACTTTTTCAAGTGCCTCTTCCAGGTCCTCCTTTGCCTTGTCCAAGCGGTTTGTCAGCAATCCCTTAACATCCTTGCTGTCATAGCCATCAAATGCCCCTGATGTGTAATCCTTCACCGCCTTTTCCAAGCTCCTGAATAGATCCTTGTAGTCTATGATATATCCGTACTGCTTGTCTTCGCCATCCAGGCGGTTTACCCGGCAGATTGCCTGGAACAGACCGTGGTCGCGCATCTGCTTGTCGATGTATAGGTATGTAGCTGATGGGGCATCAAAACCGGTGAGAAGTTTATCAACCACAATCAGCAGTTTCATTTGACCGGGTTCTTTGATGAACTTTTCTTTGACCTGCTCTTCGAAGTCCTCCACCCGGTGCATTGCTTTGTCTGGCGGTTCCTTAAACCAGTCTGCCAGCATCTGGCGGTAGATCTCGTACTGGCGGAGTTTCTCAGTCATGCCCTCGCCGCTTTCTTCACCTTTGATATCTGCAGGAGATGGTTTGTAAGAGGTCACAATGGCGCACTTGCCCTTCAAATCGGTCTTGCTGAACAATTCATAGCATTTGCACGCCTCGTAAATGCTATTGGTCACCAGCATGGCGTTACCATGCCCATCCATCAGTCTGGGGCGGGTCTCCATATCGAGCAGTATATCAGCGACAATCTTTTCCAGGCGTGACTGGCTGGACAGCACCTTCTGCATAGTGCCCCAACGCTCTTTCAACTGCGCCTTAGCGAGATCGGTGAGTCCCCTGGTCTTTGCCTCGAACCACTGATCGATCTTGGGCTGGGATGTTATGCTCTGATCGATGTCCCGCGCTTCGTATCGCAAATCCACTACCACGCCGTCTGCCACTGCCTCATCGAATTTGTAGGTATGAATATAACGACCGAAGACCTCCAGACTTGTTTCTTTGTCTTTCTTGAGCAGTGGCGTGCCGGTGAACCCAATGAAGAGCGCATCTGGAAGGTGGCGTTTCATTGCATCATGCAGCTTTGCCGACTGAGTGCGGTGGCATTCGTCCACGAACACGAAGATATTTCCCTTAGCCCGGAAACCGGGCGGCAATGCTCTCTTCATCTCGTCGGCAAATCCATCCACATCTGCCTCTTCGCTTTCTCCCGCTTTGCCACCGAACTTGTGAATGAGAGAGCACATCAGAATGGGAAGAGTGTTATTCAAGCAGGAGATGAGGTCAGCACCGCTTTTAGTGCGGTAGATGTCTTCGTCCACGCCGTGGAAGACCGTTTCGATCTGCTTATCCAACTCGGTGCGGTCGGTGATGATCAACACGCGGGCATCGCTATAGTTCTCCCGTATCCATTTG
>Ga0116187_1000416_pt1 | contig 52592 bp, 42 predicted proteins | sample AD_JPNNA6_MetaG_FD_89755 | JGI IMG/M metagenome (GOLD analysis project Ga0116187, IMG submission 89755) | Active sludge microbial communities of municipal wastewater-treating anaerobic digesters from Japan - AD_JPNNA6_MetaG | ecosystem: Engineered > Bioreactor > Anaerobic > Digestate | place... | reverse complement strand
GACCCAGTACGACAACATCTGGGTCCTGGGCGACGCGAGCAACATCCCCACCTCCAAGGCAGGATCGGTGGCGCACTTCTCCGTCGACGTCTTCGTCGAGAACTTCCAGGATGCCGTCGCCGGGCGCCCGCTCTCGCACTCCTTCGACGGGCACGCCAACTGCTTCATCGAATCCGGTGGGGGCAAGGCGCTGCTGCTCGACTTCAACTACGAGACCGAGCCCATGGGTGGCACCTTCCCGCTGCCCAAGGTCGGGCCGATGAGCCTGCTCAAGGAGAGCCGCGCCAACCACCTCGGCAAGCTCGCCTTCCGGCACGTCTACTGGAACGCCCTGCTGCCCGGCCGCCCCCTCGGCCTGCCAGCCGACATGCAGACCGCCGGCAAGGTCCCGGTCTGAACCCCTCGAGATCGACACGAAAGGACATCACCGTCATGAGCACCACGACGATCGCCGGCCACGAGGTCGACGTCAACGAGGAGGGGTTCCTCACCAGACCCGACCAGTGGAGCGAGGAACTGGCCCCCGAGCTGGCCGCCCTCATCGGCCTCCACCTCACCGACAAGCACTGGGAGCTCATCCGCTTCCTGCGCACCGACCACGCCGCGATGGGTGAGACGCCCACGCTGCGTCGCGTGTCCACCCAGACCGGCACCCCGGTCAAGGAGCTGTTCGCCCTGTTCCCCGGCAAGCCCGCGAAGAAGATGGCCTACGTCTCCGGCCTGCCCAAGCCGAAGGGATGTGTCTGAGCCATGAGTGACACCACGACGACCGCCCCCATCGTCCCGTCGTTCGACGCCCCGCAGAGCACCGGTCGCAAGCTGGCGATCATCTGCTCCAAGGGCAACCTCGACATGGCCTACCCCGGCCTGATCCTGGCCAACGCCGCAGTCGGCGAGGGCATCGAGACCCACCTGTTCTTCACCTTCTGGGGCTTCGACATCATCAACAAGGCCACGATGGGCGACCTGCAGTTCTCCTTCGTCGGCAACACCGCGATGCACCCTCCGGGTCACAGCGGCATGGGCGTGCACCACATGCTCGGTGCGCTGCCCGGGGCGACCAAGGCCGCGACGAAGATGATGAAGAAGCAGATCGCCGACCTCGACGTGCCCGACGTGCCGGAGTTCCTCGAGATCCTCACCGCCTCCGGTGCCCAGATGTGGGCCTGCCGGATGTCGGCTGACATGAACCACCTGACCGAAGACGACCTCTACGAAGGGGTCGAGGCGATCATCTCGGCGAGCGACTTCATGGAGCTCACCGAGGGTGCCCAGCTGCTGTTCATCTGACCCACTGCCCTGGGGCAGTAGACAGCGCGGGCCGGGGCCCGGCGGGAGAGATCTCCCGCCGGGCCCGAACGTCACGCCGTGGGTGCGGCCTCGGAGTCGTCAGTGGCCCCGGCGTCAGCGGCGACCTCGGACTCGACGACCTCGACGGCCGGTGCGAGGTAGATCGTCGAGAGCCGCGCGACCCGCACCGTGACGGAGAACGGCTGGTCGTGCCACGGCACGTGCTCGGCCTCGACGATCGTGCCAGCGGTGCTCGGGCTGCTGTGCTCGTCGAACCCGCTCGTGTCGAGCAGGACCTCCCAGCGGCCCTCGCGGGGCACGCCGATGCGCACCCACGCCTTGTCCTCGCCGCCGTAGTTGACCACCGTCGCGACGACGTCGCCGCTCTGGTCGGCCCGCTCGAAGCGCAGGTAGGACAACAGGTTGCCGGTGTTGTCGTCGGCGTCGAGCCAACGGAACCCCGCCGGTTCGGAGTCCATCGCCCACAGCGCCGGGTGGCCGCGGTAGAGGGCGTTGAGCTCCTTGACGAGCGCATGCACCCGGTAGTGCGCCGCGTGGTCGAGCAGCCACCAGTCGAGCGATCGGCCGTCGGCCCACTCGCCGGGCTGCGCGAACTCACTGCCCATGAAGAGCAGCACCTTGCCGGGGTGGGACCACATGTACGCGAGGAACGCGCGCACCGTCGCCAGCTGCTCGTCGCGCGACCCCGGGATCTTCGTGAGCAGCGAGCCCTTGCCGTGCACGACCTCGTCGTGGCTGATCGGCAGGAGGTAGTTCTCGCTGAAGGCGTACATCAGCGAGAAGGTCAGCAGGTTGTGGTGGTACTGCCGGTTGATCGGCTCTTCCTTGAGGTAGCGAAGGGTGTCGTTCATCCACCCCATGTTCCACTTCAGGCCAAAGCCGAGCCCGCCCTGCGAGGTCTCCTTCGTGACCCCCGGCCAGGAGGTCGACTCCTCGGCGATGGTCACGATGCCGGGCACCCGCCGGTAGGCCGTCGCGTTGGCCTCCTGGAGCAGGCCGATCGCCTCGAGGTTCTCGCGCCCGCCGTGCACGTTGGGGATCCACTCGCCGTCCTTGCGCGAGTAGTCGAGGTAGAGCATCGAGGCCACGGCGTCGACGCGCAGCCCGTCGATGTGGAACTCCTCCAGCCAGTAGATGGCGTTGGCGACGAGGAAGTTGCGCACCTCGAGGCGCCCGAAGTCGAAGACGTGGGTGCCCCAGTCGGGCTGGTCGCCGCGGCGCGGGTCCGGGTGCTCGTACAGGGCGAGGCCGTCGAAGCGGGCCAGGGCGAACGCGTCACGCGGGAAGTGCCCGGGCACCCAGTCGAGGATGACGCCGATGCCGGCCTGGTGCAGCGTGTCGACCAGGTAGCGGAAGTCGTCGGGGGTGCCGAACCGGGCCGTCGGGGCGTAGTACCCGGTGACCTGGTAGCCCCAGGACGGGCCGTACGGGTGCTCCATGACCGGGAGCAGCTCGACGTGGGTGAAGCCGAGGTCCTTGACGTAGTTGACGAGGTGTTCGGCCATCTCGCGGTAGGACAGCCCCTGTCGCCACGAGCCCAGGTGCACCTCGTAGGTGCTCATCGGGCCGGTGTGCGGGTTGCTCTGCGCGCGCTGCTCCATCCACTGCGCGTCACCCCACTCGTGCCCTGAGGCGTCGACGACCGACCCGGTGTTCGGCGGGCACTCGGTCCGGCGGGCCATGGGGTCGGCCTTGGTGCGCACGACGTCGTCGGCACCGCGGATCTCGTACTTGTAGATGTTGCCGACGCCGACGTCGGGGACGAAGAGCTCCCAGACCCCGGACCCGCCGAGCATGCGCATCGGGTGGATGCGCCCGTCCCAGTCGTTGAAGTCACCGATGACGCGAACGGCCTTGGCCCGCGGGGCCCAGACGGCGAACGCCACGCCCTTGACCGGCCCCATCGGGCCGTCGTACTCGTGCACCCGCGATCCGAGCACGGTCCACAGCAGCTCGTGGCGACCCTCGTTGACCAGGTGCAGGTCGACCTCGCCCAAGGTCGGCGCGAAGCGGTACGGGTCGTCCTGGACGTGTTCGATGCCGTCGGCCCAGGCCACCGCGAGGCGGTAGTCCATGGTGCGCTCCGCATCAGCCCTCACCGCCGTCCACACGCCCTCGGCCTCGTGGGCGAGGTCGAGGGTCACGCCGTCCTCGAAGCGCACCTGCACCGACTGGGCCAGGGGTTTGAGGACCCTGATCCGCAGGCCGCCGGGCTCGAGGTGCTGCCCCAACAGGTCGTGCGGCTGCTGGTGGCGGCCCTGGACGAGCGCGGTGATGGCGCCGCCGACCTCGGGACTGGGTGTGGGGTTCACGTCGGCTCTCCTTGACTGGTGGGATCCTGCGAGAAGTGTGCCGTGAGGCGGCGGACGGCGGCGAGGGGGATCTCAACCCAGCCCGGGCGGTTGCGGGCCTCGTAGACGACTTCATACATCGCCTTGTCCAGCTCGAACGCCGCGAGCAGCACGTCGAGGGCGCGCGGGTCGGTGCCCGACCCCTCCGCGTAGCCGTCGAGGAACGCCTGCTGCGCCGCTGTCACCCACGCGCGGGCGGACTCCCCCCGGGTCAGCTCCAGGGTGCCGCCGACGTAGTCGAAGCTGCGCAGCATCCCCGCGACGTCGCGAGCGCACTGGTCCGGCAGCGACCGTTCCGCCAGCGGCCGCAGCGGCTCACCCTCGAAGTCGAGCAGCACCCAGCCGCGCTCGGGCGAGTGCAGCACCTGGCCGAGGTGGTAGTCGCCGTGGATGCGTTGCAGCGGGGGCCACTGACCTCGGGCAGCAGCGCGCAGCACCGACTCGATGGGGCCGCGCACGTCCTCGAGCGCCGGGACCGCCTCGACGGCGGCCTCGAACCGGCCGCGCATCTCGTCGAGGATCGCGGCGGTCTGCTCGGCGCTCGTCTCCTCGCTGCCCAGCACCTCGGCGAGGGTGCGGTGGACCTGTGCCGTGGCCTCGCCGAGCGCGCGGGCCGGCCCTGCGAAGTCGGTGCCGGCCTCCGCGGCGTGCAGCGCCACCCGCCAGGCGTCCTCGACGCCGGGCAGGAACTCCTGGGCGAAGGCCAGGTGGCCGGATGCCGGGTGGTCGCCGTCGGCGCCCGGGTGCGGCCACTGCCCGTGCACGGACCCGACCACGGCGGGAACGCGACGCGACCCGGCATCCACGAGCGCGCCCTGGAGGACGACGTCAGGGTTGTCGCCGGGGGAGAGCATCCGGAAGACCTTGACGATGAGCGGCGTGTGCTGGCCGCCCGGCAGGTCGCAGTCGAGGATGACGGAGGTGTTGGACTGCTCGCCACTGAGCACCCGCGACGCCCGCACCCGCACCTCGTGCGGCCAGCTGGACTGCGGGACGCCGACGACGGTGTCGAGGACGGTGTCCGACTGCTTCGACGACTGGGCCGGCACCCGGCCCTGCACGAGCTCGAGGAGCTGTGCCGCGTAGACCGGGTCGTGGGGGGCGTCGTAGACCCAGCGGTGTCCGAGGGCGGTGTGCTCCATCGTGCCGACGAGAGCGTGGTCTGCGCTGCCGAGGGGCTCGCCCCGGTACGTGAGCGGCACCTGGTAGACCACGGGTTCGGGGCCTGACTCGTCGGCGACGATGAGCGTCTCGACGCCGACCTCACCGGCGGGGTCGTCCAGGCGCCAGGCCGCCAGCAGGCGCAGGCGGGGCTGCTGACCCTTGGCGGCGTACCAGCGCTGTTCACCCATCCAGCCCGAGATGAGCTCGAGCTTGCTCGGGCGCAGCGACGCGGTCGTGATGATCTCAGCCACGGACGTCACCCCTCGGCGGGTCCAGGGCGAGCCAGAAGAAGTCTCGCGAGCCCAGGGTGATCGTCACGGTGCCGTCGTCGGCGATGTCGGGGAAGCCGCCACCACCGAAGAGGTCGCGGGTCTCCCACCCGCGCAGCTCGTCGGGGACGGTGACCGTCGTGGCCTGGGGACGCGAGGAGAGGTTGTTCACGCACAGCACCGCCATCGCCGAGCGGTCCTCCTTGTCCCGCTCGGAGCGGTCGACCCGCACGAAGGACAGCACGCGGTCGTTGACCGACGCGCAGATCTCGAAGTCGCCGAGCCCGAACACCGGGTGTTCGCGGCGCACGGCGAGCATGCTGCGCACCCAGTGCAGCAGCGAGGAACCGGTGGCCATCTGCGCTTCGACGTTCGTGTGGTTGTGGTGGTAGACGAGGGACGTGATGACCGGGAGGTAGAGCTTGCCGGGGTCCGCCGTGGAGAAGCCCGCGTTGCGGTCGGGAGTCCACTGCATCGGGGTGCGGACGGCATCCCGGTCCTCCAACCAGATGTTGTCGCCCATGCCGATCTCGTCGCCGTAGTACAGGCAGGGGGAGCCCGGCAGCGAGAGCAGCAGGGCGTGGATGAGCTCGATCTCGGGTCGGGAGTTGTCGAGCAGCGGAGCGAGGCGGCGACGGATGCCGACGTTGGCGCGCATCCGCGGGTCCGGGGCGTACCAGCCGTACATCGCCGCGCGCTGCTCGGGCGTGACCATCTCCAGCGTCAGCTCGTCGTGGTTGCGCAGGAAGGTGCCCCACTGCGCGCCCGCCGGGATCGGCGGGGTGTCCGCGAGCACCTCGATGATCGGTGTCGCCCGCTCCTCGCGCAGCGAGTAGTAGAGCATCGGCATCACCGGGAAGTGGAAGCACATCTGGCACTCCGGCGCCTCCTCGGTGCCGAAGTAGTCGACGACGTCGGCGGGGGGCTGGTTCGCCTCGGCGAGCAGCACCCGGCCGGGGTACTCCTTGTCGACCATCGCGCGCAGCTGGGCGAGGAAGGCGTGGGTCTTGGGGTGGTTCTCTCCGTTGTGGCCCTCCTCCTCGTAGAGGTAGGGCACGGCATCCAACCGGAAGCCGTCGATGCCGAGGTCCATCCAGAACCGCACGACCTCGAACATCGCCTCGTGCACGGCCGGGTTCTCGAAGTTCAGGTCGGGCTGGTGGCTGAAGAAGCGGTGCCAGAAGAACTGGCGGCGGATCGGGTCGAACGTCCAGTTCGAGGTCTCGGTGTCGACGAAGATGATGCGCGCATCGGTGTACTTGTCGTCGGTGTCGGACCACACGTAGAAGTCGCCGTACGGACCGTCGGGGTCGCTGCGCGAGGCCTGGAACCACGGGTGCTGGTCACTCGTGTGGTTCATGACGAAGTCGGTGATGATCCGGATGCCGCGGGCGTGGGCCTGGTTGATCAGCTCGCGGAACTCGGGCAGCGTGCCGAACTCGGGCAGCACCTGCGTGTAGTCGGAGATGTCGTAGCCGCCGTCGCGCAACGGGCTCGCGTAGAACGGCGGCAGCCACAGGCAGTCGACCCCGAGCCACTGCAGGTAGTCGAGCTTGCCGACGACGCCCTGGAAGTCACCCGTGCCGGACCCGGTGGTGTCGTGGAAGGCCCGCGTGAGCACCTCGTAGAAGACCGCGGTCCGGAACCACTGGGGGTCGTGCCGCAGCCCGCCGGTGGCGGACGCGCTGGTCGGGAAGGCGGTCAACGAATCTCCTGCGAGGTCAGCGACGGTGGCGCGGGCAGTTGGGCGTCCACGAGAGCGGCCGATCAGTTGATCACCAGGTCGGTCGATCACGCGGGGTGTCCGACCCGAGTGTTCCACGTCGCGGGGTGCTGGCGCCCTCCCCGCGAACACGTCTGCGAAAACGTTTCGATCCCGGTACCGTGGGTCGGCGCGGCAGCAGGGTGACCACATCGTTCCTGCTCTCGTCCTGGCTCCGCTCAACGTCGAGGTCCGTGCCACCCACCACGCCCGCTGCTCTCTTGCTTCGCACCCGAGGATCCCGCTGTGACCGACGCACTGAACGTCCCGCTCGCCTCCACCGAGCCCACCGCCGACGAGGCGTCCGCGACGACGGACGAGGCCACCACCGTGGCCCCGGCCGACGGCGACGCCTACCGGCACGAGACCGGCCCCACGTCCGAGCCGACGAGCCCGCTGGCCCGCGGTCCGGTCATCTCGCCGCCGCACACCGTCGAGGGCTTCGTCAAGGCGTTCCTGCATGAGCTGAACTTCGGTCAGGGGGTGCCGCTCGCGACCTCGTCGCAGACCGACCAGTACCTCGCGCTGGCGCGCACGGTGCGGTCCTACCTCATGGCCCGCTGGCTCGAGACCGCGCGCAAGCGGCGCGCGTCGCAGCCGCAGAAGATGGTCGGTTACCTCTCGGCCGAGTACCTGCTCGGCCGCCAGCTCGACAACGCGCTGTCCGCGACCGAGCTGCGCGAGGTCGCGACCGACGCCATGAAGGCGTGCGGCATCGACATCGAGGACCTGCGCACGCAGGAGGTCGAGCCGGGGCTGGGCAACGGCGGCCTGGGCCGCCTCGCGGCCTGCTTCATCGACTCGCTGGCGACGCTCGGGGCGCCGAGCATCGCCTACGGCATCCGCTACGAGTTCGGCATCTTCCGCCAGACGTTCGTCGACGGTCGTCAGGTCGAGCAGCCCGACGCCTGGCTGAGCAGCGGCGACCCGTGGGGCGTGCCGCACCCCGAGCTCGAGGTCCCGGTGAACTTCGGCGGGCACACCGAGCGGTACGTCGGCGACGACGGCCGCGAGCGCAGCCGCTGGGTGCCGGGCTGGGGCGTCATCGGCCTGCGCTACAACTACATGGTCCCCGGCTACCACAACGGCGTGGTCAACACGCTGCGGCTGTGGCGGGCGCGGGCGACCAACGCCTTCGACCTGCACATCTTCAACGCCGGCGACTACGCCGAGGCCGTGCGGGCGCAGACCTTCGCCGAGAACATCTCCAAGGTGCTCTACCCGGAGGACTCCACTCCGCAGGGCAAGGAGCTGCGCCTGCAGCAGCAGTACTTCTTCGTGGCCTGCTCGATCAAGGACTTCCTCAGCCACACGATGCCCAAGGGCTTCGACGTGCGTGAGCTGCCCGAGCGGATCATCTTCCAGCTCAACGACACCCACCCGGTCATCGCCATCCCCGAGCTGATGCGCATCCTCGTCGACGAGCACGACCTCGAGTGGGACGAGGCGTGGGGCATCACGAAGCAGTGCTTCGCCTACACGTGCCACACCCTGCTGCCCGAGGCGCTCGAGGTGTGGCCGGTCAGCCTCATGGAGCGGCTGCTCCCGCGGCACATGGAGATCATCTACCGCATCAACGAGGAGTTCCTCGACGACCTGCGCGAGGCCTACCCGGGTGACGAGCTGCGGGTTCGGCGCATGTCGATCATCGCCGACCACCCCGAGCGCTCGGTGCGCATGGCCCACCTGGCCACGGTCGGCTCGGTCAAGGTCAACGGGGTCGCGGCGCTGCACTCGCAGCTGCTCAAGGACAAGGTCCTGAACGACTTCTCGGAGCTGTGGCCCGACCGCTTCACGAACGTCACGAACGGGGTCACCCCGCGCCGGTTCATCCGCCAGAGCAACCCGGCCCTCACCGAGCTCATCACCGAGACCATCGGCAAGGGGTGGGTCGCCGACCTCGACCGGCTGGCCGAGCTCCAGGCCTACAGCGACGACCCGGAGTTCCGCGAGAAGTTCCGCGCCGTCAAGGCGGCGAACAAGGAACGGATCACCGACGTCCTCGCCCGGCGCGACGGCATCCAGCTCCCGCAGGGCCACATGCTCGACGTCATGGTCAAGCGCCTGCACGAGTACAAGCGCCAGTCGCTGAAGATGCTGCACATCGTGACGCTCTACGACCGCCTCGTCTCCGGCGAGGTCGACCCGGCGAGCATCACCCCGCGCACGGTGGTCTTCGGCGCCAAGGCGGCCCCGGGCTACCACATGGCCAAGGAGACGATCTACCTGATCAACTCCATCGCCAAGACCGTCAACGCCGACCCTCGCGTGCAGGGTCGCCTGTTCGTCGCCTTCCCGCCGAACTACAACGTCACCCTGGCCGAGAAGCTCATCCCGGCGGCTGACCTGTCCGAGCAGATCTCGCTCGCCGGCAAGGAGGCCTCGGGCACCGGCAACATGAAGTTCGCGCTCAACGGCGCCTTGACGATCGGCACCGACGACGGTGCGAACGTCGAGATCCGTGAGCTCGTCGGCGACGAGAACTTCTTCCTGTTCGGCATGGACGAGCCCGCGGTCGCCGAACTGCAGGCACGCGGCTACCGCCCCGGTGACTTCTACGAGTCGGACGCGAATCTCAAGCGTGCGATCGACCTCGTCGCGAGCGGTCACTTCACCGACGGCAACCGGGATGCCGTGAGCGCGTTCGTCGGCGATCTGCTCTCCAACGACCGCTTCCTGGCCCTCGCGGACTACGCGTCCTACCTCGAGGCGCAGGACCGCGTCGAGGCGGCCTACTCCGACCAGGAGGAGTGGTCGCGCAAGGCCATCCTCAACGTGGCCCGGACCGGCTTCTTCTCCTCGGACCGATCGATGCGCGACTACATCGACCGCATCTGGCACATCAAGACCAACGCCTGAGGCAGACAACGCCGCACCCCCGCACGCCGATCACGGCGTGCGGGGGTGCGGCGTTCGGGGAGGAGCTCAGCTGCGGCGGACGTGGATGACGTGCACCGGCGTGGTCTCCGGGCCCAGACGCACGAAGGGGTGCTCACCCCAGGTGAACTGCTCGTCGGTCAGCAGGTCGTGGGCGACGAACTCGTCACCCCAGGACAGGCCCAGCGCCGGCAGGTCCAGGTGGGCGTGGGTGCCACGCGTGGAGTGCGGGTCGAGGTTGGCGGCCACGAGGATGACGTCCTCGCCGCCGTCGGCGTAGACCCGCCGCTTGCTGAACACCAGGATGTTCTCGTCATCGGCGCTGTGGAAGGTGATGTTGCGCAGCCAGTGCAGCGCGCCGTGGTTGGCCCGGATGGTGTTGATCTGGGTGAGCAGCCCGGCCAGTGACTGACCCTCCTTGGGGCCACCCACCTCGTAGTCGGCCCAGCGGCGGTCCTTGTACTCGTACTTCTCGTTGTCGATCTGCTCCTCGGCGCCGGGGCGGGCCACGTGCTCCATGAGCTCGTAGCCGGCGTAGATGCCGTAGGTCGGCACGAGCGTCGCCGCGAGCACCGCACGCACCACCCAGGCGGCGCGGCCACCGAACTGCATGTAGGGCGTGAGGATGTCGTGCGTGGTGGGCCAGAACGAGGGCCGCATGTACGTGGCGGCCTCACCGGCGAGCTCGGTGACGTACTCACGAAGCTCCCACGGGGTGTTGCGCCACGCGTAGTAGGTGTAGCTCTGCTGGAAGCCGATCTTGCCCAGGGTGTGCATCATCGCCGGCTTGGTGAAGGCCTCGGCGAGCCAGATGACCTCCGGGTGGTCCTTCGCGACGTCGGCGATGATCCACTGCCAGAACTCCACCGGCTTGGTGTGCGGGTTGTCGACGCGGAAGATCTTCACCCCGTGGTCGATCCACACCTGGACGACCCGACGCACCTCGGCGTAGATGCCGGCGGGGTCGTTGTCGAAGTTGACGGGGTAGATGTCCTGGTACTTCTTCGGCGGGTTCTCCGCGAACGCGATGGTGCCGTCTGCGCGGGTGGTGAACCACTCCGGGTGCTCGGTCACCCACGGGTGGTCGGGGGAGCACTGCAGCGCGAGGTCCATGGCGACCTCGAGCCCGAGCCCCTCGGCGCGGGCGACGAAGGCGTCGAAGTCGGCGAAGGTGCCGAGGTCGGGGTGGATCGCGTCGTGGCCGCCGTCCTTGGAGCCGATGGCGTACGGCACACCCGGGTCCTCCGGGCGGGCGTCGAGGGTGTTGTTCGGGCCCTTCTTCGCCGCTTGGCCGATCGGGTGGATCGGGGTGAGGTAGATGACGTCGAAGCCCATCGCGGCGACGGCGGGCAGCCGCTCGGCCGCGGTGCGCAGCGTGCCGGTGGTCCAGCGGTGCTCCTTCTCGTCGTAGGTCGCACCCTCGCTGCGTGGGAAGAACTCGTACCACGCTCCGGAGAGCGCGAGCTCGCGCTCCACGAGCAGCGGCAGCTCGGCCGACGGGCTGACGAAGTCGCGCAGCGGGCGGGCGGACAGGACGTCGGCAACCGCCGCTCCGGTGCCCGCACGCAGTCGCACGGCGGCGGATGCCGTGGTGTCCCGCAGGCCGCGGATGCCGTCGGCGAGCGCGGCCTTGGCGGCCTTGTCGCGCTTGACCTCCTTGCGGGCGCGCTCGAGAACCCGGGCGCCCTCCTCGAGCATCAGCTCGGTGTCGACGTCGGCCTGCACCTTGATCGTCGCGTCGTGCACCCACGTGCCGTACGGGTCGGACCAGCCCTCGACCCGGTAGGACCACCAGCCGGTGCGGTCAGCGGCGACGACCGCCGACCACGCGTTCAGGCCCGGGTTGGTGCACTCCATCACCTGGACGTGCTCCACGCCGTCCGGGTCGGTCAGCACCAGCGAGGCGTTGACGGCGTCGTGGCCTTCGCGAAGAACCGTCGCGGTGACGGTGAACTCCTCGCCGACCACCGACTTCGCGGGGCGGGCGCCGTGGTCGACGCACGGGGCGACGTCGAGCACGGGGATTCGGCCGATCGGGTGCTGGGGGGCGCTGGTGCGCGGGGGAGCGGTCACGTCAGCAACCTACCGGCCCCATAGGGTTGCGCGCATGAGTCGTTTCGTGTGGGCCGCGTGGGGCCTGCTGGTCGTCGTCCTGGATCTCCCGCTTTTCGGCTGGGACGTTCTCCCCGACATCGTCGGCTACCTGTGGCTGGTCGTCGGTCTCGGCGGTGCGACCCACATGGCCTTCGCCCGCGCCCGGGCTGCCGCGGCTGCCGGTGTTCCGGTTGCCCTCGTCACGGGCACACCGCTGTTCGTCGGCCAGGACGGCATCATCTGGGGTGCGGTCTTCATCGAGATCCTGCTGACGGTGCTGATCCTGCACCAGCTCGCCACCGCCATCAGCGACCTCGCCCCCGACGGCGACCAGGACGCGCGACGGTGGGCGCGCGGCATCCGCATCGGGGCCCCTGCCGCAGGCGTCATCCGGCTCATCGGCCTGGTCGGGCTCGCGACGTCGCTCGGGGCGCTCTACGCGCTCGGGTACCTCGGGCTCGTCGCCGTCGGCATCGTCACGGTCGTGCTGATGCACCGGGTCAACCGGGCCGGCTGGCTCGACCTCGCACCACCGGACCCGGCCTGACCCCTTCCCGGAACCGGTCGAGAGTAGACGAATCGCCGCCACCCCCAAGGGGATGACGGCGATTCGCCTACTCTCGACCGGGCTGGAGGGGTGCCTCAGCGCAGGAACGGGATGTTGCGGTCGAGCAGGCCACGCGACTTGAGCTCGGCGCGCAGCGGGATCTCGTCGTCGATCCAGCCGCTCTGCTTGATGCCCCAGAACGACGCGTGGTCGGGGCCGTAGCCGAGCAGCTGCTGGTGCAGCGGCGACAGACCCTTGAACCACTCGGACGACTGGTCGGCCACGGCCTCGTCGAGCGGGCGGATCCAGCGGTAGGTGTAGCCGATGAACATCAGCTTGCGGATGCGCTCGCTCTTGTTCATCGAGCGGCTGTGCCACAGGCGGCGGTCGAAGATGAACGCGTCACCGGGGTTGAGCAGCACCTCGACGGCGCCCTCGGGCTCGATGATCGGGTCGCCCTCCTTCTCGGGGCGGCCGGCGAGCGTGTTGTTCTTGTGGCTGCCGGGGATGACCTTGGTGTTGCCGTAACCGGGCTCGGACAGGTCGGTCAGGGCGTAGCAGATCTTCGTCATGAACATCGGACGCACGTCCATGTCGATGTCGGAGTTCTGCCGGTAGCCGTCCTGGTGCCAGTTCCAGAAGGGCGGCTCGTCCTTCGGGGGGTTGACGTCGATGTGGTTGTGGTGGGTGTAGATGTTCCAGCCCATCGTTCCCCAGATGTAGGGGAAGGTCTGCGGCCAGTTCAGCAGCTCGACGAAGCGCGGGTCCTTGTGCATCCACCCCATGACGTGGATGGAGCGGTCGGGGCGCAGCTCGCCCGCGGCCTCCTCCTCGCCGTAGATGCGGTCGACGGCATCCTCGAAGTAGGCGCGGTCCGCCTCGGGGAGCGCGTTCGGGATGACGACGAAGCCGTCGCGGTCGTACTGCTCGCGGATCGCCGGGTCGAGGGGCTCGAAACCGGTGGGTGCGGAGACGGTTGCGGTCATGCGGTGATGCTCCCAACTGGTGCCGACGGTTGCGGGGGCACCATCCCGCGGCAGCCCGTCGCGACGGTCGCAACTCTCGCTGTCGTCACGGCGGGCGCCTGCTTGCCCCAAGCCTAAGCCGAGGGCGTCAACTCACGTCGGATGCCAGCCTCAACTGACGTCGGATGCCGCGTACACGCGAAGGCTCGTGGCGCCGACCGTGACCGGCCCGGGAACCACGGGGTCGCCGCCGTCGCGCGGTCGCGACCACGTGCTGTCCCACAGCAGGCGGTAGGTCGTGACCCCGGGCGCCTCGGGCAGCGTCACCTCGACGTCCTCGACACCGCCGTTGACGACGAGCAGCGCAGAGTCCCAGCCCATCCAGGCGCCTGCGACGTACAGCTGCACCAGGCGGCTGCCCTGGGTCCACCGGTCGCCCATCGGGGTGCCGTCGGCGGCGTACCACTCCATGTCGCGAGTGCCGTCGTCGTGGACCTGCCGCCCGAGCGCCCACACCCGCTGGCGCAGCACCGGAAGGGCCTGGCGCACCCGGATCAGGTGGCTGGTCGTGGCGAGCAGGTCCTGCTGCCACGGCTCGAGGTCCCAGTTGATCCACGAGGTGCCGTTGTCCTGGCAGTAGGGGTTGTTGTTGCCCCCCTGCGAGCGGCCGAGCTCGTCACCCGCGTTGATCATGGGGACGCCGGTCGACAGCAGCAGCGTGCCCATGAGGTTGCGGATCGCGAGGGTTCGGTCAGCGATCACCTGCGGGTCGTCGCTCGGGCCCTCGGTGCCGTGGTTCCACGAGCCGTTGTTGTCGCTGCCGTCGCGGTTGTCCTCGCCGTTGGCCTCGTTGTGCTTCGTGTCGTAGGCCACGAGGTCGGCGGTGGTGAAGCCGTCGTGGGCGGCGACGAAGTTGATGGATGCCGTCGGGCCACGGTCGCGGTGACCGAACAGGTCGCGTGAACCCGCCAACCTCGTGGCGAGCTCCTGGAGCCCGTGCCCGCGACGGTGGTGGCGCTGGGACCGGACGTCGCCCACCCAGAAGCGGCGGACGGCATCCCGGTAGCGGTCGTTCCACTCCATGAACGGAGGAGGGAACTGGCCGGTGCGCCAGCCGTGCATGCCGACGTCCCACGGCTCGGCGATGAGCTTGACGGCCGAGAGCACGGGGTCGGTGCGCAGCGCCACGAGGAAGGGGTGGTCGGGGTCGAAGTCGTCCCCGCGACCACGGCCGAGCGCCACCGCGAGGTCGAAGCGGAAGCCGTCGACGTGGTACTCCTGCACCCAGTAGCGCAGCGAGTCCAGCACCATGCGACAGACCACCGGGTGGCGCAGGTCGAGCGTGTTGCCGCACCCGGTGACGTCGATGTCGCGGCCCCGCTCGTCGAGGCGGTAGTACGCGCGCTGGTCCAGCCCGCGCCACGACAACATGGCGCCCGTGCGGCCCTGCTCGGCGGTGTGGTTGTAGACGACGTCGAGGATGACCTCGATGCCCTCGCCGTGCAGGAGCTTGACCATGCCCTTCAGCTCGTCGACGGCACCCTGCGGGTCCTTCGCGGCCGCATAGGCACCATGGGGCGCGAAGAAGCCGAGGGTGTTGTAGCCCCAGTGGTTGGTCAGCCCGCGGCGCACCAGGTGCGGTTCGTGGGTGAACGCGTGCACGGGCAGCAGCTCGACGGCCGTCACCCCGAGGGAGGTGAGGTGGGCCACCGACGCGGGGTGGGCCAGCCCGGCGTACGTGCCCCGCAGCTCGGGGGGCACACCGGGGTGCAGCGCGGTCTGGTTGCGGACGTGGGCCTCGTAGATGACGCTCTCGCTGCGTGAGCGGTTCGGCGCGACGTCTCCCTCCCAGTCGAAGCGGTCGTCGACCACGACGCCGCGCGGCATGTGGCCGCGGCTGTCGAGCTCGGAGATGAGCTCGCCGTCGCCGTGCCAGCGAACGTCGACGACGTGGCCGTAGACCTCCGCACCCCAGCGGACCTTGCCCTCGATCGCCTTCGCGTAGGGGTCGAGGAGCAGCTTGGCCGGGTTGTGCCGCAGCCCCTGGTCCGGGCTCCACGCGCCGTGGGCGCGGAAGTTGTAGCGCTGCCCGGCCGTGATGCCCGGGACGAAGGCGAACCACCAGCCGTGTGCCCGCTCCAGCAGGGGGATGCGGCGCTCGCTGGTGCCGGCCTTGTCGCCGGCGTCGAACAGGCACAGCTCGACGGCGTCGGCGTGGCCGGCATAGACCGCGACGTCGGCGCCGCCCTCGACCAGCGTCACCCCGGGCCGAGGGGCGAGGTCGCGGGTCATGGGGCCGGGCGGGATGGTGGTGGGGTGCGACCAGGGCGACATGGAGGGGAGCCTAATGAGTCGTTACGGTGGACCCATGACCGATCCCACGTCGCTGCCCAACTTCCCGCCGCCCGCCGACGAGCACCCCCTGCGCGGTCGGGTCCTCGACATCCTCGTCGACCTGGGCCTGGCGCCCAACCTCGACACCGACGGCGACGTCGCCTTCACCGTCAACGAGCAGCAGCTGTTCATCCGCTGCACCGAGGGTGAGGTCGAGATCATGCGCGTCTTCGGCCAGTGGCAGATCCAGGAGGAGATGCTCGGCGACCGCCTGAAGCTGCACGAGACGTGCAACGAGCTCAACCTCAACATGAACTGCCTCAAGAGCGGCGTCGCCGGCTCCACCCTGGTCGTCACGAGCGAGCACCTCGCCACCCCGGGTGCCGACGTCTCCTCGCTCATCCAGGTCTCGATCCAGGTCATCCTCTCCGGGGTGCACATCTGGCACCAGCGCCTGCTCGGCATCGACCCCAACGCGCCCGAGTCGGATGCCGGGAGCCCGTCGTGACCGACCTCGTCCGCCTCGAGGTCCTTGACGGCATCGGCACGATCCGCCTGGACCGGCCGCCGATGAACGCGCTCAACGCCGAGATCCAGCACGGCCTCATCGCCGCGTGCCGCGAGGCGGCGGAGCGCAAGGACGTCGCCGCGGTCATCGTGTGGGGCGGCGAGAAGGTGTTCGCCGCCGGTGCGGACATCAAGGAGATGGAGACCATGTCGTACACCGACATGGTCGACCACTCGGCCCTGCTCCAGGACTTCACCCGGTCGCTGGCCCAGCTTCCCAGGCCCACCGTGGCCGCCATCACGGGGTACGCGCTGGGCGGCGGGTGCGAGGTGGCGCTCGCGTGCGACTTCCGCATCGCCGCCGACGACGCCGTGCTCGGTCAGCCCGAGGTCTCGCTCGGGATCATCCCCGGTGCCGGCGGCACCCAGCGCCTGGCCCGGCTCGTCGGTCCGTCGCGCGCCAAGGACCTCGTCTTCTCCGGCCGGTTCGTCAAGGCGCCCGAAGCGCTGGCGATCGGCCTCGTCGACTCCGTGGTCCCGGCATCCGAGGTCTACGAGAGCGCGCGGAGCATGATGGCGCGCTACGTCGGCGGCCCGGCGTACGCCCTGCGCGCCGCCAAGGAGGCCATCGACCGCGGGCTCGAGGTCGACCTCGACAGCGGCCTGGAGATCGAGCGGATGCTGTTCTCCGCGCTGTTCGCCACCAAGGACCGGGCGATCGGCATGCGCCACTTCGTCGACAAGGGCCGTGGCCCGGCACCCTTCGAAGGTGCCTGAGACCGCGGTGGCCGCGTCGGCGAGTCAGGCGCCGAGGGCATCCTGAAGCGCGGTTCGCTTTGCGGTGACGGCGGCCCCGTGCTCGTCGCGCACGCTGCCCCAGAGGTCGTCGAGCAGGGTGTCGATGCGTCGGGGCACCTGCAGCGAGTCCTTGCCGTAGTGCGCGATCTCGTCGAGTGAGAGGTCGAGCAGCCGAGCGAAGGTCGTCGGCAGGTCGAGGACGCGGACCGTGCCGTCGGCATCCACGAGGTGGGGTGAGCGATCTGCCCTGGATCCCGCGACCCGCAGGATGCGGTGGAGCTCGTCGAGCACCTGGACTGCCGTGGTGGGGTCGTTGATGCCGGGGGAGAGGGCACGTTCGGCGATGTCGACCAGTTGCCGCACCCCGAACTCGGGATCCTGCGGCATCGAGCGTTCCTTGCCGAGCCCGAACGAGCTGCGCACCTTGTCGATGACGTCATCGTCGGCGAAGGCCCCGTGGACGACCGCGAGCGATTGCCCCCGATGGCGGACCTCGCCCACGCGGGTGGTCAGCTCGACGACGACCCCGGCACGCCGTGCCGTCTCCACGAGGTCGATGTAGCGCACGCGCTGCACCACGCCGTGGCCCGAGCCGGCCGACACGGTGACGGACGGGCCCGGCGCCTGCGACCAGGACGGCGAGGGAGTCGAGGTGTCGCCCCACTCGTCGTCCCCCTGCTGCAGGGCACGCACGGTCTGGTCCGCGACCCGGTCGATCACCTTGGATACCTGGATCGACACGGTGATGTGGTGGATGAAGGCGAAGAACAACGCCACGCTGGCCAGCACGAGCAGGAAAGCCACCGTGACCGAGAGCTGGGGGACGAAGGGGTCGTCGCCGCCACGCACGTCGCGCAGGACGATGAGGGCGAACACGAAGGACGAGGTGAAGACACCCAGGGTCACCTGGGTGATGCGGCTGCTGAGGAAGCTGCCGAGAAGGCGCGGGGTGAACTGGCTGCTCGCCAGCTGCATGACGACCATCGTGATCGAGAAGACGAGCCCGGTGACCGAGATCATCGCGCTCGCGATGGTGCTGAGCAGGCTGCGAGCGGACTCGGCCCCACCGCCGAAGAGGTAGGGCAGATCCTCGGTCAGTGCCTCGTCGACGCGAGGCAGCACCACGCCCGCCACGACGGCAAGGGCGCAGATCGTGGACGGCAGCACCCAGAACGGGGCCCACAGCCGCTCCCACCAGCCGATCGTCTCCGGGTCGCCGACCGGCCCGACGGTGCGGCGGGCCCCGCCTGGTTCCGTGTCCGTGGTCCTGACCATCTGCGTGATCCTGCCAGCGAAACCCATCCATCCGGCGCCGACGTGCGAGTGAGTGGATCGCCCGTCGGCCGGCCCCGGGTATGCGGGGGTGGCGGGCATCACGCCGATGCGATGGTGAACAAGCGCTCACCGCCTGAGAGAATCGACGCCACGCCCGAGCCGAACGCGCGGGCACCTGTCACCTGTTGACACCAGCCCACTTCGGCTGACCAAGCCACCAGCAAGAGATGAGGACGAGGCACGCATGAACATCGTCGTCTGCGTCAAGCACGTGCCGGACGCGCAGTCCGAGCGCACCTTCCGTGAGTCCGACAGCACCATCGACCGCGAAGGCGTCGACGGACTGCTCTCCGAACTCGACGAGTACGCCGTCGAAGAGGCGCTCAAGCTCGTCGAGGCCGCTGGCGAGGGTGAGGTCACCGTGCTGACGGTCGGCCCCGCCGGCGCCGCCGACGCGATCAAGAAGGCGCTGCAGATGGGGGCGCACGCCGGCATCCACGTCAGTGACGAGGCCATCCACGGCTCCGACGCCGCCGCCACCTCGCTGGTGCTCGCCGAGGCCGTGAAGAAGGCCACCGGTGGCAACCCCGAGCTCGTGCTCACCGGCATGGCCTCCACCGACGGTGTCATGGGTGTCGTCCCGGCGATGCTCGCCGAGCGCCTCGGCCTGCCCCAGGTGACCTTCGCCTCCGAGCTCACCATCGCCGACGGCACGGTGACCATCCGGCGCGACGGCGACACGGCATCCGAGACGATCGTCGCGAGCCTGCCGGCCCTGGTCTCGGTGACCGACCAGATCAACGAGCCGCGCTACCCCTCGTTCAAGGGGATCATGGCGGCCAAGAAGAAGCCCGTGGAGCAGTGGGGACTGGCTGACCTCGGCATCGACCCCTCGCTCGTCGGTCTGGATGCCGCGTGGACGACCGTCGTGTCGTTCGCCAAGCGTCCGCCGCGCGCCCAGGGCCAGATCGTCACCGATGGTGGCGACGGCGGCACCCAGCTGGCGGAGTTCCTCGCCGGCCAGAAGTTCCTCTGACCCGGCCGACGACCAGACAAGGTAGGACACCCCCATGGCTGAAGTACTCGTTCTCGTCGACCACGCCGACGGACGCCTGCGCAAGGCAACCGCTGAGCTGCTGACGATCGCCCGCCGCCTCGGCGAGCCCTCCGCCGTCCACATCGGCCCCGGCGCCGACCGCGCCCAGGTCACGCTCGCCAAGTACGGCGCGCACAAGGTGTACGTCGTCGATGACGCCGACGCCGCCGGCTTCCTCGTGGCGCCGCAGGCCGAGATCCTCGCGGCGCTGGTGGAGAAGGTCGCCCCGGCGGCCGTCATCATCCCGAGCAACGCCGCCGGCAAGGAGATCGCCGCCCGTCTGGCGATCAAGACGTCGTCCGGCCTCATCACCGACGCCGTCGACGTGCGCGCGGGGGAGGGCGGCATCGAGACAACCCAGTCCGTCCTCGCCGGCTCGTACACCGTCACCGCCAAGGTCACCACGGGCACGCCGATCATCGCCGTTAAGCCGAACTCGGTTCCGCTGGAGGCCTCCCCGGCCCCCGGCGTCGTCGAGGCCTTCGCCGTCACGGTGAGCGACGCCGCCAAGGCGGCGCGCGTCACCGACAGCCAGCCCAAGAAGGCAACCGGCCGTCCCGAGCTCACCGAGGCCGCCATCGTCGTCTCCGGCGGGCGCGGAACCGGCGGTGACTTCTCGCCCGTCGAGGAGTTCGCCGACAGCCTCGGCGCGGCCGTCGGGGCGAGCCGAGCAGCCGTCGACGCCGGCTGGTACCCGCACGCCCACCAGGTCGGCCAGACCGGCAAGCAGGTCTCGCCGCAGCTCTACGTCGCCGCCGGCATCTCCGGTGCCATCCAGCACCGCGCCGGCATGCAGACCTCGAAGACGATCATCGCCATCAACAAGGACGAGGAGGCGCCGATCTTCGAGCTCGTCGACTTCGGAGTCGTCGGCGACCTGTTTTCGGTGCTGCCGCAGGCCACGGCCGAGGTCAAGAAGCGCAAGGGCTGACCCAGGCGCAGATCTGGCACCACGAAACCACCGCTCACGAGGCGGTCTGCCGCGCGAGCGGACGATGAAGGGGCGACCGAATCGGTCGCCCCTTCGGCGTTCCCGCCCCGACCCCCACTTTTCCTCCCCATGAGGGAAGCACGAGGTTCGCAAGGCAAGCCTTCCCCGGTGAACCTCGCGTTTGTCATGCCAACCCTGGGCCTGGGCTCGGCGGATGGGGCCTGGGTCGGCGTTGAGTGGCGGGACCGTCGAGGTGAGTCCTTGCTCCCGATGGCGGGGCCTTGTTCCCGTCGCTGATCGTTACTCCGCTCGGGCGTTGCTGCATGAGCGCACCAGCGGAGCAAGGGCGCACATCCGGAGCAAGGATCTGCGTCGGCGGCGCGACCGCTTGCGCTGACACGGTTTCCGAGCCGCGGCGCGCCCGCTGACTGCCGCCGGGGGATGCCGTGCGGTCGGGGGAGGCCGCCGCCGGGGGATGCCGTGCGGTCGGGGGAGTCCGCTGCCCGGTCCGAAACGTAGAATCGCCCGTTGTGACCCACTACCTCGACCATGCGGCGACGACACCCATGCTGCCCGCCGCGGTCGATGCCCTGCTCGAGGTCTCCCGCCAGGTGGGCAACCCGTCGTCGCTGCACACCTCCGGTCGGGCCGCCAGGGCGGTCGTCGAGGAGGCCCGCGAGCGCATCGGCGCGGCCCTCGGAGCCCGGCCGTCGGAGGTGGTGTTCACCTCGGGGGGCACCGAGGCCGACAACCTCGCCGTCAAGGGCACGTGGCTGGCCCGCCGGGCGAAGGATCCGTCCGTCAACGGCGTCGTGGCCAGCTCCATCGAGCACCACGCGGTGCTCGACCCCGTCGAGTACCTCGAGGACTCCCGCGGGGTCCCCGTGACCTGGCTGGAACCCGACCGCTGCGGGCACCTCGCCCCCGACACCCTGCGCGCGGCCCTGGCTGCGGGCGGCGTCGCGGTCGCGAGCGTCATGTGGGCCAACAACGAGGTCGGCACGATCCAGCCGGTGGCTGAGCTCGCCGCGGTCGCCCGCGAGCACGGGGTGCCCTTCCACACCGACGCCGTGCAGGCGATCGCCCACCTGCCCGTCCGCTTCGACGACAGCGGTGCCGACCTGATGACCGTCAGCGCCCACAAGATCGGCGGGCCCGTCGGGGTCGGTGCCCTGCTGGCGCGGCGTGACGCCCCGCTCGTGCCCATCGCCCACGGTGGTGGCCAGGAGCGGCAGGTGCGCAGCGGCACCCTGGACGCGGCCGGCATCCACTCGTTCGCCGTGGCCCTGGAGGAGACCGTCGCCCACCGAGACGTCGAGGCCAAGCGCGTGCTCGCCCTTCGCGACCGGCTCATCGAGGGGGCGCTCGGCCTCGGGCTCGGCATCACCGTGAGCGGTTGCTGGAAGGCCGGCGACGCGACCAAGCGCCTGCCGGGCAACGCCCACCTGCTCGTGCCCGGGTGCGAGGGCGACTCGCTGCTCTACCTCCTCGACGCGGCCGGGGTCGAGTGCAGCACGGGTTCGGCCTGCCAGGCCGGGGTACCGCAGCCGAGCCACGTGCTGCTCGCCATGGGGCACACCGAGGCGCAGGCGCGCGGCGCCCTGCGGCTCTCGCTCGGCCACACCTCGACCGAGGCCGACGTCGACGCGTTCCTCTCCGCCCTGCCGGGTGTCGTCGAGCGGGCTCGACGGGCGAGCGGGCTGATCTGATGCGGGTCGTCGCCGCGATGTCGGGCGGGGTCGACTCGGCCGTCGCCGCCTCGCGCATGATCGAGGCCGGCCACGAGGTCGTCGGCGTCCACCTGGCCCTCTCGCGCTCGGCCGCGACGCTGCGTGAGTCCGCCCGTGGGTGCTGCACCATCGAGGATGCCGGGGACGCGCGTCGCGTCGCGGACCGGCTCGGCATCCCGTTCTACGTCTGGGACCTCGCGAGCCGCTTCGAGCGCGACGTCGTCGAGGACTTCGCCGCCGAGTACGCGGCGGGGCGCACCCCGAACCCGTGCCTGCGCTGCAACGAGCGGATCAAGTTCGCCGGGCTGCTCGACAAGGCGGTGGCCCTGGGGTTCGATGCCGTCGCCACCGGGCACTACGCGCAGATCGTCCAGGGCCCGACGGGTCGCGAGCTGCACCGGGCGGTCGACGCAGCCAAGGACCAGTCGTACGTGCTCGGCGTGCTGGACGCCGACCAGCTGGCGCGCTCGTTCTTCCCGCTCGGTGACTCGACGAAGACCCAGGTGCGGGCCGAGGCTGCGGAGCGTGGGTTCGCGGTGGCCAAGAAGCCGGACAGCCACGACATCTGCTTCATCCCGGACGGCGACACCCGTGGGTGGCTGAACCGGCGGCTGGGGGAGCGGCCGGGCGAGCTCGTCGACGCGGTCTCGGGTGCCGTCGTCGGGTCGCACACCGGGGCGCACGGCTTCACGGTGGGGCAGCGGCGCGGGCTCGGCATCGACCGGTCGGCGCTCGACGGCGACCCGCGCTACGTCGTCGAGATCGACGCCCCGAGCAACCGGGTCGTCATCGGCACGGCCGACCTGCTCGGGGTCGACCTCATCGTCGGTGACCACGTGCGCTGGTGCGGCCCGGCCCCCGGCGAGCGGGTCGCGCTCGGCGCGCAGGTACGGGCGCACGGCGAGGAGGTGCCCGCCACGGCCGAGGTTCAGGCCGGGCCGTCGCCGACCGTCCGGGTGGGCCTCGAGCGCCGGGTGCGCGGTGTCGCGCCGGGGCAGTCCGTCGTGCTCTACGAGGGCACCCGGGTCGTCGGCTCGGCGACCATCAGCGAGACCGGACGCGCCTGACCACCTCGTGTCACGGCATCCGTGATCATTCTGCGGAGTCAGGTGCACCCCGCCGACTCAGGTCCGGGTAGGACCCTACTCGGCGAAGTGCTCCCGACCCCGCGGCCAGGAGCGGAATAGTTGATGCGTCAACTAGCGTTGGGAGCAGTACCCTCCGAAACCGGGGAACCCAGAAGCGCAAGGAGCTGATCACCATGCCAGCCGTGACCGTCGAGAACATCCTCACGCTGCCCCGCGTGTCGCAACCCGTGCCGGATGCCGTGACGCGCCCCGTGCGCTCGGTCACGACAGCGCCGAGCGGCTTCGAGGGCGAAGGGTTCCCCGTGCGGCGAGCCTTCGCCGGGGTCGACCTGGCGGCGCTCGACCCGTTCATCCACATGGACCAGATGGGTGAGGTCGAGTACGCCCCGGGCGAGCCCAAGGGCACTGCCTGGCACCCGCACCGCGGCTTCGAGACCGTCACCTACATCATCGACGGCACCTTCGAGCACCGGGACAGCCACGGTGGCGGTGGCACGATCACCAACGGTGACACCCAGTGGATGACCGCGGGCTCGGGCCTGCTGCACATCGAGGTGCCGCCCGAGTCGCTCGTGCTGTCCGGTGGGCTGTTCCACGGCCTCCAGCTGTGGGTCAACCTGCCCGGGTCGATGAAGATGTCGAACCCGCGCTACCAGGACATCCGCGGCGGCGAGGTGGCCCTGCTCTCCACGCACGACGGCGGCGGCCTCGTGCGCGTCATCGCCGGCGAGGTCGACGGCCACCAGGGCCCCGGCATCACCCACACCCCGATCTCGATCGTGCACGCCACCATCGAGGCCGGTGGCCAGCTGCGCCTGCCGTGGAACCCGCAGTTCAACGCGCTCGTGTACGTGCTCAACGGCCTCGGCACGGTCGGCCCCGACCGTCGCCCGATCCGCCAGGGACAGCTCGTCGTGCTCGGTGCCGGAGACGTCATCGAGGTCGGTGCGAACGAGCAGCAGGAGAGCCGCAGCCCCAGCCTGGACCTCTACATCATGGGTGGGCGCCCGATCCGCGAGCCCGTCGCGGCCTACGGCCCGTTCGTCATGAACACCCGCGCCGAGCTGGTCCAGGCGTTCGAGGACTTCCAGGCGGGCAAGCTCGGCACCATCCCGTCGGAGCCGCACCCCGGGCACAGCTTCAGCTGAGCACCCTTCAGCCGGGGCGGCGGCCGAGCATGATGACCGTCGCCACCCCCGAGGCGCGCTCGCCGATGCGCTGTGTCGCGAGCGGGCGCTCCTCGGGTGGCAGGGCGACGAGATCCATCGCATCGAGCCACACCTGGCTGCGCCACGACTGCGCGAGCGTGCCGAAGGCCCACTCGTCGAGCGGGCCCATCAGGGCGTCGAGCATCTCGGCCAGAGGTGACCACTGGGCGACGACGTCGCGCTGCACCTCGTCAGTGGTCTCGTCGATGATCGTGTTGACCAGTTCGTGGTCTTCGTGACGATGGCGGCGCTGCTCCTCCTCGAGGGTGCCCCAGTCGTCGAGCACGTCGACCAGGGCGAGGGCGAGGTCGTGGTTGATGTGGGCGTTGATGCCGAGCATCAGCGCCTGGAGCGGGTGGCAGCCAGGGTCGGAGCACGCGTCGAGGGCGCCGCGCCAGATCTCCGGGCACGTCCGTTCGGGCACCGGGGTGACGGTCGCCTCGACGCCGTCCGGGGTCGTCGTGACGGTCGTGACCGTGGACAGGGTGAAGTCGCCCGACCGGCCGTATGCCTCCACGGCGTCGAAGTAGTAGTCGGCGAACCGGTCGAGCAGACGCGTCACCCACACCCCGTCGTGGAAGGCCCCGTTCCGCACGCGCTCGCGCACCCGTCTCGTCATCACGAGGTAGCACTCGGAGAACACGGCCCGACGGTCCCCGGACGCCGTCCACACCTGGGTCATCGACTCCAGCCGTCGTTCGGCGCTCACCACGTCGCCCATGGGTCCAACCGTAGGGGCACGCGGTGCGCTCAGGTCGCTTTTCGGCCCCTGCCCCTCGGCCCGGCGGCTGCCAGCTCGCCGCGAGCCGCGAGGGCCAGCTCGCGGACGCGGGCGAAGTCCTCGTCGGTGTACACGCCCTTGACCCCCGAGATCGCCGCAAGGCGCATCCCGTGCCGGAGCCCGAGCTGGTAGATCTCCTTGACCTTCTCCCACTCGATGGCCCGACCGACGGTGAAGGTCTCGTAGCGGCCCTCGAGCGCGAGGGCGACCGTCTCGGCCAGGCAGGCGTAGACGACGCCGGTGGGCAGGCCGATGTCGCGCATCCGCACCTCGCCGGGCAGCTCGATCTCGCCCGACTCCACGACGAGGACGTCGGGGCGTCGAGCGACGTCCTCGGCGGACAGGTCCAGCGGCCTCGCGACGTCGGTGATGACGCAGCCGGGCTTGACGTCCATGATGTCGAGCACGCGCTTGCCCGCACCCGAGGTCGCCGTGACGATGACGTCCATGTGCCGCAGGTGGTCGCCGGGGGTGGCGGCAGCGTGCACGACCGCGCGTGGGTGCTCGCGCTCGATGTCCTTCTTGAGGGCGAGCAGCTTGGCGGTCTCGGGGGAGACCAGCCACAGCTCGTCGCTGGCCAGCGCGAGCAGCCGGGCGCAGACCGAGCCGATGGCACCGGTCGCCCCCACGACCATGGCCCGCCCCCGGATGACGCCGTCGTCGTCGCGCTCCAGCAGGCCCAGCCGGTCCACGGCATCGTGGGCAGCCCACAGGGCGCCGGACGCGCTGTAGCTGTTCCCGGTGGTGATCGGGAGGGACGCCTTGCGCGCCACCGTCACCCCGGCATCCCCGACGACCTTGGTGAAGGCCCCAAGACCCATGACCTGCGCGCCCAGCCGGCGCGCGAGCTCCGCGGCCTCGAGGAGCTTGTCGTAGGTGAACTCGGGGTCGTGGGCGAGGATCTCCTTCGGCGTCCCGCCCACCGTGATCAGCCACCCCTCGGCCTCGGCGCCGGTCGGGGACCTCACCCCCGTGACGTGCCCGTAGACGAAGGGGGGCAGGTACGCCATCCCCTTCTCGACGGCATCCATGACGACCGGCGGGGAGACCTTCGCGACCGTGCCGAGGGGCTCGACGTTGCGGAAGAACTTCTGCGACAGCGGGTGGATGACGAACGCGAACCTGCTCTTGCGGCGCGGGCCGTTGGGCTGCAGGACCCGCGGCTCAAGGCCGGCCGCGACGATCATCTCGAGGAGGTCGTCGTCGCTCAGGCGTTCGGGGGCGCCGCCCGGGGCCCGAACGGCCGCACGCATCATCGCCTCGAGGGTGGCGACGTCGACGGTGCTCTCGAACGGCTGCGGGGTGCTGTCGAGCACCAGGTCGACGTCCCGGGACGCGAGGTCGGCCAGCTGCGCGTCGGTGACCGCCGAGGTGATGACGGTCTTGCCGTGCAGGTCCGGGAAGCCGAAGGTCACCAGCTCGTGGTACGTCGCGACGACGACGTCGCAGTCCCGGGGGCGCTGGCGCAGCCATGAGCGGTTGACCAGCTCGCCCGGCGTCAGCGAGTCGTCGCCCACGGCGGACCGCACCCGGTCCACGGGGTGCCACGCGAGGCGCGCGACCCGGCCGAGCACCGGGACGCCCCCGAGCCGGCGCCCCGGCCCGGCGCCCACCGGCGGCGCCTCGAGGTGGAGGTTGTCGGTGTACTCGCGCAGCACACGGACCGTGCGCGCGTGGTCGCTGCCGAGCACGACGGTGCGGGCGTTGCTGAAGTAGCCGGGCATCTCGTACTGGACCCGCCGCACGGCCCACTCCTGGAGCACCTCGCGCAGCCGGTGCCCGTCGGTGGCCGTGCCGCCGACCGCCGACGCGACGAGCCGGGCCGTCGCCTCGGCGGGGTCGTGGTCGAGCAGCCCGGTGGCGGCCGCCTCGGCGCCCCCGTTCACCGCCACCTGGTCGGCGAGCTCGGACCAGCGCCGCACGAGCGCCTGTGCCGTGTGCACGTCGCCGTCGGTGCCCAGCCGCAGCAGGCGGTAGCGCCGGTCGAGGAACCGCACCCTGAGGTCGTGGTCGCGCGCGGAGGAGCCGAGGCTGACCTCGACGACGAGCAGCTCGGGGCCTGCTCGGCCGTCTGCTCCGTGGGCGGCTCGGCGGGGTGTCGTGGCGGGCATGTGCGTCCTTTCCGGGAACCGCTCAGGTCATCGCGTGCGCGTCGAACTCCGGGTGGGCGCCCATGAAGTCGAGCAGCGTGTCGGCGTAGCTCTCGAACGCGGGGCAGGTCAGCCCGGACGCCGCGAGGTCGGTGGTCGTGGTGGTGGTGTCGTACGTCGTCGGCGAGGCGAAGTAGTCCAGCGCCTCGGCGGGCAGCCCCAGCAGGGCCTGCGCTCCCGGCACGTGGTCGACGAGGGCGTGGACGGGCGCGAGCGGCAGCGGCACCCACACGACCCGCTTCCCGAGGTGCCGGGCGAAGGCGGTCACGACCTCCCGGACCGTCGGGGGGTCGGGGTCGACGAGGGCGTAGGTGCGACCCCGCGACTCCTCCAGCACCGACAGCTCGTCCATGGCCCCGACGACGAAGTCTCGCGGGACGAGGCACACCCGGACCCGGTCCGCGTCCCCGAGGGCGGGGACGACGGCCACCGAGAGCTGGCGCAGCAGGAAGGTCGCGAGGAAGTAGGGCCCGTCGTACTTCTGGGTCTCACCCGTCGCCGAGTCACCCACGACGATGCCGGGGCGGTAGACGGTGGCGGGCAGGCCGCTGGCCATCGCTGCCCGCACGAGCACCTCGGCGTCGTACTTGGTCCGTTCGTAGTGGTTGCGGAAGGCCTGCCCCTCCTCGAGGTCGTCCTCGGCGAAGCAGCCCTCGTAGCGACCGCTGACGTAGCAGGTGCTGACGTACTGGAGGCGCCGCAGGTCGCGAAGGCCCCGGCAGAACTCCAGGACGTGCCGGGTGCCCTCGACGTTGACGCGGCGCGCGACCTCGGGGGCCACGGCCAGGTCGTAGACGGCGGCGAGGTGCCAGACCTCGTCGACGTCGTCCAGGCCCGCGCGGTCCGCGGCCGACAGGCCCAGACCGGATGCCGTGACGTCACCGACCACGAGCCGCACCCGTCCCGCGGTGCCCGGGTCGGTGACCTCGAGCTCCTTGACCCGGGAGCGGGCGAGCGCGCCGTGCTGGCGCTGCACCAGGCACACCGCGTCGGTGCCGGGCCGGCGGGCCAGCAGGCGGGGGAGGAGCGCCGAGCCGAGAAAGCCCGGGAACCCGGTCATGAGCAGCTGCCCCACGTCATTCGCCTCTTCCGAAGGCGCTGCCGGCTGCCCCGGGTGTTTCCCGGTCACGTCACCGGCTTCGCCACCTCCCACCCTACGGATCCCGGGCCGCCGGAGGGGCAGAGGGCGTCCGAGAACACACTCGGCAGCCCGAGTCGACGCGTCAGGTCAGCGCGTCCGGGCCGATCGCGCTCGCCAGGGCGCGGACCGCGGCGTCGGCCTGCGTCTCGGGCAGCCCCGCGTAGCAGAGCACCAGGCCCCGCACGGGGGTCGCCACCGCGTAGGCCGACAGCGGGCTGACCGCGACGCCGACCTGCTCGAGCCGGGTGACGACGTCGAGGTCGTCGACGTCGTCGGGCAGGCGCAGCACGACGTGCAGGCCGGCCTCGACCCCGTCCAGCACCACGAACGGAAGATGGTCGGATGCCGCCGCCACCAGTGCCGCTCGCCGCGCGGCATAGGTGCGGGTCACCCGGGCGTGGTGGGTGGCGAGCGACCCGGAGGCGATGAACTCGGCCAGCGCCAGCCCGGTGGCCTCGTTGACGACCAGCCCCCGGCTCTCCAGCTCGACGCGCAACCGTTCGCGCAGCCGACGCGGTGCTGCGATCCATGCGACCCGCAGTGACGGCGCGATGAGTTTTGACGCCGTGCCGATGTAGACGACGTGGTCCGCGGCGCCCGGCATCGACCGCAGCGCGGGAAGGGGTGAGACGTCGTAGCGGAACTCCCCGTCGTAGTCGTCCTCGAGCACGAGGGAGTCGGTGCGCCGTGCCCAGTCCAGCAGCAGCGCTCGTCGGGTGACTGGCATCCGAGCACCGAGGGGGTACTGGTGCGACGGGGTCACGTAGACGGCCCGGGCGCTGCGCGGCAGGTGGGCCGGGTCGAGGCCGTCGCCGTCGACCGACACCGCCGCGACGCGGGCGCCCTCGGCCTCGAACGCGGTCCAGGCCTCGACGTAGCCCGGGTCCTCGAGGGCGACGGTGGACCCGACGAGGCCCAGTGCCACGGGCAGCGCCCGCAGCGACGCCCCGACGCCGGGCACGACGAGCAGGTCGTCGGGGGCCACCGCGACGCCACGGCTGCGCCGCAGGTGGTCGGCGAGCACCCGGCGCAGTCCTTCGTGGCTCGGCCCCGCGCCGGCGTCGTTGCCGGGCACGGCGGTGCCCGCGGCTCGCCAGGCGCGACGCCACGCGGCGGCATCGAGCAACGTGGTGTCCGGGCGTCCAGGGCGCAGGTCCCAACGGGGTGGGGCGGTCGCGACCGATCGGATGCCGACCGCCTCGCCGCCCGCGGTGGGCACGTGGCTGAGCGCCCCGGCTGCGGCGGCCCGGTCGGCGCCCGGGGCGACCACCGCACCCGAGCCGGCTCGACTGAGCACGAATCCGGCGGCCGCCAGCTCGTCGTAGGCCGCGACGACGGGGCCGCGCGAGAGGCCGAGGTCGGCTGCGAGGACTCGGGTCGAGGGCAGGGGGTCACCGGGGCGGAGCCGCCCGGAGCGCAGTTCGCCGACCACCGCGTCAGCGATCCGGTGGCGCAGCGGAGCGGCGCCCGCGGGCACGGTGAGCGCGAGCTCGACCGGTCGGGGGGTGCGCGGCATCCCTGAACCATAGTGGTCCTGTGATTTCACTGCCTACTGGATCTCGGCGTGGGCCACTTTGCCTTGATGAGATGGTGCGCCGGTGCCCCTGTCGGGGTGCCGAGAGAGGATGAGGCAGTGAGTTGGCTCCAGATGCGACCCGGGTGCGAGTGCTGCGACATCGACCTGCCTGCGGGTGAGGTCGGTGCCGTCGTGTGCTCGTTCGAGTGCACGTTCTGCTCGGGGTGTGCTGAGCACCTCGAGCGCGCCTGCCCGAACTGCGGCGGTGCCCTGATGCCGCGCCCGACGAGGGTCGGCGACGCCCTGCTGCGCCACCCGGCATCCACGACGCGCGTGGTGTCCGCCGGCGAGTGCCCCGGCCGGGGGTATGCCGGGCGCGGGAGCGTGGCTGCCGGTGCCTCGCGGCAGCGGTTGCGCCGTCTCACCGACCGGGCACGCTCGGAACGCGCCGACCTCGACGCCCTCCTCGACGAGGTGCTCACCGGCACGCTCTCCACCGTCGTCGACGGTCGACCCTGGGTCGTGCCCATGCTCTTCGCCCGCGACGGTGACCGGGTGCTCCTTCACGGGTCGACGGGCGCAGGCGCCCTGCGGCACGTCGCGGCCGGGGCCCCGGCGGTCTTCAGCGTCATGGTCGTCGACGGTCTCGTCGTCGCGCACACCACCTTCGACTCCTCGGCCAACTACCGCTCTGCGGTCATCCACGGCGTGCTGACCCCGCTCACGGGTGAGGACCGCGAGACCTCCCTGGACCGCATCTCCGAACGGCTCATCCCCGGCCGGACCGCCGAGGTTCGGCCGATGCTGCCCAAGGAGGTCGCGGCCACCCTGGCGATGGAGCTGCCCATCACCGACGGCCAGTGGGTGCTCAAGGCCCGCTCGGGCGGTGCGTCCGTCCCTGACGAGGAGACCGACGCGTGGTCGGGCGTGGTCCCGTTGCGCGTCGTCGCCGGTGACCCCGAACCCGCCCCGTGGTCGGTGGAGGCCGCGACCCCGGTCCCGGCATCCGTCTCGGCCTTCGTCGAGCGGGTGGGCCGATGACCGCGCCGGTGCGGGCCACCGGCATCGGCTCGTGGCCCGGCGCGTCGGTGCGTGAGGCCGTGCGCACCGTGCGCGACCTGCTGCTCACCGGTGACGGCGACGGGCTGCCGCACCTGCCCGAGACCCCGGCCCGCGGTCCCGGTGCCGACATCATCGGGCGGGCCGCCGGCCTGCTCGTCGACCTGCCGGTCGACCTGCAACCCAGTGGCTGGCGACTGGTCGACCGCCCGGGTCGCGACTCCGGGCGCACCGCAGCCCTGCACCGCGAGGACCTCGACGAACTGGCCGAGGCCTACGACGGCTACGTCGGCCCGCTCAAGGTCCAGGTCGCCGGGCCGTGGACCCTCGTGGCGTCGCTGCGGCTCAACCGTGGCGAGCGGGTGATCTCGGATGCCGGGGCGGTGGGTGACGTGACCGCGTCGCTGAGCGACGGCATCCAGAACTACGTCGCCGACGTGCGTCGCCTCGTGCCCGGTGCCGACGTCGTCCTCCAGGTCGACGAGCCGTCCTTGCCTGCCGTGCTCGAGGGATCGCTGCCCACGTCTTCGGGGTACGGGCGGGTGCGGGCGGTCGAGCCGCACGACGTCATGCGCCGCCTCGAGCAGGTGCTTGCCGCAAACGACGGTGAGACGGTCGTGCACTGCTGCCACCCCTCGGCACCGCTGCCGCTGCTGCGCGCCACCGGTGCAGGGGCGCTGGCCATCGACGTCACGTCCGCCACCCCGGCGCGCTGGGAGTCGATCGCCGCGACGCTCGAGGCCGGCACCGGGCTGTATGCCGGGTGCCTGCCGACCGACGGCTCGGGCACCGACCAGGGTGCACGGGCGCTGGTCCTCGAGGGCTTCGAGCGGGCCGGGCTGGCGGCCAGTTCGCTCACGAGTCTCGTGGTCTCACCGGCGTGCGGACTGGCCGGGCTCACACAACAGGGGGCCCGGGCCGTTGTGCGCACGGCGCTCGACACGGCGCGCCGACTCAGCGAGGAGGTTCCGGCGTGACGACGCAGCCGCGTGTTCCCTGGCAGGTCAAGTACCTGGCGCTCGTCCTCATCTGGGGGTCGAGCTTCCTGCTCATGAAGGTCGGTCTCGAGGCCCTGACGGCCGTGCAGATCTCCGCGCTGCGGATCCTGTCCGGGGCGGTGGTGCTGCTCGGCCTGCTCTTCGCGCGCGGGGGCCGGCTGCCGACGGGGGCTCGCGTGTGGGGCCACCTGCTCGTGTGCGGGTTCTTCCTCGGGGCCCTGCCGTTCACGCTCTTCGCCCTCTCCGAGACGCGGATCAGCTCGGCGCTGGCGGGGATCGGCAACGCGGCGACCCCCATCGCGACGGTGCTCGCCACCATGGCGATCCTGCCGGGGGAGCGTGCCACCGGGCGCCGGCTGGTCGCCGTCGGGGTCGGCTTCCTCGGAGTCATCACGATCATGCAGCCGTGGACGGCCACCGACCGGCCCGACCTCGTCGGGTTCTCGATGGCCCTCATCGGTGGCGCGAGCTACGGCATCGGGTGGACGTACAACCGGAAGTTCCTCAGTGGGGTCGACCTCGGCGGGCTCTCGCAGCCGGCGGCCACGTTGACGAGCGCGCTCGTGCTCATGGTGCCGTTCGTCGTCACGTGGGCGCTGCTGCAGCCCGAGGGCCTGGCGGCGATCTGGGCCTACGACGCCGCGGGGGTCGGCGACCTGCCCTGGCTACCGCTGCTGTGCGTGCTCGTGCTCGGCGTCGTCGGCACCGGGTTCGCCTACATGCTCCAGTTCGACGTCGTCCGCGGGGCGGGGCCGGTCATCGGCTCCACGATCACCTACCTCATCCCCGTGGTGTCGGTGCTGCTCGGTGTGCTCGTGCTCGGGGAGCACCTCGGGCCCTGGCAGATCGTCGGCTTCGTGATCGTGCTCGGCGCAGCGTTCGTCATCAACCAGAAGCCCGCAGCCCGACCCGCAACGGACGCCACGGCATCCACGGTGGGCGAGGTGACGACGACGGCCAGGTGAGGTCGACGTCATCTGGTGGGGCAGATTCGACCACGTGGTCAGATCCGCCCCACCACGCCAGGCTCACTCAGCCGGGGCGTGCACCTCGCGGCGCAGGATCTTGCCGGTCGGGCCCTTGGGCAGCTCAGGGACGACCCACACGGTGCGCGGGTACTTGTACGCCGCGATCCGCTCCTTGGCGAAGTCGATGATGTCCTGCGGGGTCGCCGTCGAACCCTCGCGCAGGGCCACCGCTGCACCGACCTGCTCGCCGTAGAGCTCGTCCGGGATGCCGACGACAGCCACCTCGAGCACGTCGGGGTGCTCGTAGATGCACTCCTCGACCTCGCGCGGGTACACGTTCATCCCGCCGCGCAGGATCATGTCCTTCTTGCGGTCGACGATGGTGAAGTAGCCCTCGGAGTCCATGGTCGCGAGGTCACCGGTGCGGAACCAGCCGTCGGGGATGGCCTCCGCGGTGGCCTCGGGCTTGTTCCAGTAGCCCTTCATGACGTTGTCGCCGCGGATGGCGATCTCGCCGACCTCGCCGACGGGCACCTCGTTGCCGTCGAGGTCGACGCACTTCATCTCGCAGCCGGGGATGGCCACGCCGATCGTGCCGGGCTTGCGCTCCATCGTCGGCATGTTGAACGACGCGACGGGCGAGGTCTCGGACAGGCCGTAGCCCTCGAGGATGACGCAGCCGAACTTCTCCTCGAACGAGCGCATCACCTCCAGCGGCATCGCGGAGCCGCCGGACGCGCAGGTGCGCAGCGACGACGCGTCCATGCCGTCGGATGCCGGGTGGTTGAGGATCGCGGCGTACATCGTCGGTACGCCCTGCATGATCGTCACCCGCTCCTTCTCGATGACCTCGATCGCTGCGGCGGGGTCGAAGCGCGGGATGAGGGCGAGCGATGCCCCGGCGATGGTGGCGGCGTTGAGCCCGACGACCAGGCCGAAGACGTGGAACAGCGGCAGGCAGCCCATCACGATGTCGTCGGCCGTCATCTGCTGGATGACCTTGGCCGAGCGCAGCGCGTTGAGGTGGATGTTGGAGTGCGTCAGCTCGGCACCCTTGGGCCGGCCGGTCGTGCCGGAGGTGTAGAGGATGATCGCGGTGTCGTCGTCGGCGCGCTCGTGCGGGTCGGTGATCGGGTCGCCGCCCTCGAAGGAGCCGGCCACCGGGCCCATCGGGCCGCACTCGATGATCTGCGTGCCGCTGTTCTGGGCGCCCTTGGTGGCCTCGGGCACGAAGTCGGGCCAGACGAAGGCGATCTTCGCGCCGGAGTCGGTGAAGAAGTAGTCGATCTCGCCGGCCTTGAGCAGCGGGTTCATCGGCACGACGATGCCGCCGGCCAGCAGGATGCCCCAGTAGACGACCGGGAAGGCCGGGACGTTGGGGAGGATGATCGCGACCCGGTCGCCGGGCTGGATGCCGTTGGCGCGCAGCGCTCCGGCCACGGCCGCCGCCATGGCGTGCAACTGGGCGTAGGTCACGCCCTGGCCGTTGATCCGCAGCGCATCCTGCTCGGCGTTGGTCGCTGCAGTGCTCGTGAGGTTGGTCGCGAGGTTCGTCATCGGGGCTCCTGGGCTCGGCGGCTCTGTCGGGCTGGCACATCGTCGCACGCGTTTAGGCTGGTGCGATGGCGAGCTGGCAGATGCGTGCGGTGGCGCTCTACGTTCGCGCCACCCGCAAGAAGCGTTACGCCACCCGCGAGGCCGGCCTGGCGTTCCTCCACTCCGCCAAGGGCCCCTCCGACCCGCCCGCGAAGGCACTCGGTGACAGCCGCGTGAGCACCCACCGGGTGCGGGGCCGCGACGTCCACGTGGTGCGCGGACCCGGCCACACGGCATCCGCTGCAGGGGCGGTCGTCTACCTCCACGGGGGTGCGTACACCAACGAGGTCGTCGACCAGCAGTGGGCGTTCGTGGCTGCGCTGGCGGCGCGCACGGGCGTCGAGGTGCACGTGCCGATCTACGGGCTCGCGCCGCACCACACGGCGTCCGAGGCGGTCGACCTCGTCGCCGAGGTCGTGCACGGTCTCGTCGCCCAGGGGCGTTCGGTGGTGCTGCTCGGCGACTCCGCGGGCGGTGGGCTCGCCCTGGTCGCCGCCCAGCAGGCGGCGCCCGCCGTGCGCCAGCGGGTGGCCGGCCTGCTGCTGATCGCCCCGTGGATCGACCTCACGATGGCCAACCCCGCCGTGGATGCCGTCGAGCCCACGGACCCGTGGCTCACCCGGGCGGGCCTGCACCCGATCGCGCGGTCGTGGGCGGGTGACCTCGCTCTTGACGACCCCGTCGTGAGCCCCCTCTTCGGCGACCTCACCGGCCTGCCGCCGGTCGAGGTCTGGGTCGGGACCCGCGACATCACCGCGCCCGACTGCCGCGAGCTGGAGCGTCGGATGCCGGACGGTGCCGCCTTCGCGCTCCACGTCGAGGACGGTGCGATCCACGACTACCCGCTGCTGCCGACTCCGGAGGGTCGCGCCGCGAGTCGTGAGATCGGCGAGCGCGTCACCGCGCTGCTCACGGCATCCGGCTGACCCTCGGCGGATCGCTCAGATGACGCCGAGCAGCACCATGGCGTCGGCGACCTTGGTGTAGGCCGCGAGGTTGGCGCCCATGACGTAGTTGCCCGGGTCGCCGTACTGCTCGGCCGTCTCGACGCACTGCGCGTGGATGGAGGTCATGATCGCCTCGAGCCGTTCCTCGGTGGCCTCGAAGGTCCACGAGTCGCGGCTGGCGTTCTGCTGCATCTCGAGCGCGCTCGTGGCCACGCCGCCGGCGTTCGACGCCTTGCCCGGGGCGTAGGCGACACCGGCTTCCTGGAGCAGCGCGACCGCCTCCGGGGTGGTGGGCATGTTCGCGCCCTCGGCGACGAGCTCGACGCCGTTGGCGATGAGCGCGCGGGCGCCGCTCTCCGGGAGCTCGTTCTGGGTGGCGCAGGGCAGTGCCACCTGGCAGGGCACGTCCCAGATGGACCCGCCGACGACGTGCCGGGCGGAGCCCCCGCGGGCCTCGGCGTAGTCCGAGAGCCGGCCCCGCCGAACCTCCTTGACCTCCTTGAGCAGGTCGAGGTCGATACCGGTCTCGTCGACGACGTAGCCGCCGCTGTCCGAGCAGGCGACGACGGTGCCGCCGAGCTGCGCGACCTTCTCGATCGCGTAGATGGCCACGTTGCCGGAGCCGGAGACGACGACGCGCTTGCCGTCGAAGGACTGACCGGCCGTCGCAAGCATCTCCCGGGCGAAGTACACCGTGCCGTACCCCGTGGCCTCGGTGCGCACCTGCGAGCCGCCCACGGAGATGCCCTTGCCGGTGAGCACCCCGGACTCGTAGCGGTTGGTGATGCGCTTGTACTGCCCGAACAGGTAGCCGATCTCACGCCCGCCGACGCCGATGTCACCCGCCGGCACGTCGGTGTACTCGCCGATGTGCCGGTAGAGCTCGGTCATGAACGACTGGCAGAAGCGCATGATCTCGGTGTCGGAGCGGCCCTTGGGGTCGAAGTCGGACCCGCCCTTGCCGCCGCCGATCGGCATGCCGGTCAGGGCGTTCTTGTAGACCTGCTCGAAGCCGAGGAACTTGATGATCGACAGGTTGACGCTCGGGTGGAAGCGCAGACCGCCCTTGTAGGGGCCCAGCGCCGAGTTGAACTCCACCCGGAAGCCGCGGTTGATCTGCACCCGGCCCTGGTCGTCGAGCCACGGCACGCGGAAGATGATTTGCCGCTCGGGTTCGCACATGCGCGAGAGCACCGACCACTGCGCGTACTCGGGGCGGGTGCCGATCATGGGGGTCAGGCTCGCCATGACCTCGAAGACGGCCTGATGGAACTCCGTCTCACCGGGATTGCGCGAGAGGACCATCTCGAAGTGCGGCTGGACCCGGGGGTGGAGTTTCGCGGTCATGGGCCCACTCTGGCAAACCTCGACCGCTGGTGTCGTGCCGGGTCACCCAGCGGAAGGCCGGCGGGCGTCGCCCGCGGGGCGCGCGAGCCGGTGGCGCACTCCGCGCCCGCAGCCGACCTCGACCGTCGGTGCCCGTCGGTGCCCGTCGCTACGGTGGCCGGGTGATCACCGTCGACGAACTGCTCGCCTCCTGCGACATCGCCCTGGACGCCTACGCCGAGAGCTGCCGCGCCCTGGGTGACGACCTGCTCAACGTCCGGCTCGACGACGTGCCGGGGAGCAACACGGCATCCGGTCTCGTCGCGCACGTGGTCGGGGTCATGGCCCGGTGGGGCCGCACGGTCAACCGCGGCATCGTCGTGCCCCGCGACCGCGATGCCGAGTTCCGAGCGACCCTCACCGTCGACCAGGCGATCACCATGCTCGAGGCCGGCCGAGCCAGCCTGCACGAAGACGCCCGGGCGGCGGCACCGCACGAGGCGCCGCGCAACCCACCCGCGGGCGACGGCCTCACCCGCCACCGCACGCAGGGTGCCGTGCTGCTCCACGTGTTCGAGGAGCTCACCCAGCACCTGGGGCACCTCGACGTCACGCGCGACGTGCTGCTCGCCCGTCGGCGCCCTGCGGCAGGATGACCGCCGTGAACGCCACGCCGATCGACCCCGCCTCGACGCCACCCACCGACGCCGACGCCGTGCCGGACGAGGCCCGTCACGCCTGGGTCACCCTCGCCGAGCAGGTCCGGGCCCACCAGTTCGCCTACCACGTCAAGGACGCGCCGACGATCAGCGACGGCGAGTACGACGCCCTCATCCGCTCGCTGACGGCGCTCGAGGACGAGCACCCCGCCCTGCGCACCCCGGACAGCCCGACCCAGCAGGTGGGCGGGGCGATCTTCTCCACCGACTTCCAGGCGGTCGACCACCTCGAGCGGATGCTCAGCCTCGACAACGCCTTCGACGCCGACGAGCTGCGCACCTGGGCGGCGCGAGTGGAGCGTGATGCGGGTGGCGCGGCGCACCACTTCCTGTGCGAGCTGAAGATCGACGGGCTCGCGATCAACCTGCTCTACGAGGGCGGCCGGCTCACCCGGGCACTCACCCGCGGCGACGGGCGAACCGGTGAGGACGTCACCCTCAACGTGCGCACCATCGCCGGCATCCCCGAGACGCTGAGCGGTGACGACGTCCCCGAGCTCGTCGAGGTCCGCGGTGAGGTCTACTTCCCGCTCGCCGCCTTCGCCGACCTCAACGCGAGCCTCGTCGCCGCGGGCAAGGCGCCGTTCGCCAACCCGCGCAACACCGCTGCGGGGTCGCTGCGCCAGAAGGACCCGCGGGTCACCGCGACCCGCGACCTGCGCATGCTCGTGCACGGCATCGGCGCGCACCGGGGGCTGGAACTGACCCGGCAGAGCGAGGCCTACGACCGGATGCGGGAGTGGGGTCTGCCGGTGTCCGACCAGTTCCGCGTGGTCGAGACCGTCGACGAGGTGCTCGCCTTCATCACGCACACCGGCGAGCACCGGCACGACAACGCCCACGACATCGACGGCGTCGTCGTCAAGGTCGACGAGGTCGCGGTCCAGCGCCAACTCGGCTCGACGTCGAGGGCACCCCGGTGGGCCATCGCCTACAAGTACCCACCGGAGGAGGTCAACACCAAGCTCCTCGACATCCAGGTCAACGTCGGACGCACCGGGCGGGTCACGCCCTACGGGGTCATGAAGGCGGTCGTCGTCGCCGGGTCGACGGTCACCCAGGCGACCCTGCACAACGCCGACGAGGTGCGGCGCAAGGGCGTGCTCATCGGCGACACCATCGTGCTGCGCAAGGCGGGCGACGTCATCCCCGAGATCCTCGGGCCGGTCGTCGACCTGCGCGACGGCACCGAGCGTGAGTTCGTCATGCCGACCCACTGCCCCTCGTGCGGCACCGCACTGGCCCCCGAGAAGGAGGGCGACAAGGACATCCGCTGCCCCAACGCCCGCTCCTGCCCGAGCCAGCTGCGGGAGCGGCTCTTCGCGCTCGCCTCACGCGGTGCGTTCGACATCGAGGCCCTGGGCTGGGAAGGGTCGATCGCCCTGCTGGAGTCGGGCGTCCTCGAGGACCCCGAGCTCGGCGGCCCCACCGAGGCCCGGCTGTTCTCGCTGACCGTGGACGACGTCGCCCGGGTGCCGCTCTACACCCGCACCGCGAAGAAGACCGACCCGCCGCAGGACGTCGTCGACGGCCGCGTGCTCTCGGCGAACGGCCACAAGCTCGTCGCCAACCTCGACTCGGCGAAGGCCCAGCCGCTGTGGCGGGTGCTCGTCGCGCTGTCCATCCGCCACGTGGGCCCGACCGCCGCCCGGGCGCTCGCCTCCCACCTCGGTTCGATGGATGCCGTCCGCGGCGCCTCGCTCGAGGAGCTCGCCGGGGTGGAGGGCGTCGGCCCGGTCATCGCCGAGTCGGTGCGCGACTGGTTCGACAAGCCCGGCAACGAGTGGCACGTCGCGATCGTCGACCGCTGGGCCGCCGACGGTGTGCGCATGGTGGACGAACGGGACGAGTCGGTGGAGCAGACGCTGGCCGGGCTCACGATCGTCGTCACCGGGTCACTCGAGGGGTTCTCACGTGATGAGACCAAGGAGGCCATCCTCAGCCGCGGGGGCAAGGCCTCGGGGTCGGTGTCGAAGAAGACCGACTACGTCGTCGTCGGCGAGAACGCCGGCTCCAAGGAGGACAAGGCCCGCGAGCTCGGGCTGACCATCCTCGACGAGGCCGGCTTCCGCCGCCTGCTCGACACCGGCAACCCCGATCCCGTGTCCTGACCTTCCGGCGGGAACAGTCAGCAAAACACGACCCGGCTGGCCTGGATCGGCGTGGCCAGCCGGGTCGAGTCTGTGGGCGGATCCCCCGAGGCGTCGTGCAGGCGGTCCCGGGTTACCAGCAGTGCGCACTCAGGGAGCGCGTCGCGGGTCGACGGCCCGCGTGGTGATCGACGGGGCGCCGGTCTGCGTCTGGGCACCGTGTGCGGTGTGCACGGCCCGCACCTCCAGCGGACGGTCGGACACGATGTCGAGCACCCCGAGCAGCAGACCCGGGCCGTGGTCGACGGCCTCGTGCAGAGCGCAGCAGTCGTCCATCGTCGCGTGGTTCGCGGGCAGTTCCAGCTTGGCGAACGGCTTGGCCGGCTGGATGTCGGGCTCGCGCCCGATGGTCTTGCCGTCGACCACGAGCGGGGCGAACCGCTTCTCGATGACGGCGGTGCACGTGGACGGGTTGCTGATGAGCACGGCCGTCGCGTACCGGCCGGGCACGACCGCGCAGGGGCCGTCGTCCTTCGTGGGGTGGCCGCCGCCGGGGCCCTCGGGGTGGTCGCCTCGGTCGTCGTGGTCGTCGCGCCCGCGAAGGGGCGGCCGCTCACCGCAGACCACCTCGACGACGTAGTGGTAGCGGCACTTCGGCACCACGACCCGCACCGGCTTGCTCGCGACCACGACGTCGTCGGCGACGACATCGATCGTGCCGGTGAGCTCCTGGTCGCGCTCGGCGCACGCCTTGGTGCCGACCCACACCACCTCGAAGGTCAGCGTGTGCGTCTCGTCGCCGGCGAGCGGACCGTAACCGGCCGCAGGGGTGATCGACTCGACGAACTGGGCCGTGTCGCCCGTCGCCACGAGGTGCACGTTGCCGGTTGACTGCACCGCATCGGCGATGAGGTCGCTGAGCGTCGAGACGATGCTGCCCGGGTCGACGCCGGTGCGGTGCTCCCCGCTGGTGGCGGCCGTGATCCGGGTGGCCTGCCCCGCGGTTCCGTTGGCGGCACAGGTCGGGTAGTCGAAGGATCCGGAGTTCGGGTCGCCGTCGAGGGCGTCGGCGACCCCGGTGGTGGTGCTCACCGCCACGACGGTGATGTTCGCCCCGGTGAGGGCAGCGGTCGCCGTGGCCTCCGTGATCGCCGCAGGCAGGCCGGTGAGGTCGGTGCAGATGGGGTCGTGGCCGGGAGCGTCGCCGAACCACACGATGATCCGCTTGCTGTCGGTGCGCCACCCGATGCTCGTGTTCGTCGCGAGCTCCTGAAGGGCGTAGAGCTGGCCCTCGGGCGTGTCGCCGCCCTCGTCGGCGTTCCACGTCGAGATGGCGCCGGATGCGGCCGCCGTGCTGGTCGTCGGGGCGAGCTGGTGCTGGAAGGCGTAGGAGTTGGGGGCTGGCACCGTGAAGTCGCGGTAGTTGCCGACTCCCCACGCGACGTCGAAGGCTGCCAGGGCGGGGTCGCTGAGGATGGCGTCGGCACCGGCCTTCACGGCGTCGATGACCGGCGCCATGCTGCCCGTGGTGTCTGCCAGTAGGTAGACGTCGGCCTTGGGCGCAGTGCCTGTGGGTGGGATGGTGACGGTGATCTTCTCGCTGCGCCGGTCGCACTGGTCGAGCCGCCAGTCGTTGCGTCGCGGGTTGATCGTCACGGGCCGACGGCGCGGCGGGACGGTGCCGAGCACGGGCGGGTCGAAGTGCGGGATGAACGGGTCGTGGCCCAGGGCTGCCGTGAAGTCGGCGCGCGGCGTGATGGTGCCGTCGGCTGCGGCGACCACGGCCACGACGGCATTGGGCCTCTCGGCCGACACGGCGTGGTACGCGACGAGGCGTTCCCCGCCGGGCAGCTCGGCCTCGGTCTTGCCGGTGGTCTGCGGCTTGGCACCGAGCACCTCGGTGAGGTGTGCGAGCACCGCGGCCGGCAGGCGCGCAGAGGTGCGGTCGTTGTCTGGCATGGCGTTCTCCTTGGAGCGTCGCGGGCCGATCCCCAGTCCATCTGGCCGCTCACCGTGAAGGAGCCGGACTCCCCGTCCCTGATACCCGCTCGTCCGGGTGGTCAGGCTCGGCTGCGCAAGGGGCGCGGAGCGTTCAGGTTGAGCACGACCGCCACGACCCGGGTGACGAAGACGAACCCGACCGCCGCCCAGGCGGTGAGCGTCGTGAGGGCCCCCGCCTCGTGGAGCAGGACGACCAGACCCGCCCCGGCAAGGGCCGGCACGGCATACAGCTCTCGCCGCAGCACCTCGGGCACCTGCCCGGTGAGCACGTCCCGCAGCAGGCCGCCGCCGATCCCGGTGATGCCCCCGATGAGCGTGGCTGCCAGCGCGCCCGCCTGGGCGTCCAGCGCCACGAGGGCGCCGCTGACGGCGAACACCGCCAGCCCCGCGGCATCCAGCAGCCGCACGGTGAACGAGACCCTGCCCAGCCGCGCGTCCGGGTGTCGCTGCGCGACCTCCTGCCACGTCCCGTGGAGGAGGAAGACGGCCAGCCCCGCGACCACCGCGGCCGCGAGCAGGCGCCAGTCGCTGACCGCCACCGGCGGGGTGATGCCCAGGAAGACGTCGCGGATGATCCCTCCACCCAACCCGGCGATCCAGCCCAGCACGAGCACCCCGAAGACGTCCAGGCCCCGGCGCACGCCGACGATGGCGCCGGTGAGCGCGAAGACGAACACGCCGACGAGGTCGAGCACGAGCTGTGTCGAGGCGGTGTCCGTGAGCACCGGCCCAGTCTCGCAGCCCGGCAGCGGGCCCATAGACTGGCCCGCATGGCCGACCTCACCCGTGACGACGTGGCGCACCTCGCCGGACTCGCCCGCATCGACCTCTCCGACGCCGAGCTCGACCGCATGGTCGGCGAGCTCGGGGTCATCCTCGAGGCGGTGGCGACCGTGCAGCAGGCACCGATCGCCGACGTCGAGCCGATGAGCCACCCCATGCCGATCGTCAACGTGACCCGCCCCGACGTGGTGCGCCCCTCGCTCAGCCCGCAGGACGCGCTGTCCGGGGCGCCCGAGTCCGAGCAGCAGCGCTTCGCCGTGCCGCGCATCCTCGACGTCGAGTGACGCGCACGCCCACCCCGTGCACCACCTGACCGCCACGCTTCACCGGATGCCGGCCACACGGCATCCGCTCGCCGTTCACCACCGCGCCCCGCACCCCAGAGGAACCACGACGTGACCACCGACCTGACCCGGTCCACTGCTGCCGACCTCGCCGACCTCCTCGCGCAGGGGAGCGTGTCGGCGCGCGAGGTGACCCAGGCGCACCTGGACCGCACCGCGGCCGTCGACGGCGCCGTGCACTCCTACCTGCACGTCGACGCGGACGGTGCCCTCGCCCAGGCCGACGAGGTCGACCGCCGTCGCGCCGCGGGGGAGTCGCTGCACGCGATGGCCGGTGTGCCGATCGCCGTCAAGGACGTCATGACGACCCGCGGCCTGCCGACGACGTGTGGCTCCAAGATCCTCCAGGGCTGGGTGCCGCCGTACGACGCGACCCTCGTGACGCGCCTGCGCGAGGCCGGCATGCCCATCCTCGGCAAGACGAACATGGACGAGTTCGCCATGGGCTCCTCGACCGAACACAGCGCCTACGGCCCGAGCCACAACCCGTGGGACCTCTCGCGCATCCCCGGCGGTTCTGGCGGTGGGTCGAGCTCGGTCGTCGCCTCGTTCCAGGCACCGCTGGCGATCGGCACCGACACCGGTGGCTCGATCCGCCAGCCCGCAGCCGTCACCGGCACCGTCGGGACCAAGCCGACCTACGGCGGGGTCTCGCGCTACGGGCTCGTGGCGCTCGCGTCCTCGCTCGACCAGGCCGGCCCGTGCACCCGCACGGTGCTCGACGCCGCCCTGCTCCACGAGGTCATCGGTGGGCACGACCCCCTCGACTCGACGTCGATCGACGCCCCGGTGCCGCCCGTCGTCGAGGCCGCCCGCCGCGCCGACGTCGCCGGCATGAAGATCGGCATCATCCGCGAACTGACCGGCGACGGGTTCCAGGCGGGGGTGCAGGCGCGTTTCGACGAGGCCGTCCAGCACCTCGTCGACGCCGGGGCAGAGGTCGTCGAGGTGTCCTGCCCGAGCTTCAGCTACGCCCTGGCCGCGTACTACCTCATCCTCCCGAGCGAGGCCTCGAGCAACCTCGCGAAGTTCGACGCCATGCGTTACGGGCTGCGCGTCGCCCCTGACGGCATCGACGCACCGAGCGCCGAGCAGGTCATGGCCGCCACCCGCGACGCCGGATTCGGCGACGAGGTCAAGCGGCGCATCATCCTGGGCACGTACGCCCTGTCCAGCGGCTACTACGACGCCTACTACGGGTCGGCCCAGAAGGTGCGTCGCCTCATCGCCGACGACTTCGCAGCGGCCTTCGAGACCGCCGACGTCCTGGTCTCACCGACGGCGCCGACGACGGCCTTCCGGCTCGGTGACAAGCTCGACGACCCGATGGCGATGTACCTCAACGACATCGCGACCATCCCCGCCAACCTCGCCGGCATCCCCGGCATGTCGGTGCCGAGCGGGCTCGCGACCGAGGACGGGTTGCCGGCCGGCTTCCAGATCCTCGCCCCCGCGATGCAGGACCAGCGGTTGTATGCCGTCGGTGCGGCCCTCGAGGCCAGGCTCACCGCCGCGTGGGGTGGGCCGCTGCTCGACCGGGCGCCCGACCTGCTCGGTAACGTCCGGCACCTTGGGCCCCAGGACAGCCACCTTGCCGGACGCAACGCAGGAACGGAAGCCTGAGCCATGACCCAGACCCACGCCGAGGCGACCCTTCCCTTCGACGACGCGATCGCCGCGTTCGACCCCGTCGTGGGACTCGAGGTGCACGTCGAGCTGAACACCGCGACGAAGATGTTCTGCGGCTGCCCGACCGAGTTCGGCGCCGAGCCCAACACCCAGACCTGCCCGGTGTGCCTGGGCCTGCCCGGTGCCCTGCCGGTCGTCAACGCGGTGGCCGTGGAGTCGGCGATCCGCATCGGGCTCGTGCTCAACTGCGAGATCGCGCAGTGGTGCCGGTTCGCCCGGAAGAACTACTTCTACCCGGACATGCCCAAGAACTTCCAGACCTCGCAGTACGACGAGCCGATCGCCTTCGAGGGCTACCTCGACGTCGAGCTCGACGACGGCACGGTCTACCGGGTCGAGATCGAGCGGGCCCACATGGAGGAGGACACCGGCAAGTCGCTGCACGTCGGCGGCTCGACGGGTCGCATCCACGGCGCGACGCACAGCCTCGTCGACTACAACCGCGCCGGCATCCCGCTCATCGAGATCGTCACCAAGCCCCTGACCGGGGCTGGGGAGCGGGCCCCCGAGATCGCCCGCGCCTACGTGGCCACCCTGCGCGACCTGCTCAAGGCCCTCGACGTCTCGGACGTGCGGATGGAGCAGGGCTCGATGCGCTGCGACGTGAACCTCTCGCTCATGCCCAAGGGCACCGAGGTGTTCGGCACCCGCTCGGAGACCAAGAACGTCAACTCGCTGCGCTCGGTCGAGCGGGCGGTGCGCTACGAGGTGGGGCGGCACGCCGCGGTGCTCAGCTCGGGCGGCACCATCGTGCAGGAGACGCGGCACTGGCACGAGGACACCGGGGTCACGACCTCGGGGCGCGCGAAGTCCGACGCCGACGACTACCGCTACTTCCCCGAGCCCGACCTCGTGCCGGTGGCGCCCTCTCGTGAGCTGGTCGAGTCGCTTCGGGCGACGTTGCCCGAGCCGCCGGCAGCCCGGCGCAAGCGACTTCAGGGTGAGTGGGGCTTTGCCGACCTCGAGATGCGCGACGTCGTCAACGCCGGGCTGGTCGACCTCGTGGAGGAGACCGTCGCCGCAGGTGCGTCCCCGGCGGGTGCGCGCAAGTGGTGGTCCGGTGAGGTGGCGCGGCGCGCCAACGCCGAGGGTGTCGACGTGCCGACGTACGCCGCTGGGCTGGGGGTCGGCGCGGCATCCGTCGTCGAGCTCGAGGGCCTCGTGACGTCTGGTCGACTCAACGACTCGATGGCTCGTCAGGTCTGGGAGGGCGTGCTGGCCGGGGAGGGCACTCCGACGCAGGTCGCGGACGCCCGTGGGCTCGAGCTGGTGCAGGACACCGGCGCCCTCGAGGCGGCCGTGGACGCCGTCATCGCGGCCAACCCCGACGTGGCCGACAAGATCCGTGACGGCAAGGTCGCGGCCGCGGGCGCGCTCATCGGTCAGGTCATGAAGGCGATGAAGGGCCAGGCGGATGCCGGTGCGGCGCGGGCGATCATCATGGAGCGGCTCGGCCAGTCCTGACCCCGGGGCCGGGCCTGCCTGCCCGACGTCCCTGCATCGACCAATAGGTCGATGCAGGGACGTCGCCGGCTGTTCGTGAGGTGACCTATTGGTCGATGTGGGGTCCGTTCCGCGGTGCGGAACCCCGCTGCGTGGACCCCACGGGGGCTCTGATAGTCTGGAATCACTCCAGTTCGGCCGGCGGCAATGGTGACGCCCCCTGGAGGAACCCCACCACCCTCACAAGGAGAAGTGACGTCGTCATGTCCCTCGTCAACACGACCATCAAGCCTTTCGAGGCCACCGCCTTCGTCAACGGCTCGTTCGTTCCGGTGTCCTCGGCGGACATCGAGGGGAAGTGGGCGATCTTCTTCTTCTACCCGGCCGACTTCACCTTCGTCTGCCCGACCGAGCTCGGCGACCTCGCCGACCACTACGAGGAGCTCAAGGCCCTCGGCGTCGAGGTCTACTCGGTGTCCACCGACACGCACTTCACCCACAAGGCGTGGCACGAGGCGTCCGACACCATCCGCAAGGTCACGTACCCGATGATCGGCGACCCGACACAGCGCATCTCCAAGAACTTCAAGATCCTGCGCAAGGCCGAGGGCCTGGCCGACCGCGGCACCTTCCTCGTCGACCCCGACGGTGTGATCCAGTTCCACGAGGTCACCGCCGAGGGCATCGGCCGCAACGCCGCCGAGCTCGTGCGCAAGGTCAAGGCCGCCCAGTACGTCCGCAACCACCCTGGTGAGGTCTGCCCCGCCAAGTGGGAAGAGGGCGAGGACACCCTGGCCCCGTCGCTCGACCTCGTCGGAAAGATCTGATCGCATGCTCGATCCGGCTCTCGCCACGCAGCTGTCGGCCTACCTGACCAAGGTGGTCGACCCCGTCGAACTCGTCAGCAGCCTCGACGAGTCGGCCACCTCGGGCCAGCTCGCCGACCTCCTCGACGAGATCGCGAGCCTGTCCGCCGGCCGGATCACCCACGTGCGCGGTGGGGATGCCGCGCGCCGCCCCTCGTTCCGGGTCGTGCGCGTCGGCACCGCCGTCGAGGTGGAGTTCGCCGGGATGCCGCTCGGGCACGAGTTCACCTCGCTCGTGCTCGCGCTGCTGCAGGTGGGCGGGCACCCCGCAACCGCTGCCACGGAACTCCTGGATGCCGTTCGCGGCCTCACGGGGGAGCACCGGTTCGAGACGTACTTCAGCCAGTCGTGCCAGAACTGCCCGGACGTCGTGCAGGCGCTCAACCTGATGAGCATCCTCAACCCCGGCATCAGCCACGTCGCCATCGACGGCGCGGTCTTCCCGGGTGAGGTCGAGGAGCGCGGCGTGCTCGCGGTGCCCATGGTCTTTCGCAACGGCGAGCTCTTCGGCCAGGGGCGGATGACCCTCGAGGAGATCGTGGCGCGTCTGGATGAGGGCGCCGCAGCTCGCGACGCCCAGCGGCTCGATGAGCTGGAGCCGTTCGAGGTGCTCGTCGTCGGTGGTGGGCCCGCGGGGTCGACCGCGGCGATCTACACCGCACGCAAGGGCATCCGCACCGGGCTGCTCGCCGAGCGGTTCGGTGGGCAACTGCTCGACACGATGGCGATCGAGAACTACCCGTCGGTGGAGCACACGGAAGGTCCGCGGATGGCCGCCGACCTCGAGCGTCAGGTCCGTGGACTCGGCGTCGAGGTCATGACCGGGCAGGTCGCCGTGCGGCTCGTCCCGGCATCGCGGGAGCCGCAGGGGTCGGGGCTGCACGAGGTGCACCTGGCCTCGGGTGCGGTGCTGCGGGCCCGCGCGGTCGTGGCGGCGAGCGGGGCCCGGTGGCGCACCCTCGACATCCCCGGTGAGGACGAGTACCGCAACCGCGGTGTCACGTTCTGCCCGCACTGCGACGGGCCGCTGTTCGCTGGGAAGCGGGTCGCCGTCATCGGCGGAGGCAACTCGGGGGTGGAGGCGGCCATCGACCTCGCGGGTGTGGTCGCCCACGTCACCCTCGTGGAGTTCGCCGACGAGCTGAAGGCCGACGACGTCCTCCAGCGCAAGGTGCACTCGCTGGGCAACGTCGACGTCCTGGTCGGCACTGCCACGACCGAGGTCGTCGGTGACGGCTCGAAGGTCGTCGGTCTTCGGCACGCCCCGCGTGCTGGCGGAGCGTCGAGCGTGCTCGACGTCGACGGGGTCTTCGTCCAGATCGGCCTGCTGCCGACGACCGAGTGGCTCGACGGGGTCGTCGACCTGACACCCCACGGTGAGGTGGTCGTCGACGCACGGGGAGCGACCGGCATCCCCGGGGTCTTCGCCGCTGGTGACTGCACGACCGCGCCGTGGAAGCAGATCGTCGCTGCCGCCGGCTCGGGTGCTGGCGCCGCGCTGTCGGCGTTCGACCACCTGATCCGCACCACGTCGCCAGCATCGAGCCCGTCGGCCTGACGCGGCTCACCGATCAGCGGCGGCCGCCGCCCAGCATCCCGCCGAGGATGTCGCCGATGATGCTGCCGGCGTCCAGGCCACCGGGGGCAGCCGCGCCACCACCCGATGGGGCCGTCGCGGCTCCGCCCGTCGCACCACCGAGGACGTCACGCAGCATGTCGTCGAGGGACCCCGGGCCGCCGGCCGCACCACCCGTGGAGCCCGGGAGGCTGGGGGAGGTGTCGGCCCGCTGCGGAGCAGCGCCGCCGCCACCCAGGCCCCCACCGCCGCCGGCGCCCCCCAGCACCTGCTTGGCCAGCCACGACAACACCATCGGCGCGAGGATGGGCAGCAGCTTCTTGACGAGCGCCCCGCCCATGCCCGAGCCGCCCATCGCGGGCACCTCGCCGAGCCGGTTGACGACGTCCTCCTCGCGGTCGCCGAAGATGTGGTTGGTGATGGCCTGACCGTCGCTCTCGTTGATCGCGGAGAGGTCGGCACCGCCGCTCAGCAGGTCGTCCTGGTGCTGGCCGAGGGCCTCGAGGATAGAGTCGGCGCCGGAGGGGTCGCTGGCGTTGGCCTGCAGACCACCCAGCAGTGCCGGCAGCACGGCGGCCGCTGCGGCGCGAACTTCGTCGGGGGAGGCGCCGACCTGCTGGGAGATGGCGTCGGCCGGCAGCGCGCCGAGGATGTCGTCGAGTGCGGACATTGAGATCCCTTCTCCGGCGGCGGAACGGCTCCGCCCGTTGCGCCCCAACCTAGCCTCAGGTCGCGACGGTCGGGAGGGCATTGAGCGACAGGGCGCCCCTCGTGGGTGCATGATCTGGGGCATGACCCGTGCAGCGCAGGACCGAACCCTCGTCCTCCTTCGCCACGCGAAGGCCGAGCAGCAGAACTGGGACAACGACCACGAACGCGAGCTCACCGCTCGCGGTCGTCGAGATGCCGCGGCCGCGGGCCGGTGGCTCATCGAGCACGGCATCGGGATCGACGAGGTGTTGTGCTCGACCTCCGAGCGCACCCAGCAGACCACCGAGGCGGTGTGGTCCAGCGGCTGCCCCGAGGGTGAGGTGCACCTCGACCGGCGCATCTACCTCGCGTCACCGGAGCGGCTCCTCGAGGTGATCCACGAGGCCGACGAGGACGCCGACGTGCTCATGGTCGTCGGCCACGCACCCGGCATCCCGTCCCTGGCCGAGCTGCTCTGCGACGGTGAGGGCAGTGTCGAGGGTCACCGCAAGATGGCCGAGGGCTTCCCCACCTGCGCAGTTGCCGTCCTGCACTACGCGGGTCCGTGGGCCGGGCTTCAGTTCGGCGATGCCACCCTCGAGCGCTTCCACGTCTGCCGCGACGACGACTGACCCCTGACCCCTTGTGCCGATCGAGAGGTGTGCGGTGAGCATGTGGCGAACACGATGGGACGAGATGTCGCCGACGTCGCGGGCCCTGGTGACCACGGTGGCCGTCGTCGACGCAGGCCTTCGGGCGTGGGCACTGGTCGACCTGAGGAACCGGCCCGCTGACCAGGTCAAGGGGCCCAAGGCCGTCTGGGGGCTGGCGCTGTCCGTCGTCAGCTCGGCCGGGGTCCTGCCGGCGGCCTACCTCGTGCTCGGCCGCCGTCCCCGCGGCTGAGCTAGCCGACCGCTGCAGCCTCCTCGGCCGCGTCGTCCTCGACTGTCACGTCGTCGCCCCAGCGCCGCAGCACCTCGATCGCGGTCAGTGCCAAGGCCACCAGGACGGCGATGACGAGCACGCCGCGGGCACTGGGTCGGTCTCCGACGAGGATGGCCAGGACCGCCAACCCCCCTACTGCCGCCCGCAGGCCGGAGACGTTGTGGGCGGCGAAGCGGGCGCCGGTGGCCAGCGCACCGGTCGGTTGCCGGGTCGACCCGGCGAGTCGGCTCGGCAGGGTGCGTGCGGCGCGCGCGGCGCTCGACGGCCCGGCCAGCCAGGCCCCGACCGCGATGAGCAGGAACAGCACTGCCGAGGCTCGCACCCACAGGCGCAGGGGCATCGCGACGGCGTCGAAGAGCACCTCGCCGGCCTCGGGGACGAGTAGCGCCTGCTCGAGGTCGCCGAGGTAGAGGGCCCGCAGCACCTGCACCCCCAGCAGGAGCATCACGAGTGAGCCCACCGCCATCGATGACCCGACGACCAGCGCCCTTCGGCGGGACGGGGCCAGCGCCACCCCGGCCACGAGCAGCAGCACCGCGCTCACCGGCAGCACGGTGTGGAGCAGGTCCAGCAGCCGGACGGCCGTCTGTGCCTGGCCGAGATTCGCGCTGTCGAGCACGACGAACTGGGCGTTCACGGTGGGGATGCGGTCCGCGAACGGCACGCCGCGCTCGACGAGCACGGGCTTGATCGCCTCGATGAAGGCCGCCAGGTTGACCGAGACCCGCCCGTCCGTGACGGACACGCCAGCGCTGGTCTGCCCAGTGAGGGCGGCGACGAGGTCAGCGTGGGCCTCTCGGTTCGCGGCGACCCAGGCGTCCTGGAACCCGTCGGACGCCACGAGCCGCGAGACCTGCTCGGAGGTGAACCCGCGCACGGCGTTGGAGATGGGGACGGCGAACGACGTGATGTCCAGGGGCAGGGTGTCGGTGACACCCTCGAGCCGGGGTCGCTCCGCGATGGCTGCCAGGGTCGTGGCGGTGCGCTCCTCGACCTGCAGTGCCTCGAACACGGCATCGGTGATCCGGCGGGAGATCTCGTCCTGGATCGCCGGGTCCTGCGCGAGTGGCGCCACCATGGCGACGTACTCATCCGTGTCGAGCAGGGTCGCGTTCGACCACGTCGCCAGGGCCGACAGGGGGGCGATCAGGGCGGCGAGGAGCATCAGGACGATCGACCCGGCCCACCGGCCACGGGTGGAGCGCGGCCCGCCCCCGGCCGTACCGGCAGGGGTGGCCGGGTCCGTCGGATCGGCGGTGGCCTGCGCGGCGACCAGCGCGCGCAGCCGCTCGAGCTCTGCGCGCTCGTCGGTGGACAGGGGCTGGGTCACTGCGGCACCGGTGGGTCGGCTCATGGTCATCCTTCGTCGCGCCCGCGGCGGCGGGGCCGCAGCCGGGCCGGCCGGCGACCGTGCCGCGTCACCCCTCGAATCTAGGGACGGCGGGCGCGGCCCTCTTCACCCCGCTCGGGTGACCCTCCCGTGCCCGTCGCCTCCTGGACCCACTCCCAGAAACGGCCCCGCTGCTCAGCCGTGGGTCGCGTGCGGCGCATGATGCTCGTCGGCCGGGGTCGACGGTCGTGCCACAGCTGGCCGGATGCCGGTGCCGGGTCGGCCGCGACGACCCACGTCGTCGTGTCGGCACCTTCACCCGCCGTGCGCAGCGACGGGCCCAGCAGTGCGTTGAACCGGGGGAGTGAGGTCTGCACGCCGGGAGTCGCCGCCCACCCCGGGTGCGTCGCGCTGACGCTGACTCCCGCGGGGAGCCAGCGTAGTGCCAGTACGGGGAGCAGCTCGATCTGGCCGCGCTTGCTGCGCGCGTAGGCCGTGGTGCCGGAGTACTCGCCACGCAGGAACTCGGGGTCGTCCACGGGCAGGGGCTGGCTGTACATGCCGCCGGAGGTCACGAACACCACCCGGCCCGCATCGGCCCCGAGCAGGGGCAGCAGCAGCTCGGTCATGAGCACCGGCCCGAGCACGTGCAGGGCCATCGTCAGCTCGTGGCCCTGTGGGGACTCAGTGCGGGTGGCGGGCAGCGCCCCGGCGTTGTGCACGAGCGCTCGCAACGGCAACCCGGCAGCGAGGAAGGCCGAGCAGAAGGTGCGCACCGAGTCGAGGTCGGCGACGTCGCACACCCAGACCCGGGCCGCGCCGGCCCTGCCGACCGCCGACTCGATCTCGGCGGCCACCCGACCACCGCGGCCGGCATCCCGGACGACGAGGTGAACGGTGGCACCCAGTGCTGCGAGGTCATGGGCGGTGCGTTCGCCCAGGCCGGACGATGCGCCGGTCACGGCCACGTGGTGCCCGGTGAGGATGCCGGGGGTCGGGTCGGCGGGCCAGGTCGGCAACCGTCTCCGCACGGCGTACCCGAGCCGGGTGAAGCCCGGGGCGATGGTGCGGTCGAGCGTGCTGTCCAGGGCGCGGGCCGCTGCCGTCGTCAGCCCTGTCACATCAGCGCCTTCATCGCGGTGACCGCGCCCCGCAGGTACCGCTCCACGACCACGCGCTCGTCGTCGGTCAGGGAGGCGTCGATCTCGGCGAGCCCTCGGAACATCGGGGCGAGCCGGGTGAGGACCTCGACGCGACCCGAGTCGGTGATGACGACCTCGGTGCGTCGGCCGTCGTCCGGGTGGGGTCGGCGCTGGGCGTGGCCGCG